>Ga0164310_10000625_pt1 | contig 19139 bp, 16 predicted proteins | sample GuaBasSedimGuay1_FD_121795 | JGI IMG/M metagenome (GOLD analysis project Ga0164310, IMG submission 121795) | Subseafloor sediment microbial communities from Guaymas Basin, Gulf of California, Mexico - Guay1, Core 4569-9, 0-3 cm | ecosystem: Environmental > Aquatic > Marine > Hydrothermal vents... | reverse complement strand
TTTCCCCCGAAGTAGTCAATTTAACGGTTGGAAGATGGCCGATTTTGATCATTGTCATACTCGTAAAGTGGATCAGCCCCAGGGGGCTTGTCTACTTACCACGCGAGCGGCATTTGCACAAGTCGGCTATCTAGATGAGCGCTTTCGGATGTTCTTTAGCGATGTCGATTGGTGTAAACGTTTTATTGAGGCAGGTGGAAAAGTGGTATTCTATCCGGAAGCCAAAGCCATCCACAGAAAAGGAACAAGCGTTTATCGCTATCGCCGCCGGATGGTTTGGATTTCCCATTGGGATTTTATTCGTTACTTCTGGAAGCACTATCCCAAAGTGCGTAGTTTTTTACCCAATATTCTGGTGTCCGGTTTACTTCTGAAAACTGGAATAATTCGCTGGATTTTTGCGCGTGCATCCCGTAAGACTCAATAAATTGCTTGATTTAAGACAATGTTAGGCGTCGTTAACTGGTAAGCGTCAATTTGACCTGAAAATAGGCAACGCATTTGACTCAGTCTCATAAGTCATTCAAGGGTTGCTTTTTTTAAAATAGTTTTTTATATTGTGAGCGAATAATCACTAACATAATCACGATATCAGAATTGAAAGAAAGGAGCAAAGAGATGGCTACTACTGAGATTTTTGCCAAAGTTGCCAGGCGGATCGATGGTTACCAGGATTTGGCTATTGAGTATGAACGGCGTCTTACAGCCATACCGGCACTGGGGCCGGAAAATAATGGTGAGGGCGAGGTCAAAAAGGCCGCATTAATAAAGGAAATTTTGCAGGAGTTAGGCGCCGATGTGATTGAAGAAATTAATGCACCCGATGATAGGGTGCCAGATGGTTATCGACCTAATTTACTGGTGCGGTTCAAAGGGAAAAGTAATGCGAAGACTATTTGGATAATGAGCCACATGGATATTGTGCCACCCGGTGAGCTGAAATTGTGGGAAACCGATCCATACGAAGTAGTTGTGAAGGATGGCAAAATTTACGGTAGAGGTGTAGAAGATAATCAACAAGGTATGGTAGCAGGCTTTCTGGCTGTTCGGGCGTTAAAAGAAGAGGGGATTTTACCAGAGTATGATGTAGGATTAGCGATCGTTGCTGACGAAGAAACTGGCAGCAAAAAAGGGTTACATTATGTGCTATCTGCCCGTCCTGATGCCTTTAGGAAGCAAGATATTATTATTGTTCCCGATGCTGGTAACAGCGATGGTACGATGATCGAAGTTGCAGAGAAAAGTATTCTATGGTTAAAATTTACCACGGTGGGAAAACAATGTCATGGTTCTACGCCAGAGAAAGGAATCAATGCCCACAAAGCTGCTGCTCACCTGATTGTTAAGCTAAATAGTTTGTACCAGGTTTTCGACAAGAACGATCCCTTGTTCAGCCCGCCGATTTCTACATTTGAGCCTACAAAGAAAGAGGCTAACGTTCCTAATGTCAATACTATTCCTGGGGATGACGTTTTCTACATGGATAGTCGAATTTTGCCCTCTTACACCGTGGAGGAGGTAGAGGCAAAAATTCAACAGATGATAAAGGAAATTGAGCAACAATTTGGAGTAAAAGTTACTACCGAGTCACCCCAGCGCGAGCCAGCCGCTCCTCCTACACCTGTTGATGCCCCGGTAGTTCAGGCACTAAAAAAAGCAATTAAGGAGGTATATGCTCGTGAGGGTAAACCAATGGGGATTGGTGGCGGCACAGTAGCGGCTTTTTTCCGTCGTAGCGGCTATCATGCTGCTGTATGGTCGACATTAGATGAAATGGCTCATCAACCTAATGAATATGCCGTTCTTGCTAATTTGTTAGGGGATGCGAAAGTTTTCGCCCATGTAGCTTTACAACAGTGAGGATAAGAAAGGCAAGAGAAGATAACCTTTTCTGGGTAAAAAAGGTTATCTTCTACGCCGCTTTTGTAATTCGACCAGAACGAATGCACTCAGTACACACTAACATACGTTTAGTGCCACCGGATATTTGTACCCTGATCTTTTGTAGATTTGGTAACCAGCGTCGCTTGGTCAAGTTATGCGCATGGCTTACCTTGTGGCCCACAATGGGACCTTTGCCACAAATCTCACAACGTCTAGCCATCTTATTGTACCCCACTTTCTATTTCTTGTTTTTGTCTTTTAACTCGGTTTAGAAATATCAGATTTAAGTGGAGAAAAAGATACAAAATTTTTCGACAAAATGCAAGAGATATTTACAATCATTTTTAGCAGATTGCTGATTTAAAAAGGGAGGTATTATGGGAGCAGCTTTTCAACAGCCGGAAAGGCGACAATATTTAAGGGTGTCACCTGCTATGGGTAATCCAGTGAGTGTCCAATTTAACTGGGAAAATGTGACTATTACCTCGAAGCATGTACGGGATGTCAGCCTGGGAGGTTTGGCTTTTGCTATTCCTTCTGATATTACTCGACCAGCTCCCGGGGCTATAATCAACGAAATTAATCTTGGAATTCCCTCTCAAGGTCAAATTAAAGTTCAGGGCAAGGTGGCTCGCTACGATGTTTCATCCAATCGCTCAACGTCGATATGTGCTATTCAGTTCATCCGTGTTCCAACTGGAGCTGAGCGAAGACTTTTTCAGTATATTAATCAGCGACAGCGAGAAATACGTTGGTTTACTAAAGAATCGTGAGGATTCTGAATTCAGAGTTTCATTAATATTGGCAGAAGCTTCTCCATGAAGTGCTAAGTTTTTCTCCTATTCGTCTTTTTGTTTCCCGTTGTTTGTAGAAGTTTGAACGAGTTTTTTTTGGTTCAAATACAACAATTTTTCCGTTTCTTTAAGTCGTTTCTTCAACCGGTGGCGGATATTTTTTGCTAACGGAAGCTCCAGGATCATTTGGCAGTATTGGTGTGAGGTTTGGTACTCCCGTAGCAAATGATGGCATTGGGCCAAACGATAGTAGCATATAACATCGTTATAGTGATTGTAATTTTTTTCACGCTGGTAGGATTTGAGCAGTTGCTGGTAAATTTTTATAGCTTGATGTAGACAACCACCCCGAAAATAAGCTTCGGCCAGACCCCAAAGAAAAAATCGACTGCCAGGGTATTCCTGCAGTGCTTGTTTAGCATAGCTAATAGCAACGGGCCAGTTATGTCGATCGATTTCGATCCAAATCAATTCGCTAATAGCCACAGGACGAGCTAGACGCCCCTGCTCGATAGCCTTATGGATCATAGCTATCCCCTCCTGACGCTGGTCAGGGAAAAATGGTAACCAGTGCAGAAATCGCATCATTCGGGTACGCCAGTATTTGTAAGAGCCAACGCCTAAATATGCTTCGTATATAGTAGAGTCTAAGCTAATAGCTTCCTCCAGTAGCTTGATGCCAGGAATTACGGAACGTAACGCTGGTAGGTATCGTTTACGTTGGGCCAGATAGTAGCCTTTGTAGCTGAGGGCACTACCCTTATAAAAACAAGCCCAGGCACGATTATCATCGTGTTTTAGGAGGCTGTCTGCTGCCGTTATTGTCTGATCAATAAGTCTCATAAACTGATCTTCCAGAGAGTAATCCTCCCTGTCCATCATTTGGGCTTGCAAAGTGGCAGCCTGGTAGAAGAACCGCTGTGTTGGATTGTTTTCCACAAATTTCAGACTGTCAAATTTAGCCATTGCCTCTTCAAAACGCTGTAAAATGGTCAACCGAATTCCCTCTTCGATTAGACGTAACGAAGAAGAATCCTGTGCAGAACTAAGATTACTGGAAATTGATGTGCTGAACAAGACCCAGAAGATTAATGTTGGTTTTCTCATAATCCATTATCCTAAAATTATGGGATTGATTTATGAAATAAAATAAGCATCCCGACTATTAAAAGCAAGTGTTTCTATTCAGAGTTGTAAATATTTTAACTAACCATATTAGGACTCTATGTGGATAATTTGTGAATATTTTGAGTTTGAATGTCCTTGAGTCCGTTTACATTTGGAGCTTATTTAGAAAATAATTGATGTACATGGAATGTGATTGTTAATGTAACAGTTAACTTTCTAATATTTAAGTGATTACGTCAAAACGCTAATCACTATCGTAGGGTTCTTTTGGTAATAAGTGTTTGAGTTGTTTGCATTGGTTATCTTTAATTTTTTGAGAATACTTATTTCATGTGGATAAAATGTGGATAACTTAGCGAAAAACCATTTGCCGCCCGAGAGATGGAAGATGAATTCAGGCAGGGCAAAGCACGAAGGGATCAATTTTGAGCTTCGGGACATTTCTGCTGTAAAATGCCAGCAGGGTATTTATGTTTTGATTATTAAGGTAAGCAAATCGATTAGGCAAGTCATTGGCAAGATGGGGGAGAAAGAATTTGCTGCCGGTTTTTACAGCTACACGGGGCGAGCTCGAAAAGGTTTAGGTAAACGATTGTCTCGTCATTTGAGTTCGCAGAAACAACTCCATTGGCACATTGATTATTTGTTGCAGTCTCCTGAGTGTCAAATTGTTAGAATTTACATTTTTAGTTTAACTCAAAACACAGAATGTGGAATTAATCAGCGGTTTCTCAGTTTGTCGGAGGCGCAGGTGATTTGTCCAGGATTTGGAGCTTCAGATTGTCGGCAAGCCTGCGGAGCTCATCTTGTTTACCTTGGTATTTCACCTTTGTCGGATTCTAAATTGAAGAAAATTTGCTCAGATGCCGTAGTGGCTTATGGATAATGTTCCCAGTTACATTTCACTCTATGAGTCTGGAGAATTACAGAAGCGCATCGCAGAACTGGAACAGATGCTGCAACCATGCCATCTTTGTCCACGTCGGTGTTTGGTAGAACGAAAAGATGGCAAGGTGGGCGTCTGCCAGGCTCTCAGTGAGCTTGTCGTTTCCAGTGCCTTTCCTCATTTTGGTGAAGAACCACCGCTGGTAGGTTTTCATGGGTCCGGTACAATTTTTCTTTCTCATTGTAACTTGCGTTGCGTTTTTTGTCAGAATTATGAGATAAGTCATCTGGGTGAAGGGGGACAAGTTTCTACCGAGCAGCTTGCTGCTATGATGATTCAACTGCAACAATTTGGTTGCCACAATATCAATTTTGTCACTCCTACCCACTATACTCCTCAGATCATTGCTGCTTTGCCAAAGGCCATCGAACTTGGTCTGGAGATACCTTTGGTCTACAACTGTGGGGGATACGAATCGGTGGAAACTCTCCGCTTGCTGGAGGGAATTATTGATATTTACATGCCGGATTTCAAGTACAGTGATGCTGCCGCTGCCCGGCGTTATTCCAACGCACCCGATTATTTTGAGATTGCCAAAGCGGCAGTCGCTGAGATGCATCGTCAGGTAGGAGTTCTACAACTAAATGAACAGGGTATTGCCGTACGTGGTTTGCTCATCCGTCATCTGGTTATGCCAAACCAGGTAGTGGGATCAAAAGAAATTTTGCAGTTCATTGCCCAGCAGCTTTCACCTGATAGCTATGTGAATATTATGGATCAATATCGTCCCTGCTACAAGGCTGTTCACTTTCCAGAGATCAACCGACGTATCACTCAAAAAGAATATGATGAAGTCATTCGCTGGGCATTAGATGCAGGGTTGCACCGAGGTTTTTATTATTGAGATAAAGATTTGCTAACACGGCTTTGCAGTAGTTAGCCCGCAACTTAAGTTGTGGACTAATGAGGGAACAGTCAGACAATTTACCCCTTCCTGCTGAGGTAACCTTCCGATTATCCTACCTGCGCTAAAATTTGCCTTGTTTTTATCCTTCCAAATCGTTATATTGAAATACCTAAGCAAAATCCCTGCAAAAATAATCCTCAACGCGTAAATGACAACCAAGAAACGGAGAAAGAACAAGAGCAATCGTTGCGAAATGACATTTTTGGAACATTTGGAGGAACTGCGCTGGCGGTTAATCAAGTGTATTATAACTATTGTGGTGACAATGATAGGTTCTTTTCCATTTTCAAAATATATTCTCCATATCCTTACGCTTCCCAATAATCGACTTATTACTCCGGCAAAGTTGATTTTTCTGAAACCTACCGGCATGCTAATGGTACGGGTTACTATTGCTCTGGTGACGGGATTAATCATAAGCTCCCCAGTTATTCTTTACCAACTGTGGAAATTCATTTCACCTGGACTTCTGGAAAGCGAGAAGCGTTACATCTGGCCAGTTATTTTCTTTTCGACCTTGTGCTTCTTGGTAGGGGTAGTTTTTTCCTATTTTGTAATGATCCCCTTTATTCTTCCTTTCCTCTACAGTTTAGCTACTGAAAATATCGAACCAACGCTGAATATTTCCGAATACATTGGCTTTGTAACAAGGCTCATTTTAGTTACTGGTTTAATCTTCGAACTGCCTACACTCTCATTCTTCTTTACCCGAGTCGGCATCCTGACACCCAGGATTCTTCGCCGGTATCGACGTTATGCTGTGGTACTAACTTTTATTGCAGCAGCAATCTTAACGCCTCCGGACCCTGTCAGCCAGTTACTATTAGCTGGTCCTCTTTTGCTGCTATATGAAATTAGTGTGCTGGTCTCAGCATTGGCGCAGAGAGCCAGAGTTGCAGGTAGTCAAAAATAATTGCAATAGACAGTCAAAACATGGAGAGAAAATGTCAATCAAACCAGATCATTGGATCAGAAAGATGGCGCTGGAACAACGGATGATTGAACCATTTGCCGATCGAGGACTAAGTAAGGGCGTAATCTCTTTCGGTGTTTCTTCCTATGGGTACGACATCCGACTTGCTGATGAATTCCGTATTTTTACCAATATCAACAATACTGTGGTGGATCCTAAAAACTTTGATACTGATTCCTTGGTAGAGTTCAAAGGGGAAGTTTGTGTAATCCCCCCCAATTCTTTCGTTCTGGGACGCTCAGTAGAGTATTTTCGCATTCCGCGCAATGTAATGACCATTTGCATGGGAAAATCTACTTATGCTCGCTGTGGCATAATTACTAACGTAACACCATTAGAACCGGGCTGGGAAGGGTTTGTAACTTTAGAAATTTCTAATACCACTCCGCTGCCAGCCAAGATTTACGCCAATGAGGGAATTGCCCAGGTGCTTTTTTTCGAAAGCGACGAGCCTTGTGAAATCTCCTATGCTGACAAAAAGGGTAAGTATCAGGCACAACAGGGGGTTACACTACCTAAAGTTTAAAACTCTAAGGACTTGCAATGGATTCTAAAACAACAGAAAAGTGTCTCGGATGGGCTGATTTACATCTACACACTAACCGCTCTGACGGCGTTTTTACACCTACTGAAATAGTCCAAAAAGCCGCCGAATTAGAACTTGTGGCTATTAGTATTACTGACCATGATGAAGTAGGCGGTATTGAAGAAGCTCAACAAGCTGCAGAAAAATTGGGAATCGAGGTAATTCCCGGAATTGAACTTAGTACATCCACAAGGCAATTAGATGTCCATATCCTGGGTTATTTTATCAATTGGCACAATCAGGAAATCCTCCACTACATTCGCCTGTTTCAGCAAGAGCGTCTTAAACGAGCGGAAAAAATTGTTGCTAAACTCAACAGTATGGGATTGAAATTAAGTTTGGATTTCATTCTTGAAAAGGCAGGTGCTGGCTCGGTGGGCCGACCGCATATCGCCGATGCTTTAATGGAAGAAGGATATGTGCTCTCTTACGATGAAGCTTTCTACAAATATTTGGGTAACGGTAAACCAGCATACGAGCCCAAATACAAAATCTCCACTGTCGATGCAGTACGATTGATACATCGAGCACAAGGATTAGCCTTTTTGGCCCACCCAGGTATGGATTTGAGCAATGAGGACGTTACTCAATTGATCAAAATAGGACTAGATGGTCTCGAAATCCTCCATCCAAGTCATAATGAAACAAAAATCAACTATTTTTACCAACTGGCACTGAAGAATAATTTACTGGTTAGTGGCGGATCTGACTATCATGGCGACCGCAAAGGAAATGCGACTATTGGAAACTACAATATCCCTTATCAGTTTGTTATTGAGATGAAAAAGGCAGTTGGAAAATCTCGTTTACTGGTCAACCAAAATTTTCAGAAAATTTGACATTCAGTTAGGATAAAAAATGGAGCAAATCGAAGTTATTACATTGGTAGTAGGCGATTTTGCTACCAATTGTTACATTGTAGTTCCACAAAATTCCTCAGAGTGTGTCGTCATCGATCCCGGGGGAGAAGCGGAAACCATTATAGAAAAATTACAACAACTACGATTACAGCCTCGCTATTTTTTCCTGACCCATGGGCATCTCGACCATGTGATGGCTCTTCCAAAATTGCAACAACATTACCAGGTACCCACATTGGTACATCGACAGGAGAAAACAATTCTAAAAAGTTTGCCAGCCCAGGCACTGATGTTTGGATTGCCTTTGGTTAAAAATCCTCACATTAGTGAATGGATTGAGGAGGGGCGTCAAGTTCAGTTAGAGACAATAAATTTCTCAGTTCTCCATACTCCAGGGCACACACCCGGGGGATGTTGCTACATCAGTGATTCCAAAATTTTCGTGGGGGATACTCTTTTCGCTGGTTCAGTAGGGCGAACTGACCTCCCTGGCGGAAACTATGAACTACTAATTAGCTCAATTAAACAAAAGCTTCTTTGTTTAAACGATGATGTACTCGTTTATCCCGGACACGGGCCAACAACCACCATTGGTGCAGAAAAACAACACAATCCGTTTATCCGTTAATTTATAGTCAGAAATTTCAAAGAACCACAACGCTCACCAAAATTCACTGAGTCTGAAATTTAGTGGTTTTAAATTGCTGGTGCAAAAGCTAAAAAATCTTTAGCAGGGTTTCCCGAATTTAGTTTCATAGAAATGACTAATCGATTCCCATTAAAGGTAGCAGAAAAAATTGGTCAGCTAATCCAAACTCACCAGCGTTTCATCCTGACCACTCATATTAATCCTGATGGGGATGCTCTGGGCTCAGAAATGGCAGTTTACTGGCACCTGAAATCTCTTAAAAAGCAAGTATGGATTTTTAATCAAAACGCTGTTTCGCAGAATTACTGCTTCCTGGACCCGGAAAAAGTAATCCAGGTTTTTGATCCCTGCAAACACGAAGCAATTTTACGCCAAGCCGAGGTGTGTTTTGTCCTGGACATTGCCGATTGGCAGCGATTGCACAAATTAGCTAAATGGCTGCACAACGATAGTATTGTCAAGGTTTGCATAGATCATCACCCAATAGAAAATCAGCTGGGGGACATAAACATTATTCTTCCTGAGACATCTTCTACTGGCGAGATTCTTTATCGACTCTTTAAACAACTAAAAGTGCCGATCACAATTCAGATGGCTCAGGCTTTTTACACCGCAATTATGACCGATACAGGATGCTTTCGCTTTTCTAATACCTCAGCGGCAACTCACCGAATGGCAGCGGAATTATTAGAATTGGGGGTAATACCCTCGGCGATTTATCAGAAAATTTATGAACAAGATTCTCCGGGCAAAATTTGGCTTTTGGGACAAGTATTAAGTAATCTTCAATTTGAATGCGACGGCCGGATTGTCTGGTTCAAGATTACCGAGGCCATGCTTCGGCAGGCGGGGATTTCACGCCAGGAATTAGAAGAATTTACTGATTTCCCTCGACGGATTAAAGGAGTAGAAATTAGTGTGCTATTTCTGGAACAAGGCACTGATCACACCAAAGTCAGTTTTCGTTCCAAAGGGACAATTCCCATTAACGATGTGGCTCGCGAACTTGGCGGTGGCGGGCATCCATTCGCAGCCGGTGCTGTAGTAGGAATGCCCATGGATAAGGCTATCCCCTCAACACTGCAAAAGTTACGCTCTGTCTTCTCTCTGTCCTGAAATCATTTCCCCCTTTTGCTAAATTTATTAAAAAAAAGTAACAAGCTGTTTTTTTCTTGATTTTCTTTCCTAAAAAATATATGTTTAATTAGCAATCGCAAATTGAAGTTGTAACTCGGACGATAAAAGTCAGAATGGAAAAACAGTGAGCAAGGATAAGATTATTCGCTTGTTTTTACAAAACAACGATGTTCCCTTGTTCAACCAGAGGGATTTCTGGGACAAAATAATAGCGGTATTATGCGATGCAGCAGAAGCTAAAGCTTGCTCTTTGCGTCTATTGGAAGGGCAAGAATTAACCGAAGGAGTAGTAGTAGGATATCAGGATATTGCCTCCCGACAGCATCGTATTCCTATTGATAACTTCTTACGTAAGATAACCGAACCCGCAACCCCAACAGTAATCAAAGACCTGTCCGCTGATCCTCGTATCCCTCCGCAACGTAAAAAACGCTATCGTAAGGAAGGATTCCACAGTTACATCGCCGTACCAGTAACTGCTGGAGATCATTGCTTGGGAATTCTTAGCTTTTATTATGCTAAAAGCGAAGCAGTTAACACTAACCGGATTCGTTTGGTTCAGGCCTTAGCTTCTTTAATTGGCTACCTGATACATAATAGTGTATTTTATGAAGACGTGGCTCAATTGCGCGAGTTAACTCGTTCGGTATTAGAAAATGCTACCGATGCAATTCTTTTGACCGATGAGTTAGGGTTGATTCTTTATGCCAGTAGCCAAACAGCACGTATCTTTCATACCCGCCCACAGCGACTAATTGGGCAATATATCTTTAAATTCGATGCTTCTTCCACCCATTCCCTGGAATCCCTGCTCAAAATGGCAAAACGACGGAAGGGAATTCGACATTCTGAATTAAGTATCGAGATTAAAAACGGACAAAAATTATCCTTGGATGTCTCTATTATGGTACTCAGGCACCATCTTGAAAGCTCAATTTATTATCTTTGGACTATTCATGATTTGACCTCTTTGCATTCGGCCCAACAAGCTGTACAAAAGAAAAGGGCTGAAATGGAAAATTTTGTCTATACCATTTCTCATGATCTAAAATCGCCGTTGATTTCAATTCAAGGATATGTGTCATTATTGAATGATGAATATGGAGAAAAACTCGACGAAGATGGCAGACACTATCTGACTCGTTTGGAGAAAAATGTTTCAATTATGCGGCGGATGATCCAGGATTTATTAGAACTTTCTCGCGTTGGCAGCATGGATCGTGCCATGCAAGTAGTTAATATTTCCAATCTGGTTCGCCAAACACTGGATGAATTTCGCTACCAAATCGACCAAAATCGGGTGGAGATTTTAGTAGCTAAACGCTTCCCGCGGGTTGTCTGTAATCGAAAGACAATCAAACTGGTGTTTTCTAATTTAATCAGTAATGCAATTAAATTCATGGGAGAGCAGAAAAATCCACGAATCGAGATTGGCTGGAAGCAAAATGGCAATTTTTACCAATTTTATGTTCGTGATAACGGTATAGGAATTGCCAAAGAAAAGCAGGAACGTATATTTAACATTTTCTCTCACTTACAAGATTTAGAAAATGCCGAAGGTAGTGGTATCGGATTAGCGCTTACCAAAAAAATCATCGAACAACACAGTGGTCAAATTTGGGTAAATTCAGAGCCTGGAAAGGGGGCCTCTTTCTATTTCTCTCTTCCTAAAACTCTTGTTTTTTAGACTATCAGTTTAGAACCTAATAACACTTCACGCGGATTAAGTAAGCTATGGAGGGAAAAAATATCATAGATACTACGGAGAACAATGTGTTACCCTCCGAGACAGACTGCGAAAAAGAAAAGAATACGTCTGTCGGAGCCAAAGAATATTCTGAAAAACTATGGGATCAACACCTCAAATTTTCCGAATTCGTAGATGAAGGATTTTTTCTGGTAGAGACCAATTCGCGACAGATTGTGCGTACTAATACTGCTGCCACCTATTTAACCGGCTACTCAACAGAAGAATTACTAAACCTGAAGATTGACCAGCTTCATCCTGAAGAAGAGCTACCAATACTTTTACTGAAAATTCAGCAGTTAGAATTTGAATTTACCACTATTGTAGAAGATTTTACTCTAGTACAAAAAAACGGCTGGAAATTTCCAGTCAATATCCACTTGAACAGGCTGTTTGACCAAGCGACTGAACCCCAACAAAGATTCTTTGTGGCTATCTACCGGGGCGAGTTTAAAGATGAGAGTAAAATTACCTTTTCCCAGCGTAATCATGAGTTATTGGCTCTAATGGAAATAGGACGCACTATTGCTTCTGCTCTTAACTTGGAAGAGGTTATTGATCTTTCTATGCTAAAGTTAGCCTCAGTTTGTGGAGCCAAATATGTTTCTATCTTTTTGGTAAATGAAAACAACGAGTTACAAATGTTGAAAGCACACAAACTCCCCCCCGAGATGGTAACAGTATTTGCTCAACCCTGGCGCGTGGGTATTGAAGAAGGACCATTTGAGCAGGTATTGAAAAGCAGAAAAATCCTACAGGTAGAAAATGTTTACACTAACCCAATTTTTCAAAAGTGGCGTCCCATTGCCGAACGTATTGGTTATGCTGCTGTCATCTCTTTACCCATGATCCCGCGCGATAAGCCGGTAGGAATCTTCAATCTTTATTACGAAAAACCACACCGCTTTACACAGGAACAAATCAACTTCCTCCGCGCTGCGGTGACTTATCTTGCCATCTCTATCGACAATGCCCGCCTGTATCGTGAACACAAAGAAAAAGCCGATCAAATCACTGTTATTAATCAAATTACTAACTCTATCAACTCTAGTTTGGAATTGGAGCAAGTCATCAAGACCATCGCCCTGGGCGTCAGGCAAGTGGTTGATTTCGACTATCTCTCGATTGTACTTTTTGATGACGAGACCGATAAGCTTCAGGTTTTTGCTTTAGCTTCCAAAAAGCTCGCCACCATAATCGGGGAACAGTTTTGGACACCTCTGGGCAAAACCGGTTTAGGATGGTTGCGATTAACCTCAGAACAAACTCCAGTCCTTCCCGAATCACACTCTCCACGCGACTCCTATGAAAGCAAACTACTTATCGAAAACACTCTCAAGTCCCGACTTAATGTATTATTGTTGTCAAAGGACAAGTACTTGGGTACTTTTAGCTTGGGAAAATTAGAAGCGGGAGCCTACACCTCTACCCACAGTAAAATTTTCAAACAAATTGCCAGCCAAATTGCCACTGCTCTTGAAAATGCCAAACTTTACCAAGAAGTTAAACGACGTTTAACCGAGTTCTCTGCTCTGGCGGACGTAAGTCAAACTATCTCTTCCAGTTTGAACATTCGTGAAGTATTGGATTTAATTGTTAAGGCTGCTGCTACTGCCATGCATGCAAAAATTTGCACCATCTGGTTCGTGAACGAAAACAGTGGCTTGGGGCATGTTGACAGTAACTCCCCAAATACCAACTTGCAATTACAGAAGGCATTACATAAACGCCTGGACACTGTAATCAAGGACATGAAACCACTGATGATAGAGAATTTTCAGAAGGAAGGGCTGGCACCCGAAGAACTTCCTAACGCTCTTCGGGGAGCTAATCTGCGCTCCTATCTGGGAGTACCAGTTATTTCGCGGGGGAAAACGATTGCTGTACTTAGTGTTTACAAAGAGGACCTTCACCATTTCGATGATCGTGAGGTCAAGTTATTGAGCACTATTGCAAATCAAGCGGCGATTGCTATTGAGAACGCACGGCTTTATGAACGTGAACGACGCCGTGCTGCCCAATTAGCAATGGTTAATGAAATAGGTAAAAAGATTACCTCTACTCTCGATTTGAACAAGCTACTTGATATTGTCTCCAAGGCAATTCAAGAAATTTTTAAATACTACAACGTTGCCATCTATTTAGTTGACTCGAAACAAGACAATATTGTGCTCAAATCGCAATCGGGAGGATTAAGTTCGAAGTTACCTATTGGCTCAATAGTCGAAGATACTGAGGTTCCTATTGGGCGTGCTATCACTACTGGTAAGACCTTGCTTATTTCCGATCTGTCGCAAGAGGCTCATCCAGATGTAAATTATCCCCTCCAGGGTTCGGAACTATGTGTTCCGCTCAAAATTGCCGATCGTATTATCGGGGTTCTGGTACTACTTTCTGAGCGTAAAAATGCATTTGATGATCGTGACCTTAATGCTTTTGAAGCCCTTGCCGGCCAAATGGCCAGCGCTATCGAAAATGCTCGCCTGTTTGAAGAAACCAAATGCAATACAGAACAGCTTGCGCATGCCAACGAAGAATTAGAAAATTTTGTGTTTACTGTCTCCCATGACCTTAAAGCACCAATTGTCTCGGTCCAGGGATTCTCTTCTATTTTGCTGAACGACTACCGTGATCGTCTTGACAAAGACGGAGTACATTACTTACAGCGCATTCAGAGTAATGTAACCCAGATGGAACGTTTGATTCACGATCTATTAGAACTATCCCGTATTGGTCGTGTAGTTAATCCGTTTGAAGATACCGATATTAATGAAATCATTAAACTTGCTCTTTATGATCTGCAGTTTCAGTCGAAAGAGAAAAACATCGAGATTGTAATTCAACCGAACTTGCCAGTGGTTTATTGCGACCGAGATCGAATTTTGCAGGTATTCACCAATCTTATCAGCAATGCAATCAAGTATATGGGAGACAATCCTGCTCCTCGCATCGAAATCGGTTGTGAAGAAAAAGACAACTACTATCAATTTTATGTTAAAGACAATGGAATTGGTATTGACCCCAAATATCATACGAAGGTATTTGAACTGTTCGAAACTCTGAAAGAAATTAAAGATGTAGAAGGCACAGGTGTAGGACTTACTATCGTCAGGCGTATTATTAATAACCACAACGGAAAGGTCTGGATAGACTCAGAAAAGGGGAAGGGATCTACATTCTATTTTACTTTACCAAAGAAGCATTGATCCTGGACTAAAGGGAAAATAAGGAGGAAAAGCATGACAAGCTCATTTGAAATGGAAACCAATCACAAGATCTCTATCCTGGTAGTTGAGGATAATCTGGACCATATCGAATTAATGGTCAAAGCCCTACAAAAATCTTCCAGAGCTTGTGAGATTAAAATTGCCAGGGATGGACAGGAAGCTCTGGAAATACTGGGTCTACAGGGTAAGGGCGAAAAGACGACAAAGAAATACATTCCCCAACTTATCATGTTAGATATTAGATTACCAAAATTGGATGGTGAAGAGGTATTGAGAAAAATCAGAAATGATCCAAGGCTAAAACTAGTCCCAGTAGTTGTGCTTACTACTTCAGCACGCGATGATGAAGTTAAACGTATGTATGAGTTGGGAGCTAATAGTTACATTGTCAAACCCAGTCAGTTTGAAGAATTCCTGGAAAGGATTCAACATATCGAAACCTACTGGGGAACTATCAACGTATCACCTACAAAATCAGTTAGTTTTAAAGAGGAGCAGGATGAGTCATAACATTCTCGTTGTCGAAGATAATATTGATCAAGCTGAGCTGCTCAGCAAAGCATTAAAGAAACATCACTCGGAATTTGAGATTTTTATTGCCCACTGTGGTAAAAATTGTCTTGAGCTATGTCGGACACATCGGTTCCAGGCAATTCTTTTGGACTACAAGCTGCCGGATTATTCTGGTATCGAAGTCTTACAGGAACTTCATCGCCTGGGAATAAAATGTCCAGTGATAGTAGTAACCGGGCAAGGCGATGAAAAGATAGCTGTCCAGGCAATGAAACATGGAGCATACGACTATGTTATCAAAGAGCCTAATTACATTAAAACACTGCCGCGCCTGGTCGTCAATGCTATTCAACGCTATCAATTGGAGCAAAAACTACACGAGAAAGACATATTCCTGGAAAATCTGGTAGAAAATGCCGATGCTATCATATTCTCCTTAGATAAAAATTTAAATTTTATTTTCGTCAACTCCCGCATTCAGGAACTTGGTTACAATCCTGATGAACTTATTGGGCGCAAATTTAGTTCGATTCTGGCACAAAAAATCAATCCTGATAACTTAATCGCTATGGTAAAAAACCCTCAAAAACGTAATTACGAATTGGATTTCAAAGACCTGAAGGGTAAAACCCGGAACATGTTAGTAAGTTTTACAAAGTTAAAAAACAAAGAAGACATCGGGGATCAGTTTCTGGGAATTTCAAAAGATATCACCGAAAAGAAAAAATTAGAACTCCAAATTCTAGAGAGCAAGATTAAGTTGCAAACACTTTTCGATAGCATTACCGATTCGATTGTAGTAGTTGATCATGATTTTAATATCGTAATGGCTAATCGCAAAATAGCTGATCTGCACGGCATAACTCCCAACAAGTTGATTGGACGCAAATGCTATGAAGTTTATTTCAACAGCAACAAACCATGTGAAAATTGTGTGGTACAGCGTACATGGAATTCCAAAAGCAGCGAATTTTTCGAGATTGCACGCGGTGAAAATGTTTACCAATACTGGAGCTACCCTATGTACAATTTGAAAGGAGAAATGGAATACGTGATCGAATATTGTCGAGATGTAACCGAACAGAAAAAACTCGAACGTCATTTGATTCAATCAGAAAAGTTGGCTACAATTGGTCTATTGGCCTCGGGAATTGCTCACGAATTGCGTAATCCTTTGAATATTATCGAAACAGCTCGATATTACCTGGAGGATGTTTTCTCGCCCCAGAACGAAGACATTCGATCCAAATTGACTATTATCAGACGCAATGTGCAGCGTGCTTCAAATATCATTAATAACCTGTTGGAATTCTCCCGTCATTCCGCACAAGATCGTGAGGAAATTGATGTCAATCAGTTAATTGACAAAACACTTGCACTAATTGAGAAAGATTTAACCTCTCAAAATATTTCAGTTGAAAAACGCTATCATGATGTCCCACCAGCATTTCTGGGATTAGATTCTCTTAAACAAGTTTTTCTTAACATCATCATCAATGCTATTCAAGCTATGCCAGAAGGAGGTAAACTTCAAATTGAAACCTATTCTCCCGAGAAAGGGTGGGTTGAGGTAAAATTTACCGATACCGGGCACGGGATTCCCTCTGAGCATCTCCCACTCATTTTCACTCCTTTCTTCACCACAAAAAAGGTGGGACAGGGTACTGGATTGGGAATGTACGTCTCCCATTCGATTGTTCGACGCGAGGGGGGAGATATCATGATAGAAAGTCAACAAGGACGTGGTACAACTTTTACAGTACGCTTACCGGCAGAAGAAAATGGTTTGATGAAGCAACACTCCAGCACCCAACAAGCTAAATAAAGTTAGGTTGATAATAAAATGAAACTCTCACGTCTAAGAATCCGCAATTTCAGATGTTTTAAAGACGAAATTGCAATAGATTTTGAAGATATTACAGCACTCATTGGAAAGAATGATTCTGGCAAATCTACCATATTGGAGGCGCTTGATATTTTCCTTAATGATCGTGATCCTGACAAAGACGATGCATCTAAACATGGTGATCCAAAGGATTTGACAATAATATGTGAATTTACCAACTTTCCCAATGAATTGATTCTTGATGATGCAAGCCCAACTACACTTGAAGAAGAATTTCTTTTAAATGGCGAAGGAAAATTGGAAATACACAAAAGATACAGTGGTGACTTACAAAAGCCGAAATGTAAAAGCATTAGCGCATATGCTTTACATCCAACGATAAATAGAGCAGATGACCTATTGCAACTTAAAAATACCGAGCTAAAAAGAAGAGCTAGAGAATTAGGTATTGACATTTCTAGCATTGATCAAAGAGTAAATGCGCAAATACGTAAGGCAATTAGAGAACATTTTAATGATCTTCAATTACAACTATCAATGATTCCTTTAAATGATGATAATGCGAAGAAAATTTGGACGGAACTTCGAAAATACTTGCCTGCGTTTGCTCTCTTCAAATCCGACCGTCAGAGCACAGACCAAGATCCAGAAGCTCAAGATCCTTTAAAAGCTGCTGTTAAAGAAGCTATTAAGTCAAAAGAGTCAGAACTTTCTAAAATTATGGAATACGTGGAACGAGAAGTAAAGAGAATAGCCGACGCTACTTTGTCAAAGCTTCGAGAAATGGATCCTTCACTTGCAACAGAACTTAATCCAAAATTCGTACAGCCTAAGTGGGATAGTCTTTTTAAGGCTAGCATAACATCAGATGATGATATTCCTATAAATAAACGGGGAAGTGGTGTAAAAAGACTTATCCTTTTGAGCTTCTTTAGAGCAAAAGCCGAACAAATTGCTAAAGAAACAGGACATTCATCAATAATATATGCGATAGAAGAACCAGAAACTAGTCAACATCCGCATAATCAGCGAATGTTGTTAAGGGCATTAGTTGACCTATCTTCTGAGGCTCAAGTAACAATTAGCACACATACTCCTATGCTAGCCAGGTCTTTGCCTGATACTTGTTTAAGGTATATTCATGTTAATGATGATAAATCAAGAGAAATTTTAATAGGTGGACCAGATACTAATAAACTATTTGCAGAATCCCTTGGTGTCTTGCCAGACAACAATGTAAAGCTATTCATTGGAGTTGAAGGACCGAATGACATAAATTTTTTACAAAATATCGCTTCTGCTTTACGTAGGGATGGTTCAGATATACTTGATTTAGAAAAATTAGAATTGGATGGTGAGATAATTTTTTTCCCACTTGGTGGTAATAATCTTGCATTATGGACTTCTCGTCTTCAAGCTCTTAACGGACCAGAGTTTCATCTATGTGACAGAGACACTATGCCACCAGATCCTCCCAAATACAAAGATTACATAAATCAAGTAAATGTTCGTGATGGATGTATTGCAATATGCACCAGTAAAAAAGAAATTGAGAATTATCTTCACAAAGATGCCATAATGGCAGCCTATAAAGAATTAGGAATTAATATAACAATAGATTCAAATTTTGGACCTTTCGATGATGTTCCAGAACATATTGCAAGGTTGGTTCATGAAGCTTCTGGAAGCCAAAATACATGGGATAATTTAGATGAAGAAAAGAAAAAAGAAAAAGAATCAAAAGCAAAAAGAGTTCTTTGTTCACGTGCAACAAAATTCATGACACGTGCAATGCTTGATGAAATAGATCCGAATGGGGATGTGCTTTCGTGGTTTGAAGAAATGAAAAATCTTATTCAAAGTATTGATCAATAGCCACCTAACAAGGCGCTCCACTTGACCGCATTCCGCTGGCGCTTCATGCGGCAAGTGAGCTTGGTCG
>Ga0164310_10000622_pt1 | contig 19158 bp, 29 predicted proteins | sample GuaBasSedimGuay1_FD_121795 | JGI IMG/M metagenome (GOLD analysis project Ga0164310, IMG submission 121795) | Subseafloor sediment microbial communities from Guaymas Basin, Gulf of California, Mexico - Guay1, Core 4569-9, 0-3 cm | ecosystem: Environmental > Aquatic > Marine > Hydrothermal vents... | reverse complement strand
GTGCAAAGTTTGCTTAATGAATTACGATAACTTAATGAGGTGATGTAAAATGGCGTTTGTACCACCGCAGGCCGGATATGATAGGGCAATAACGGTTTTCAGCCCTGATGGAAGGCTTTTCCAAGTACAATATGCAAGGGAGGCTGTAAAAAGGGGAGCAACGGCCGTTGGTATTAAGTGTAAAGATGGAGTTGTTCTGGCAGTGGAAAAGAGGATTACAAGCCGTTTAATAGAACCGGGGAGCTATGAGAAAATCTTCCAGATTGATGAACACATAGCAGCCGCTTCAAGTGGTATACTGGCGGATGCAAGAATTCTTGTGGATAGGGCTCGTTTGGAGTCTCAAAGTTATCGCCTAACCTATGGAGAGCCAGTTCCTCTTACGGTTCTCGTTAAAAAGATTTGTGATCTCAAGCAAATGCACACCCAGTATGGAGGAGTTAGACCTTTTGGTGTCGCTCTCCTGATGGCAGGTGTTAATGACAAACCCCAGCTATTTGAAACCGATCCAAGTGGAGCTTACTTCGAGTGGAAAGCCGTCGCCATCGGTAGTGGAAGGAATACAGCGATGGCAATTTTTGAGGATAAATATAAGGATGACATGGACTTAGACGACGCCATAAAGCTGGCAGTATTTGCCCTTGCGAAAACCATGGAGAACCCGGTTCCGGAAGGAATAGAAGTTGCAATAATCACAATGGAGAGCAAGAGGTTTGAGAAGGTCAGCCCAGAGAAGGTTGCAAAATGCTTGGAAGAAGCCCTCAAAGAGGCTGAAGAAGAGGAAGTTCAAGAGGAAGAAGAAGTAGACTATTCCGACCTGGACAACAATTACTGAGGTGGCATTTATGCCAGTAAGCTTGGATAATGCAGTGATTGCTAGATTAAAAACACATGGAGAGACCTTTGAAATACTTGTGGATCCTTACTTGGCAAGGGACTTTAAGGAGGGCAGGGAAGTCAACGTTGAGGATATTCTCGCTACCCCTTACGTTTTTAAGGATGCCCATAAAGGGGATAAGGCAAGCGAGCATGAAATGGAGAAAATATTCGGGACCAGCGACCCGTATGAGGTTGCTAAAATAATCCTTAGGAAGGGAGAGGTGCATTTAACCCAGCAGCAGAGGAAAGAGATGCTGGAAGAGAAGAAGAAGCAGGTGGCAATGATAATCCATAGGAACGGTGTGGATCCAAGAACAGGATATCCCCATCCCCCCGAACGGATATTGAAAGCCATGGAAGAGGTGGGAGTTCACGTTGATTTATTCAAGGATGCAGAAGCCCAGGTTCCCCAGATTTTAAAAGCGATACGCAGGGTGCTCCCCATAAGGATTGAAACCAAAGTGATTGCGGTCAAGATACCCTCGGAATATGCGGGGAGAGCCTTTGGGGAAGTGAGGCATTTTGGGACAATCAAGAGGGAAGAATGGGCAAGTGATGGCTCATGGATGTTTTTAATCGAAATCCCGGGTGGAATTGAAGAAGAATTTTATGAAAAGCTTAATGCCCTGACAAAGGGGCATGCTATAACCAAACTTGTAGAGAGGAAGGGCTTATGAAGAAGGTTTTTGTAAATAGTAAGGAATTGGTGGTTCCAGGGACTCTTATAGCTCAGGGGCCATATAGAGCAGGAAAAGGAACGTTTAGAGAAGGCAACAGGATCTACTCAACAGTAATAGGACTTGTGGAGATTAGAGGAGATATGATTAGGGTTATACCCTTAGAGGGACCCTACATTCCGGAAGTTGGGGATAATGTGATAGGGAAAATAGTTGATGTACGGTTCTCAAACTGGGCTGTTGATATAGGAGCGCCCTATCAAGCGGGTCTGAGGATACAGGACGTCACGGATGAGCGCATTGACCTTGCAAAGACTGATTTGAGAAAAATGTTTGATATAGGAGACATAATCTATGCCAAGGTCAAGGCATTTAACGAGGTAAACCAGATTGACCTGATAACAAAGGGAATGCCCTTTAATGGCGGTCCTCTAAGGGGAGGACAGATAGTCAAAATAACCCCTTCAAAAGTTCCCAGATTGATAGGAAAGGGCGGTTCAATGATAAACATGATTAAAAAACTCACCCAGACGCGCATAATCGTAGGACAGAACGGATGGGTATGGGTGAGCGGAAGGAAGAAGGAGCTTGAAAAGCTCGCCATAGAAGCAATTCTCAAGGTGAACAGGGAGAGCCATACACATGGATTAACGGACAGGGTTAAAGAATACCTAATCAAGAGGCTTGGGACTTTGAAAGAGCAGGGAGTAATTGAGAACATACCCAAATTTGAATCAAAGGGAGGAGAGAGTAATGATGGAAAAGCCTGAGGAATTGAAATTGCTGGACGAAAAGGGTTATAGGATTGACGGTAGGAAAAAGTACGAACTCAGGAAAATTGATATGAAGATTGGGGTTTTGAAGAATGCGAATGGTTCGGCTTATGTGGAATGGGGAAAGAACAAGATTCTGGCAGCCGTTTACGGCCCAAGGGAGATTCACCCAAAGCATCTGCAGAGATCGGATAGAGCTATTTTGAGGGTAAGATATAACATGGCTCCCTTTAGTGTGGAGGAGAGAAAGAAACCCGGACCCGATAGGAGGAGTGTTGAGATAAGCAAGGTCATCAGGGGAGCTCTGGAGCCTGCATTAATTTTGGAGCTCTTTCCAAGGACATCCATAGACGTGTTTATAGAGGTTCTTCAAGCCGATGCCGGGACAAGAGTGGCGGGAATTGTTGCGGCTTCACTTGCACTGGCTGATGCGGGAATACCCATGAAGGACTTGGTTTCGGCATGTGCAGCGGGAAAAATAGAGGATGAACTCGTTCTGGACTTGAATAAGGAGGAGGACAACTATGGAAGCGCCGATGTCCCTGTGGCAATAATGCCCATCAAGAACGACATAACATTGCTTCAGATGGATGGCTACTTGACAAAAGAGGAATTTTTGGAAGCAGTCAAACTGGCTATAAAAGGTGCAAAGGCTGTTTACCAGAAGCAGAGAGAGGCATTAAAAGAGAAATACCTCAACATCATTTCAGAGGAGGAATGAAAGATGGAAGTTGTTGCGTCAATTATGAAGGATTATATTATAGAGCTCCTCAAGGACGGAAAAAGAATCGATGGAAGAGGCTTAGAAGATTACAGGGAACTTGAAGTTAAAACCAACGTGATTGAGAAGGCAGAGGGCTCTGCATGGGTAAAATTGGGCAATACTCAGGTCATGGTAGGCATAAAAGCGGATGTTGGAGAGCCATTCCCGGACCTTCCAAACATGGGTGTGATGACCACGAACGTTGAGCTCGTTCCACTTGCCTCTCCCACGTTCGAACCGGGCCCTCCGGATGAAAGGTCTATAGAGCTTGCCAGAGTTGTGGATAGGGGAATTAGGGAGAGTCAGGCAATCGATCTAGAAAAGCTTGTAATAGTCCCAGGAAAGCTCGTTAGAATTATCTTCATAGATGTGCACGTGCTCGATCACGATGGAAACCTGGTGGATGCCGCTGGAATTGGGGCAATGGCCGCCCTTTTGAGCACGAAGCTTCCGAAGATCGAGTACAATGAAGAAACTGGTGAACTTGTGAAGCTCGATGAATACGAGCCGCTGCCAGTTAGGAAAATCCCAATACCTGTGAGCTTTGCAAAGATAAGAGATAACCTCCTGGTTGATCCCAACTTGGAAGAGGAGCATGTCATGGACGGGAAGATAACCATAACCACGGATGAAAACGGATATATCTCAGCAGTTCAGAAGAGTGAAGGCGGAAGCTTTAAGCTCGAAGAACTTATGTATGCAATTGATATTGCATCAAAGAGAGCTGGCGAAATCAGGAAAGTTGTTTTAGATTCCTTGAACAAAGAGTGATATTCTCTCCTTTCTCCATTTTGAATGGGCTGTCGGGCAGGTAGGCGTTTTGTGGCTTTAATTCGTACGTTAATGCACTATTGGTGGAAGCACTTCCTTTATCGGGACAGCCTCTTTTGAAAAGGCGAAAACTTAAAAAAGGGCTTGGAGTTATTGGGCATTAGACTGGATAATGTCCATCTATGGAAAGCCTTTTAAATGAGTGGGCATAATGCCCTTCAGCACAATCATCATTAGGGGTGATGCTCATATGGCTAAATCAAAAAAAGCAAGAAAGGTAAACAAAGTCGGTTCAGCTGGGAGATTTGGGCCCAGATACGGTCTCAAGATTAGGAGAAGGGTTGCCGCCGTCGAGGCTAGGATGAAGCAAAAGCATGTCTGCCCGGTGTGTGGGAGGAAGAGCGTTAGGAGGATAAGCACGGGCATATGGCAGTGCCAGAAGTGCGGTGCAACTTTTGCCGGCGGTGCATTCCTGCCATCAACGCCCGTCGGTAAGGTGGCATTGAGGGTAACGAAAGCGAGGGGTTAGTCCCTCAAAACTCTTTTTGGTGAGAAAAATGGTTGAAGCAACATATAAATGTGCCAAATGTGGTAAGGAGTTTACACTTGATCTGGAGAACATTAGAGAAGTTCGCTGCCCCTACTGCGGCAGCAAGATACTTAGAAAGCCAAGACCGAAAGTTGCAAAAAGGGTTAAAGCTATCTGACGATTGTTTTGCTTTTGTTGATCCAAATTACTCTACATGGTGCAGAGAATGATGCTCATAACAACATCCCACAGACCCACCAGAAGGACCAGAAGCTTTGGACATGACCTAGAGAAGGTGTTCCCCAATTCTCGGTATTTGACGAGAGGCAAAAAAACACTTCATGACCTTTTAATGGAAGCATATGATATGGGTTATGAGCGGTTGGCGATAATCAACGTCTGGAAGGGTAATCCTCTGAAAATAACATTTATCAAGGTTTCTCCTACAGACTGGGGATATCTTGGCTACCTCTACCTTCACGGCATAAAGCTTCAGAGGGAGATAGGATTCAAAAATGTGAGGCCCATAAGGGAGGAAATGCCCTTTGTCATAACGACGGCAAAGAGGACAGGTCTGGATCACGTCTCTTTTGGAAGGGTTTTTGCGGAGCTTACGGGGGGAATTTTTGTTCCGAGAAAAAATTACAGCCTTCAGACAATAGGAGATAAGTATAATACGGATATTCTAGGTGTTATAGAGAGGCATCCCAGGGGGATGGCCATTAACTTCCATCGCCTTGACATAGATAGGGAGAATCCCGTGGGTCCTCTGATAAGTGTTAAAATATGGATCATGGAAGACGGAAGGAGATGGGATTACAAAGAATCCCTCGGTATTAAAGTCAGGAAAGATTGATTTCGAAAGCGTTTTTAACTTTGAATACTTAATATTGTGTATGAGCAGAGTCCCTTTTTACCTCAAAGAGCGTCTTGAGGAAGTCAGGCGAAGGGTTCTCTTTGAAACATATGAGGCTCAAAAGCTCCCGCGATGGGAGAGGATAACCTTCACGTGGTTAGTCCTCTTCTCCTTTTGGATTGTCATAAGCGGAAATTTAAGCTTGGAGAACATATTTGCCGGTGCCCTCTCCTCTCTCATAATATCCTCTTTTATGTACGACATGCTGACGGATGATATAAGGGCAAGCGGACACCTTATAGAAAAAATCATTTACATTGCACTCTTCCTGGTACCGCAGTATCTCTTCATAATGATTTTCCGGCTATTGGAGAGCAACTTCAGGGTCGCCAAGCATGCCATTCTGCTGGATATAAATCCGGGTATCGTGAAAATAAGGAGTGATCTTCATTCCGACACAGGATTGACAATCCTTGCGAACTCTATAACACTCACTCCAGGAACTTTAACAATCGATGTTGATAAAAAGCTCGGTGAAGCTTATTTATACGTTCACTGGCTTAATGTGGAAACTTTAGATAGGGAAAAAGCGGGATATAAGATAAAGGGGGATATAGAGGAATGGTTGAAGAAAATCTTCTGGTGAATCCATTTGGGTGGGGAGTCATACTGCTCCTGATTACAGCATCTCTTGTTAGCTATAGAGTCTTATTTGGCCCAACCCTTGCTGACAGGATAGTGGGATTGAACACGGTTACGACAAAAATAGTTGTTATAATCGCCCTTCTCTCTGTCCTTTTGGAGGCATACTTTCTCTTGGATATCGCTATAGTGCTCTTAATGGTTAATGCCGTCAGCGGGCTGATACTGGCAAAGTATATGGAGGTGCGGAGATGATTGAGTACTTCTTTTTGGCATTGGGCTTGTTGGTAATGGTTTTTAGCACCTTGGGAATCCTGCGCTTTCCGGATGTTTACACCCGACTGCATGCAACGACGAAGTGCGATACGGGCGGAGCCATGAGCATAATGATAGCTCTGGCAATCTACGTGGATGCATCCTTCTTCATAAAGCTCAAGTTTCTGATTCTGGCATTTTTGATAGCCCTGATAAACCCCATGGTTTCCCATGCCGTGGCGAGGGGGGCGTATAAATACGGTATAAAACCAAAAGTTGTGGTGGACATGTATGCCTGGGATAATCCATGAGGTTCTTTTAATCGCCCTGATTTTAAGTTCAATAGCTGTGATAGAGGAGAAGCGCTTGGTTAGTGCCGTTATTAAATACGCCCTTATGGGTCTAATCTTCATCGTGGTTCTGCTTCAGCTTAGGGCACCTGATGTTGCTCTCTCCTCCATTGTTGTGGGAGCCATCGTGATTGGCGTATTTTTGTACACGATAAAGGAGGTGGAGAAGTGAAGAGGTTTATGGCTCTTATTTTGATAATCTCTCTCCTATTCGTGCTCGCATCCTTGGATTATTCAAAAAATCAGAGAGGCAGCTATGCTTATTATACCACGCACTGGGAAGAGGTGGGTGTTCCAAACCTAGTTACGGCAATTCTGGCGGACTGGAGAGGGTATGATAGCCTTGGAGAGGCAGTTCTTCTCTTTGCTTCAATAACGGGGTTCTATCTGCTGCTGGGGGGCAAGAAGAAATGAAGATGAGCCTCGTTGTCAGGACTACAACAAAATTTATAAGTCCCTTCCTTGTTACCTATGCGGCTTATCTTATGGTGTATGGGCATTTAAGCCCTGGCGGAGGGTTTCAGGCGGGTGTTATCTTGGCGGTGAGCGTAATCCTCCTTATAACCTCACATGGGTATAAGCGTGTCAAAAAGTCCTTCAGATTTAGAGAGGTTCAGACTATAGAGGGAATTTCAGCACTTTCATTGGTGCTCCTCGCAACAGTAGGAGTGTTTTTTGGGGGCTTCTTTTATAATTTTATCAGAGGTGGGAGCTTTGGTGCCCTCGTAAGCGGAGGGATAGTCCCCCTCTTCAACATTGGGGTTGCCCTTAAGGTCGGAGCAGCATTCACATTTATGTTTTACATGCTTTCGAGGTGGGTGGAGCGTGATTGATGCGGAAACAGCTGGTGTTATCGTGATGCTCATAGGCTTCTACGGCATGCTGACGAAGGAGAACCTGATAAAACAGGTCTTAGCCATAAACGTAGTCTCGATAGGTCTGGTTCTGTTTTTCGTTGGAACCGGTTATGTGGAAGGAGCGAACTTTGCGATAGCTCCGAATGAGAATATGGTTGACCCGCTACCATCGACGCTCATGCTCACAACCCTGGTTGTTGATGTTGCAATCACGTCGCTTGCACTGGCTTTGATATTGAGGATGGGGAGGGAGGAAATTTGATACCTCTAATTGTGGCCCTGCCCCTCTTAACAGCATTCCTGATTTATCTCGCACTTCCCATTGGGCTAAGAAGGATTGTGAAGCCTTTATTTTTAGCTGGCATATTCTCACCGTGGTTCATCTTTTTGATCCTTGTGGGGAAATCCCACCTAAGCGAAGTGGTAGGAGGGTGGAGCAGGGTATCCGGGATAGAAGTTGCCTTTGATTTCTACAACGTTTATTTTATACTCGCCGAGCTCATACTGTTTTCCCTCGTTTCCCTATACTCCATCACATATTTTAAACACAGGAGTGTTGAGAAGGTATATGTTCTGATGCTTCTCATGCATGCAGGTCTTTTAGGGGCATTTGTAAGCAGAGATCTGTTCAATTACTACATATACATGGAGATAGCCTCCGTTTCCTCATTTGCTCTTACTGGTCTCTCTGAGGAAAAGGGTGCCAAAGGAGCGGCTTTTAAGTACTTGATTTTCTCTCTCCTCGCATCCTATTTTTTCGTCTTCTCAATCGGGCTGATATATTTAAAAACGGGATATTTAAATCTTAAGCTCATAGGGGAGAATTTTACGCCATCCAGAGAGCTTAACGCTGCTCTGGGCATAGCTTTTACATCACTCCTTTTAAAGGCTGGCATATTCCCCCTCCACTTCTGGCTTCCAGATGCCCACTCAAAGGCTCCGACTCCAATAAGCGCCCTCTTGTCGGGAATAGTGGTCAAAGCTCCCCTTTATGGTATGCTCATGCTTGCTTTAACCTTCCCGCTTGATGAATTCTTAAAGAAGGCGCTGCTCCTAATAGCATTCTCTTCCATGTTCTTTGGAATAGCGATGGCCCTTCTCCAGATGGATGCCAAGAAGCTTCTGGCTTATCATACTGTGAGTCAGCTCGGTTACATTCTTCTTGGAATCGCCACGCTCAACTTCTATGGAGCCATATATCATGCTTTCGCTCATGCACTCTTTAAAGGAGGCCTGTTTTTAAGTGTGGGAACTCTTATAAATGCTCAGAAAACGAAGAATTTGAAGGAACTTACATATAGACATGACAAGATCCTGATGATGTCAATACTGATGTTAAGTCTTGCAATTGGAGGAATCTCCCCATTTATCGGTGCTTTCAGCAAGAAACAGCTCTTAAATGGATTGGTTGGATGTGAGCTCTTCTATCTAGCAGGGATTGGAACACTTGTCTCATTTGCAAAGCTTAATTATTATCTCCTCACTCCAGGGAAAGCAGAGAGAGGCGATTCGCTTCAGAGAGCTGTTTCTATCACATTGGCTTTCATAACTCTGGGCTTTGGGATTTACTTTCTGCCAGAACTATCCCTAAAGAATGATTCGCTTAACATTCTGGCTGCATTGATTTTATTCTACGTCCTGAAAAAAATGGGACTCTTTAGGATTAAGATGAAGGCAAAGTTTGGGAAGCTCGGAAGGGAAATCAACTTCTATTCTGCAGTTTTTGCACTTCTTCTCCTGTTGTTTTTACTCAAGCTTTTTTAATCTAAGCTCCCTGACCTCTTCTACATTCAGGAGTTCTTTTTTTAGTTCTTCAAGCGGCGTATCGCTTTTACTCGTATCCACAACGGCGACAATTGCTGCCAGACCAATTTCGGCGAGTTCTTCACTCTCGTTGAAAAGTATATTTACCCTGTGCTTCCCGAAGAGCCCGCTTATCTTTGCCAGCACTCCGGGTTTATCCTCAACGACGAACTCCACCTCAATGAGCTGTTTTCCTGGGAGAGCTATCCTCTCCAGATGCACTTCATTCAAATCCGTATCAATTTCAACCAGAAAATACGAGTCCCTTACAAGCCCTATCTCATAGGCAAACTCTCTGGGGATGGTTATACTTCCGTCCTCCTTTACCTTGATGATATCATAGTGCCTCATGCTACCATCTCTATACATACTCCTAAAAAAGTTTGCTGGTTTTTCAAATCTTCAAGCCTATTTAGAAGCAATTTTCCACAGAACATAAATTTACCAAAAATTTTTTAATGGAGAGCAACTAGATGATGTGGAGGTGCACCTTTGCCGTTTGACGTTATAGGTTATGTTTTCGTGATTATAGCCACTGCAAGGGTTTTTGCGGAAATATTTGAGCGTTTGGGATACCCCGGCTTTCTCGGCGAAATATCCACGGGGTTAATCCTGGGGATTGTTTTAAAGAATCTCCCAAGGGCAGATTTAGATCTGCTGGCAGAGCTGGGTATATTCTTTCTAATGATGTATGCAGGTCTTGAGTTAACACCGGAGGAAGTTCGTTTAGGGGGCAGGAAGGGATTTCTCATATATCTTGTGACACTCGGACTGATGTTCTTCCTCACACTTCCCTTTACAGGATATAAAATATACACCGATAATATCATAGTGGCTTCAATACTGGCGGTGGCTTCCGCCCCGATAGTCTTGCGTCTAACCCGCTTCTTCGGGAAGGATTTCCTCCATATAGCACTCTCCTATGCTGTCATAAGTGAGGTGGGGAGTCTTGCCATTCTCTACCTCCTCGTGAACTTTGAGCTTTATCATCTGAGTTATGCGGAGCTTGGATTTGAGTTGCTTAAAGATGTGCTCTTCCTAACCGTGGTTTTGGGTGTGAATTATGTCATAGGGATACAGCATAAGCTCTGGATAATCATGAGGCTCAGGAGGTTAAAAAGTGATGAGGCGGTTTTTGGGATGGTCATGATACTTGCAACATCTCTTGCATTGGTAAGTGAATTTATAGGTCTCCACTTCAGCATAGGCGCCTTTTTGGTAGGTTTGCTTCTTCACAGTGATCTAATGGGAACCAAGCAGTTTGAGAGGGTTCATACCATAATCTCGGGAGTAACTTACGGGATATTTGCTCCCATATTCTTTGCATGGAGGGGGATTAATTTTGAGACCGAGTTCTCAATTCAGGTTATCTACTTCTTTGTTGTCATATACCTCGTTAGAATTCTGGCAACTATGGTGCTGGTGTGGGAGAAGAACTTTAAGGTTTCTATCATGAGAGCGGCGGGGATATCAAGCTTTGGTGTGCTTGGACTTCTGGTCGGTGAAATAGGGTATTCCTACGGGGTTTTGAGCGAACACATGTATGCCCTTGCATCACTGGCAAGCATACTTGGAATATTTGTTTCAGCCACGGTGGGGAGAATAGTAAACCACATGGGAGGTATTGGTTATGAGTGAACCTATAGAAGGATTCATTGAGATCGAATTTCCGAGTGAGGAAATAGCCAGGGTGGTTTATGAGAGCGTCCTTATTGAAGATAAAAGCGTTCCCTACAGACGCACAAGGACGAGGCTGCTCTTGAAGGGTAAAAGAATAAAGCTGGAATTTACGGCGAAGGATAACTCAGCGTTGAGGGGAACTTTAAATTCCTACTTAAGATGGATCAAAGTTGCTCTGGATACTCTTGACCTTTAGCTTTTTTCAAATCCGTTGGTTCTAGTATCCTGAGTTCTCCTTCAATTGGCCATGCTCTCTTGTTGGTGGCCATATATAGATAGCGGTTTACGTCGTAGGAGTACGCCACGAACTGATTCACAAAATCCGCAAGTGTCTCACTCCTCTTCCCGAATATCAATGCATAGAACCAGTTTACTATCGCCGCAAGCTCTGCAACAAAGCCCCATATTCCTGTAATTATCCCATAGAGTATTGCAAGGGGAATCCTTACCAACGCTTCGATTCTTTCTCCCATTGGATCACCGAGATTTATTACTATTGCTGGATATATAAATTTAACGCTTTGATATAAGGGGAAGGAGGGTAAAACTATTTAAATGACTCAATAGACTATGAGATGGAAGGAAATGGAGGTGTTGAAATGCAGAATATTCCACCGCAGGTTCAACAGATGTTGGGACAGCTTGAGAGCTATCAGCAGCAGCTTCAGCTGGTCATCCAGCAGAAACAAAAAGTTCAAGTTGATCTGAATGACGCAAAGAAAGCTCTGGAGGAACTCGAAAAAGCCGGCGAAAATACCCTCATGTATAAGACAGTTGGCACTTTAATCGTGAGGACAGATAGGGCTGAGGCGCTCGAAGAACTTAAGGAAAAGATTGAGACTCTTGAAATTAGGCTTAAAGCCCTTGAAAGGCAGGAACAGAAGATAAACGAAGCGGTTAAAGCTCTGACTCAGAAGATACAGGGATCTTTAGGTGTTGCCGGCTGATTTCTTTTATCTATTTAGGTGGTTCTATGAGGAAGGTTATTCATATAGGGCTTCCGGAGCTCGATGAAGAGGATATTATTGCCCTCGGGGACGTGGTTCAGGAGGTTATTTTAAAGCACATTTTCGATTCTCTTCATAAGAGCGATGTCAAGGATATAGAAGTGACCACGAGAATAAACCAGGAGGATACTCTCGATTTAGAGGTGGACGTCTACATTGAAGTTCCCATATTTGTGAAGGCAGATGTTGACAGACTCGTTGAAGAAGCCCTTGACATGGCTTATGAAAAAGTTGAGGAAAGGTTGAGGGAAATTGCGCGGGAAAATAAAGCTTAAGAGATTTCTAAAAGAGGCAAAGGAGAGAGATTACTCCTTCCTCCTGCTGTGCCATCATAATGCCGATCCGGATTCTCTGGGTAGTGCTATTGCTTTTTCCCGATACCTCCATAAACTGGGACTAGAATACAGAATAGGAGTTGCTCAAAGTGTCTCTTCCTATGCCAAACGCCTTCTAAATTTTGCTCCTGTTGAGAAGAACCCTTACGTGAAGGAGGATGTGGTGGTGATATTTGATACATCATCCCTTGAGCAGCTGGAACCTGTAAAAATCCCCAAAAAGGATGGGAAGTTTGTGATAGTCATAGATCATCATGTGGAAAAGGAGAATCCTATAAAAGGTGACATAGTTGTGATCGACTCATCGAGGACATCGACGGCTGAAATAGTGTGGGAGCTCCTGAAATACCTTAATTTTTATGATGAGATTGCTGCCAGAGCTATTCTCGCTGGAATTGTTACGGATACAGCTAATTTTAGATTTGCAAACGCCAGAACATTCAAGACCGTAGGCGAGATCCAGGCACTCTTCAACATACCCATGGGGGAGATTTACAATCTCATTGCACCCGTTAGCGATGAAGCCTTGGACATCGCCAAGAGAATGGCAATTTTAAAGGCATGCCAGAGGATGGAAATTAAGAAGGTTGGAAAATATCTAATTGCGCTATCTAAAGTTTCAGCCTATGAATCCCTGGCATGCAAGGTGTTCCTCCAGCTTGGGGCGGATATCGCAGTTGTCGGGAGTGAGAAGAAAGGAGTTAGAATCTCGGCCAGGGCAAAGGAAAGTCTGGTTAAAAAAGGACTGCATCTTGGAAGGCTCATGGAAAAAATTGGCCCGATTATAGAGGGTTCTGGAGGCGGACATAGCGGGGCTGCGGGAGCAAATGGAAAGAAAAATCTTGAGGATGGAATCAGGTTCCTCGTTGATGAGCTTGAGAAGTTTTTAAAATCCTGCCCATAGGATGCATGTTTGATTTCACCTTTCGAGAGTGTCCCCCCGCTTAGGGATCACAATGACCATGATAGACCCTTAAATAAAAGCATACTATAAACAGCCCTTCCCATAGAAAAGCTTTATTTATCTGAGGACAAGTCTTATTTGAAGGTGGTAATATGGCAAGATGTCCAATATGCGGAGAGGCTCTGAAGTGGGAGGAAATCATAGAACAGATGCTCACACTTGAGGATTTTGAGAACCTTCTTGAGGATAGGGATGAATTTCTTAAAGCTCTCGATGAGTTTGTGTTCAGATGTCCGCACTGCGGAGAAGAGTTCTGGGGCAGGGCACTGGATAGGAGGGAAGCCCCCAAGGTTTTTGAACTTTTGAACGAATTTAAAGGTGGAATTGATTATAAGAATGGAAAGGTCAGGCTCAAACTCACAAACCTCCTGGCTTTGGATGTAATGCTTGAAGAATGGGATAGGAAGGTAGGGCGAGGAATATGATGAAGGATGCCATATCATCCCTCCTGAAGGAAGGGAATGTTGAGGGAGCGATAGAACTCGTGCTCCCGCTGGAGGATAAGATGTTGAAGCTCGAACTTCTGTGTTACATGATGGAGGAGCTGGGAGAAAAATACAAGGAGTATCCTGTTTTGCTCTCCGAGGCTGTTAGCCTAGCCCTCTCTCCTGTTGAGGATAAAGAAAAGGTTAGGGCATTGGGAATGCTCAGTCATGCTCTGGCTAGTGCAGGAGACGCTGAAAAAGCAGAGAAATATATGATTGAAGCCCTGAAAATCGCAAAGAAAATAGAATATCCCCTCTGGAAGGCAGAAGCCCTCGCCTACGTTGCCTACTATCTGGGGATGATGGGAACAACGAGCGATGCCTTCTATTACTTCAACGTGGCACTTGAGACGGCAGGGAGATCAAAAGAACAGTATTCGACGATTCTCCAAGTCCTCTCCCTAATCGCGGAATTGGCGATTGAAGTTGGAGATTCCTTGAATACCGGGGAAGCTGTGGATTTCTATTCAATAGCCAGGGATATATACACTTCTATCAAGAAGTTCGTGAGTGCAAATGAAATTGAAAACAAGATAAAGCTCGTTGAAGATGTAATCAAGAACGGTAGCTTTGCGGTTAAGAGGGCAATAGCAGAGGGGGATATAGATAGAGCCATAACAGCCGTTAAGTATCTGCCCCCTGAGGGTAAAGCGATAGCTCTTCTCGATATAGCTTACTGGCTCTTCCTTCACGAGAGAAAAGATCTGGCTAAAACGCTATTAGCTGATGTCTACAACATGTTCTTTGTTGAAAAGGTCAGACCGAATGATATCGAACTCATAGCTGTTGCCCATAAATTTATCAAGATAGGTCTGCTTGATGAAGCCCTAATCCTAGCGGGAATAATCCAGGATAAAAATGAAGCTTCAAAAGCTTTATATGAAATTGCTCTTGGATATGTCCGTTTCGGAAAGAAAGCCAAAGCCCTCAGCATAGCGGAGGGCATTCCAAACGAGCTGCTTAGAGAGAAAGCATTGAAGAAGCTGGGTGATAAAAATGTGGGATACGAGTAAGGATTATCGTTTGCTCGTTGCCGAAAAGAGCGTCGAGCTTTTCCTGAAGACCATTGAAGGTGCAAGATTTAAGGGAAGATGGGACAAGAAAAATGCCATCCGGCTCGCTAAGGAGATGATCCCGGAGCTTCAGGCTATGAGGTACTCCTATGTGGAACCGGGTCTTCTTGTAGAGTCACCTCAGATGAAGGCACTTAAGGAAAAAGCAGAGGGCATAATAGAAGCGCTTGGGGGGGATGAGTGGCACCACCGTTTTCTGGAGCTTGCAAGCAGGGAAGAGCGGGGCAAAGTGGAGGAGGCGGTCGCAAAGGTGAGGTTTTTCTTGAACACCATCATGAACCTTGACAAACGCCTCGCCCTTGGAAAGATAAATGATCCTGTTATAGCGGTGGATATAAAAGTTGGGGAGATCATGAGCGTCGGAAAGCACCCGAATGCGGATAAACTCCTCGTGTGCAATGTGAACATAGGGGATAGAGCCATAACGGTTGTGACGAATGATTTGAGCGTTAAGGACGAGGACAGGGTGGCAGTGGCTTTGCTCCCGCCCGCAAACTTCCGCGGTGTTACGAGTGAGGGAATGTTCTTGGGTGCTGGAGAGGGAGTTTTAAAGGAAGTTAAGGGAGAGGTTGGCGGACTGCCCAAAGGCATTCCATTAGAGGCATTCAATGAGACCAGGAACTTCGTGGAGGCATTTTTGAAGGGTTGAGCTTTCTCTCTCTTTACTAATTGTTATAAACTTCAAAGTCCAATTTATTACAGGTGCCTCCCATGGTGAGCTCTCACTTCAAGCACATTCTACTGAATCTGGGTGTAAGCGAGGAGAGAATAACCATACTGGAGAACAAAGGGGGTATAATGGAGGATGAATTTGAAGGTCTCCGATATCTCCGCTTTAAGGACTCTGCGGGACAGCTCAGAAGGGGCACGGTAATCTTTAACGAGCATGAGATCATACTCGGGTTTCCCCATATAAGGCGAATTGTTCATCTGGAAAACGGGATAAGGCGGGTCTTCAAGAGAAAGCCCTTCTACGTTGAGGAGAAAGTTGATGGCTACAATGTGAGGGTTGCCAGAATTGGAGATAAAATTCTTGCTTTTACGAGGGGCGGGTTTATCTGCCCTTTCTCCACCGAGCGGATTGAGGATTTTGTGAACTTTGACTTCTTCAGGGATTATCCCAACATGGTTATATGTGCGGAGATGGCGGGACCCGAAAGCCCCTACCTTGTGGAGGGTCCACCTTACGTTGATGAGGACATAAAGCTCTTCGTCTTTGATATTCAGGAGAAGAGGAGCGGAAAATCAGTTCCCGTGGAGAAGAGGTTGAGGCTCGTGGAGGAGTACTCCCTTCCAAGCGTTGAAACCTTTGGGATGTACGACCTCAGCAAAATAAAAGAGTTAAGGGATCTAATAGATTGGTTGAGCGAGGTTAGGAGAGAAGGTATAGTCATGAAGAGTCCGGATATGAAGCGCATCGTCAAATATGTAACCCCTTATGCCAACCTCAATGATATAAAGATTGGCTCAAGGATATTCTTTGATCTGCCGCATGGTTATTTTATGCAGCGCATAAAGCGCCTTGCATTTCACATGGCAGAGCGAAGGGTGAAGGAGGATTTTGATGAATATGCAAAAGCCCTTGGGAGAGCTCTTCTTGAACCCTTTGTGGAAAGCATATGGGATGTTTCAGCAGGGGAGGAGATTGAAGAAATCTTCACGGTTCGAGTTAAGAGAATTGAAACCGCCCACAGAATGGTCTCCCATTTTGAGAGGCTCGGCCTGAAGATACACATCGAAGAGATAGAAAAGCTTGGCGACTACTGGAGGATAACATTCAAACGCGTTTATCCGGATGCCACGAGGGAGATGAGGGAGCTGTGGAACGGCAGGGCTTTTGTGGATTAGCATTACCCCTTTCCAACCTTCTCAACAAGCTCCTCAAGGACTTCTTTAAATTTCACTGCATCCACCCATTTAATTCCCATCTTTTGTGCCCATGTCAAAATCCCGATGTCCGCCGAAACTATTGTGGCGTCGAGCTCTTTGGCTAAAAGAATCAGCTCAAAATCTTCTTTGCTATCCAGGATTCCCTCCCTAAGTGCTCTCCTATAATTTCTCCTGAGTTTCCGGATTATTTTATCCACATTGTTTATGTCTATAACACTCTCCCTCACTGCAGTTTCGGCAACCCTTAGACCTTTATCAATTCTCCGCCTTATGTCTTCGATGAGCTCATAAACAACAAAAGCCGGGATTCTAATGTCGTGCACATTGGGCGGCTTCCGAATAATATAAAGCTCGATATCCGGAGAAACCTCCTCTTCCTCGACGAAGTTCGTGAGTTCTCTGTATATCCCAGGAGATACATAGAACTCTACCCTTCCAAAGAGCTTCTCTGCATAGCTTAGAAAGCTTTTCATGGCTTCTGTGGGATTATCTCCCAGTTTTCCTCTGACGTCGGGATTTACAAAAATGCTCGTGTCGAGGACAAAGCGGATCATTCCAACCACAAGTTTATTTAAGACTTTGAGGTTTAAAATACTTGGTGATAGCATGAAAGTTGGAGTCGTTTTTGGTATAAGCGAACTGGCAGACCCCAAGATGTTTGAGAATAAATCATCCAAATTTTTAATGGCCATTGCAAAGGATTTTGAAGTTATGGGAGGGGTTTTTCTATCTGAAAAATCCGAATTCAAAAGCATGAAGGAGGAGATTGATTTTAATGAAGCTGATGTGCTCGTTCTCTATCCTCTGACTGGCGGAACGGAAAACGCACTTAAAGAATTCACAATTTACAGGAAGCCGATAGTTCTTTTTGGTGATTCCTTTAACAATTCAATAGCAGCGGCAGTTGAGCTTAGGGAGTACTTCAGGGATAATCTCATTCCGGCAACCCTTGTAAAGGATTTGGACTCTCTCAAAGCTGCACTGTTGGGGTACGAGGATATGAAAGAGCTGTTCGAAAAATTCCTCAAAATGCGTCTTGGACTCATTGGACGAACTTCACCGTGGCTCATAAATGAGCGTTTCGAACGTCCGTATGTTCATATAAGCCTCAAAAAGTTCTACGAATACTATGATGCAACAACGGAAGCTGAGGGATGGAGGGCAGTGGAGGAGATAGTTGCAAAGGCAAAGAAAATTGAAGAACCTCACAGGGAAGATTTGATAAAGGCTGGAAGGATTTATGTGGCACTGAAGAGAATAGTAGAGGATTACAGGTTGGATGGCTTCACTATAGGATGCTTTGATCTCATAGGCAAGATTAAGGGAACCCCCTGTTTAGCACTGGCAATGTTCAATGCTCAGGGAATCCCTGCGGCGTGTGAGGGAGAGCTCAATTCCCTCTTGGGCATGGTGATAGCCCGTAGATTCTTTAACAAGCCTGCTTTTATGGGAAACATAGCGGATTATAGTGAAAACCATATAATCCTCGCTCACTGCACGGCTCCACTAATATCGAGCTATGTTATAAGATCCCACTTTGAGAGCGGAATGGGCGTGGGGGTTGCCGTCAAGCTTCCAAAAGGAAAAGCATCCCTGCTGAAAATTAGGGGGAGGAAAGCCGTTGTTGCAGGAGTAGAGGTCATTGAGCAGGAAAAGAGCGAGTATCGCTGTAGAACACAGCTCAGGCTTAAAGTGGAGGAAGCAGGGGATTTCATAGATGGAACCCTTGGGAATCATCACCTTCTCATATACGCGGACAGTGAGGAGCTGGCAGACCTTTTAAGCGAGCTCGGCTTTGAGGTTATGCTCTACTGAAAGCCTTTTTCTCAGTAGAGCATTAATAAAATTTAGAAAGGAGGATTTAACGCTCCACTATCGGGAGTTTGTCCCCAAAGAACCATATGCCGAGCACTGCGAGAAGTCCTATGCCAATAACCAAATAGTTAAGTGTGGCTCCAGCAACTCCCACTATAACTAGCAAAGCTCTAATCTCTTTCTTTAGGGACCTCCTGAACCATCCTGTTAGAGCTATAGCAAGAAGATACATTACCAGTAGTGTTGCTCCGAGGTCGTATGCTACTTTTATTGCGGTTCCAGCAGTCCATGGATGCACGGTTATTATGAACATCTCCGGGTGTGTGAAGTATATGTATGGCCCAATGTATCCTGCAAGGGCATATTTCACTGCATTCATCGCAGTTTTCCAGAAGTCTCCTCCCGCTAGAGCAGAGCCCGCATAGGATGCCAGAGCTACAGGTGGAGTTACATCTGCTAAGATCCCAAAATAGAACACGAAAAAGTGTGCCGCCAGGAGAGCTATAGGCGTTCCAAAGCCCGGAACCGGAGAGCTGTATGGCTGTAATCCCAAAACGGCATTGTATATTGCTGGAGCTGCTACAAGGGATGTTATAATATAGTTTGCCGTTGTTGGGACGCCCATACCGAGTATCAGGCTAAATATCATGGTCAATAGGAGTAATAACCATAGGTTCCCGGCAGTGAGGCTGACCAAGCGGTACCCCAAGCTCGTCACGAGCCCGGTCATTGTAAGAACTCCCTGTATCAATCC
>Ga0164310_10000620_pt1 | contig 19180 bp, 15 predicted proteins | sample GuaBasSedimGuay1_FD_121795 | JGI IMG/M metagenome (GOLD analysis project Ga0164310, IMG submission 121795) | Subseafloor sediment microbial communities from Guaymas Basin, Gulf of California, Mexico - Guay1, Core 4569-9, 0-3 cm | ecosystem: Environmental > Aquatic > Marine > Hydrothermal vents... | reverse complement strand
TTCTATGGCTGCGTCAATTAACCCGTTTTGTATGGCGGAGATAAGTAGGCTTGTGGCTACTCCGCCATCTTGGCATACTTGTAGAATTCTGTTGTCCGTAGATTGTGCGATAAATAATTTTTTGTATATGCCAAATTCTTCATCTTCTTTTCTTTCTCTTCCGAAGACAAATTTTTCCATTTCCGGCCATGACCAGCTATATCTTGGGCAAACTTTCATGCAAATTCCACAATTCTTGCATTCGTCAACCAAGTTGGGTTTCTCAGAATATTCCAGAACGTTGAAAGGGCAAACTGTAACGCATGCGCCGCATCCAGCGCATTCGCCTTTAAGGATAACTTCATTAAGCAATGTTTCTTCGAATCCTAATTTCTCGGCGATTTCTATCTCCTCCTCCTTTAACAATACGCAAAAGGTTTTTTAATATTAACCGTTATTCTCATCCGGGACGCGAAATGAAGATATTGCATGAGTTTGTTCCGACGCGGAAATTCTTGAAATTTGCCGAGGAAGTCAAAGACTTGGTTGACGGATGGAACGTCACCGATAGCGCCGCGGGCATACCAGCGCCAAGCGGAACGGCTGTGAGCTGCGTGCTTAAAACTAAATATCCAGACAAAACAGTGATACCGATTTTCATATTGCATTACAAGGGTCCAGTTGAGGTTGGAGGTTTAGCCCTAGCGGCGGATGCTGTAGGCGTTGATGGACTTGTATTGACCATGGGAGACATTCCAAAGTATGGAGAACCAATAAAAATGTTGAAGTCTTCTGAGGAAGCAAGGGATTTTCTACGTACAGAAGTACGCCTAAAAAGGTTAAAGTTGGGCTGTTTGCTTACTGCACGCCGGCCAGTCGAGGAAAGCATTAAACGAGTAAAGGATGCGTGGGATTTCGCCTTCTTCATGAGACTTGAAGACAAAACGTTTCCAGTACTAGAGCAGATAGCAGCAGAGTGCAGGCGGCTAAATAAGCCGATATACTCTTACTTCCTAGTTGGAACTCCGAAAAACGCGGAAATCATAAAAATGATTGGATGGCCAGTCACTACAACCATGGAACATGTCGAGGAGTATGTAGAAAAGCTTGAGGGGGTAGTCGACGGAATAATCGCAACTTGCGCCGGAGACCATGAAGGAGACATAGAACTGCTGAAAAAACTACAAAGATTCAGATAACCTCCCATTTCTCTTTTATTACTCTAAACTCATGCTTTAATGTCTAATTAGCAAGCCTAAAATCATATAAGCCTAACCTTATGAAGCAGCGTGAAAACTCCATGAGCATCCAAATAATTGGAATTAAAGGCTTGCCTATTATAAAAGAGGGAGACAATCTAGCTGAACTTATATGTCAAGCAGCAGAAAAGCAGAAAACTCCATTGCAAGATAGAGACATAATCGTAGTATCTCATGTAATTGTTTCGAGAGCCGAAGGAAGAGTTGTTAATCTCGACGAAATAAAGCCTTCTCAATTCGCCGTGCAGCTGGCAGAAACATTAAACAAAGACCCTAGACTGGTTGAGACTATACTTAGGGAATCAAGGGGCATAGTGAGGATGGGAAATGGAAAACTAATTACCGAAACAAAGCACGGGTTTATCTGCGCAAACTCTGGAGTTGACGTATCGAATGTCCCGGGCGAGAATATAGTTGCATTATTACCAGAAGACCCCGACCGCTCCGCTCAAAAAATAAGAGACGAAATAAGGAGAATAGCCGGAAAAGATGTTGCAGTTATAATATCAGACACTCATGGCCGACCCTTGAGAGAAGGAGAAATAAACATCGCCATAGGAGTCGCCGGAATAAAGCCTATACGAGACAGGCGTGGGGAAAAAGACCTCTTTGGTTATACCCTAAGAGTAAAACGGACAGCAATTGCAGACGAACTCGCATCTGCCGCCGAATTAGTTATAGGACAAGCAAATGAAGGAATTCCAGCAGCAATAATAAGGGGATACAAATATCCAAAATCCGAGGAGGCCAAAGCTACAGAGCTTATCCGCCCGAGGGAAAAAGACCTTTTCATATAGAGAAATATGAATTTAACTAAAAATTTCTAGAAGTATTAACTCATCGTTGAGGTAATATGAGAAGCGAATTTATTATAAGTGAATTGCGGGCTACAGGAGCCGTACTCATGCTTATAGGAGGGCTCACAATTAATCTTATTTCGCCAATACTGGCTTTTATCGGATGCATTATTGTCTGGAGGCTACCCGGAATTATTGTTGGCACTTGGATCTGTCAATCGAGATGAGGTATCTACCCAAATTTTGATATAAAATTATCTCGTTAGGTGGATAACTTTTAATATTCCGCTGTAAAACCTTGTTATCCAAAAGAGGAGGGAACATCAAGTGTCCGAGATAATTTCTCAAGTTCTGAAAGAGGGAAGAAAGTTTCTGCTTGAACATGAAGCTAAAGCTCTCTGTTTAAAGTATGGAATTCCGGTAACAAAGTTTAAGGTGGCTTCCTCCGCGGAAGAAGCCGTCAAATTTGCGGAGGAGATAGGTTATCCCGTCGTTTTGAAGATAGTTTCTCCAGATATAATCCATAAGTTTGATGTGGGCGGAGTAGTATTGAATCTGAAATCTGCAGAAGAAGTGGAAAAGGCTTACAATCAAATAATTGAAAACGTGAAGAAACACAAACCAAACGCAAAGATTCTAGGCGTAAACGTTCAGGAAATGGCGCCGCCATCAACCGAAGTAATTGTAGGGGCAATAAAGGACCCGCAGTTTGGACCGACCATAATGTTTGGTTTAGGCGGAATTTTTGTCGAGGTTCTGAAAGATGTAACCTTTAGAATAGCCCCGATAACGGAAGAAGATGCAAGGGATATGATAAGCGAGATTAGGGCTTATCCAATTCTGAAAGGCTTCAGAGGCGCACCGCCAGCAGACATCGACACCATCGCAAAAATCTTAGTGAACACCTCAAAACTTGTAATGGAACATCAAGAAATTAAAGAGTTAGACCTAAACCCAATAATAGTCTATGAACACGGAGCAAAAACTGTTGATGCAAGAATCATACTTGAGTGAAGAAAAAATAAGTCAATTTAAAGAAAATGAAATTTATTCCCAGCTTAAAATTCCCAAGGATTTTTCTTTCATTGTTAGACTTGACGGATGGAAATTTCAGTTTCCCTGCAAAAAACTAAAAGTTGAAAAACCATTCGACATAAAAATCGCAAAATGTCTAGTTGACGCAAGTAAAAAAGTTTTCAGAGTCTTCAGTCCCTCCATCGCTTATGTTATAAGTGACGAAATAAACCTTCTGTTCGTAAGAAAATATCTTTTTAATGGAAGAATCGAAAAAATAAATTCTATCCTTTCAGGTTTAATCTCAAGTTCATTCAGCCTAAATCTAAAGAAATATTTCAAAAAAGCAGAAACCATCTCTTTCGATTCCCGCGTAATAGTTCTTCCCGATAAGAGCATACTAGATTATTTCGCTTGGAGACAACTGAATGGTTGGAGAAACCACAACAACGCTTACGCATATTGGCTTTTCCGAAAATTAGGCTATTCCCCAAAAGAATCCTCAGAAAGGCTGAAAGGGCTGAAATCAGAACAGATTCATGAGATTTTGTTTAAACATGGAATAAACCTGTCTAAAACACCAGCCTGGCAAAGGAGGGGGATAATCGTTTATAAGGAAACCTATGAAAAAGAAACAGATAAAGCAAAAGTAAAACGAAGAAAAATAACTGAAAACTGGAATTTGCCGCCCTTCACCTCTGAAGAAGGAAAAGAACTGTTACGTAAAATAATCACGGAAAGTTGGAGAAAATAACATGGAAGAAAACCATTATCAAGAGCAAATCAGACAAAAGATAGAGAAACTCTACATAGGAATAAATAAAATAAAAGCTGAAAGAGAAAATCTCAAAAAAGAGGCTGAAAAATGGAGAAAAGAAAGAGACCGACTAAATGATGAGGTCAAGGAACTTAAAAAGGAGATAGCGTCTTTAAAGGAGAAAAGAACGAAAGCAAATCAAGAGGTTAAGGAATTAAAGGAATTAAGAAACAACTATAGAAAATTAAGAAAGGAAAGAGTGGCGGAAATCATCGAGTTAAAAAGAAGATTGACTGAACTCCGCAAAAATAAGCCTAAAAAGAGCATAAGAGCGCTGAGAGAAGAAATAGAAAAAATCGAATGGCAACTACAAACAACCCCCTTAACCGCGGAAGAAGAAAGACCCATAATTGAAAGGCTGAAAAAACTTAATGCACAATTAAAAGTTGCAGAAACAATCAGAGAATTAAATGAAAAAATACTCGAACTTGAAGTAGAAATTAAAGCTTTAGAAGCAAAAGCTCAAAAAATACATGAGGAGATGATGAAGAAAGCAGAAGAAAGCAGAAAAATTCATGAAAAAATACTCGAATTGGCAAACAAAATTAATGAAGTCAAAGAAGAGGCAGATGCGGCGCATAGAGAACTTTTGAAAGTAAAAACGAGAATTAAGGAGAAAAATGAGAAAATTAAAAAGCTGTATAACGAAATAAATGAGCTCAAAAAAGAATTAAAGAAGATAGAAGAGGAAAAAATCAGCGAATCTATGGAGGAAACTGCGAGACAAATTGAGGAAAGAGCTAAAGAAAAGCTGAAGCGAGGAGAAAAACTTACATGGGAAGAATTTAAAATTTTAGCTGAGAAAGGCATCATCTAACAAAGAATAAAGAAATCTTAAAAACAAATAGGCAAATAGTAAATTCTGGTGAAAGGAGAAAGATAGTAAACATGAGTATGGATGAAGAAAGAATCCTAGTTTTATGCGTCGATAGAGACGGAGATATAGTTAAAAAAACGGGAAGAACTACCCCAATAATTGGAAGAAAAAAGAATTTAGAAGCAGCAATTGAATTAGCGCTAAATGACCCAGAAGAGGCAGACGCAAATGCCATGTTTGAGGCAATAAGAATCTACGACCGACTAGAACAGGAGAAGAAAGCTGAAGAAAAATTCCAAGTCGCGACAATTTCAGGCTCAGAACTCGGCGGCGTCGGCGCCGACAGAAAAATCGTAGCTGAATTAAACGAGGTTTTGAAGAAGTTTCCAGCTAATGAAGTAATACTTGTCACGGATGGAGTAACTGACGAAATGGTTCTGCCGCTGATAGAATCCAGAATACCCGTATCATCGGTTAGGAGGGTAATAGTAAAACACAGTAAGTCAATAGAAGAAACAGCCATGCTTTTCACAAAATACTTGAGAATATTATGGGAAGACCCAAGATATTCCAGAATTTTTCTGGGGCTTCCAGGAGTTCTTTTAGTTTTGCTCGGATTCCTATCCGCGTTTAATCTTCTATCATACTTTTGGATAGCCTTTCTTCTCGTTTTTGGTTTAATTTTGCTTATACGTGGATTCGGAATAGACAAGCTTGCTAAAAAAGTGTATACTGGATTGAAAGAGTACTCACCGCCTCCATTCCACATACAGATTGCGGGATTTACAGCCGCTGTTGGTTTTCTTTCCATGGGAATAGGAGTCTATCAGGGAGTATCATACGCCATAGAGCATGTGGGAAGAGAAATAACAGATCTCGGGGTCTTTATTGAAACTTTACCAATTCTTATTGGATTGTTCATTAAAGGCGCAGTTTTTCTCCTGGTGGTTGGAATATGCGTGATTTTGACTGGTAGGGCTATAAGATGGTACTTTGAGCGAGATGCCAAACTTTTACGTACAGCAGCTACAATAGTTGTAGTTGCATGGTCTTCACAAATCCTTGACCAAACCTCAAATGTCCTGATTAATCCATCGGAAGAGATGCTGCCGGCAAGCTTGGCGCTTTCAATTTTCATAGGAATACTCCTAGCAATAGCCTCATTTCTGGTAATATTTATAATTCATAGGAAATATTCCGACTTCTTTAAAGAGAAAGAGAAGGAGATTGAGGAATTCGCGGAGAGCTAGCTTAGGCAAATTTTAAGAGCGAACATGAGAATTCTTCTTAGGGTTAAGACCCTACATATAAGGGCGTTCATGAAGCCAGTGCAGTGAAAGAGTATGCTAAGAAAACTGCTGTCCACTCTAGGCGTTTACAAACTGTATGAGAAATGGCTTTGGCATCAGATCAAGAACGGCAGAAAACCAGAGCATATAGCAGTTATTCTAGATGGAAACAGGAGATGGGCGCTGGAGCATTCACTAAATCCATGGATGGGTCATAAAGAAGGCGCGGAAAAAGTTGAAAGCCTTCTAGACTGGTGCATGGATATGGGTGTAAAGTCCATAACGCTATATGCTTTTTCCACTGAAAACTTCAAAAGGCCAAGAAAGGAAGTAGAGGAAATAATGAAAATAGTCGAGGAGAAATTGAGGAAGCTTTTAACAGATAAGAGAATTTATGAAAACAAAGTTAGAGTCAAGATTATTGGCAGGAGAAGTCTTTTGCCTGAATCTCTCAGAAAGCTCGCTGAAGAAGTTGAAAAGGCAACAAAGAATCATAACAATTACTTCCTGAATGTTGCATTGGCTTACGGCGGAAGAGCGGAGATAGTTGATGCTGCAAGGAAAATAGCTGAAAAAGTCGAGAGAGGAGAACTCGAATCAAAACAGATAGACGAAAAACTTTTCGAAAAATTCCTTTACACTTCGCATCTACCGAAACAAGACCCAGATCTAATCATTAGAACTTCAGGTGAAGAAAGATTAAGCGGGTTCCTTCTTTGGCAATCAGCCTACAGCGAACTCTGTTTTCTAGATGTTTACTGGCCAGAATTCCGTAAAATAGATTTGCTTAGAGCCATCAGAACATTTCAGAAGAGAAAAAGAAGGTTCGGCCAATAATTGTTGATTAAGCTCTTTTCTTTGCGCTAACTATAGAAATTACATCTCTATCTTTTAGAACGTAGTCTTCGCCAACTCTCTTTTTCTCTCTTGCTTCAATTGCATAGATGAAGGTTTCGCCTAGTTCGCTGTGTATCATATAGGCGAATTCCCGCGCGGTAGTTCCATAAGGCACTAGGTAGGCGTCTGGAAGAACATTTCCCTTATGATCTGTTAGGTGTTCGACATCTTCAACTGGATAAACGACTATCATGTTTAGAAGCTTGAAGAAAGCCAAGTTTATGGCGTTTTGGACGCCTGTAGAACCATATTTCAGAAGTATTTTTTCTCTTATTGTTTTTAGAGCTTGTAGTTGACTTTCAGTTAGTTTTTCCGGTTGTAAAATTTTGAAGTTGCAGTCGCCCGGCGTGTATTCTATTAGATTTTTTTCGTTTGCTCTTCTTAGGGCAAGTTCGGCTTCTGCACAGCATGGAACCACAAAATAGCCAAGTTCTTTCAGTCTTTCAAGGTTTTCTTCTGCTGGCGGAACATCTATCTTGTTTGCAGCTATAAGCATGGGTTTTGCTATTCTTCTTAAGGCATTTACGAAGCTTAAGAATTCTTCTTCAGACCATGTTGTCGGTTTTTCGGGATTAAGCCCCGACCGCCTTATAGCCTCAAATATCTGTGTTCTTTTTATTTGAAGACCGCTAAGCCTTTCTTCAAGTACGTCTAAAAGACTTACTGAAGCATCGCTTTCAACTTTCCTCGCAATTTTTGGCCAATCGCGCCTTAAAATGTTCGCCATCCACATAGCTAGCTCGGTTTCAAGGAAGCGTACGTCCTCAACTGGGTCATGCGTCCCGGGTTTGCATGGTCTCCCTTCAATGTCTGTTCCACCCGAGGCGTCGACTATGTGGATTAAGGCATCCGCCCTTCTGATTTCATCTAGAAATTGGTTTCCAAGGCCCCTTCCCTGCCATGCACCCGGCACTAAACCAGCGCAATCTATTAACTCAACTGGGATTAACCGTACTCCATTTAGGCATAATGAATTGACAGGATTATCTTTCACATTGAATTCCCTACATACGCAAGGACTCCTCACATAGCCTATTCCACGATTTGGCTTAATCGTTGTAAATGGATAGTTGGCGATTTCCGCTGGAGCAAGGGTTGCAGCGCTAAAAAATGTAGATTTCCCCACATTAGGCTTTCCAACTAGCCCCAACAATTTTGATTGAGGTTTTCTGACATGAAAGCTCAATTCAACTCGTAACTTGTAATAGTGCTCTCATCTAATAAGAGTATTTTTGCTTGCTTCTAGATAATCATTTTAATCGCTAAATGTTACTTACCATACGTCAAAGCTATGATGGTTATCGATGTTGTCTCCGTATTGACGTCTGCACCTTCCGCAGGTTCACCGTTTGGATAATATTCTGTTATTATTCCACCAGTTTCTTGATCTTGCATTTTGAATAATGTTGTTATTAATTCATTCTCAAAATCAAGTGTTTGACCCAAAACTCTTGACGTGTAAAGTAGCAATGCAAGCTTGTAAGTTGCATATTTTTCTTTCATTGCAGCATCTTTTATTCCCACGCCGTCCCACATGTTCTTAGCCATAGTGAATAAGGTTAATGCTTCGTCATTTTTCCCTTTCCAGTGTTTCGAGAGCGCTGCATATAAAAGTAGGTCTGCATAACTCTGCCAGTCTTTCATTATTGCAGTTCCATTGGCTATGTCAGTCTTTAGAGTATAATCGTTGCTGTAAAGCGTATAGGAAATAGTCTCGTTGAATAGTATTGGAACAGTATCACCTATCACAGCCTCGTGTCTAAAACTTATCGGCAAGCCTTGCGCATCTTTTGGTAGATTGTAGGTTTGGGCTAATTCAATGAGTTTGGCCTTTATAGCGTTTGAAATCTCAGGAGCATAATTCTCTAAGGCCTTGTATGCCCATAGGTTATCACTTACGAGCCAGTATATGTTCGGCGCAACTCTAGGCGCTTCGGCGATTAGACCTATTGTTGAGTTATATGCACTCTTCAGAAAATTAACCGAGTTGTGTACTATTGTGCGACTAATTAAAGAAGTTAACGAAGAAATCTGGAAATTTTTGCTTTCGATTATTAAGGTATAGTTTATTATTACTCCCACTAAACTAATTGCTAGAATTATGCATAATATTCCTGCTATAACGGCTACTTTTTTATCAACCGTCATTTTTTTAAACTTCCGAAATGGCTTATATACCCCAAAGTAAATAAACTGTGCCACGTGGGATGGGCTATGAAGATTCTCGTTTGTGATCCTGTCCATGAAGACGGAATAAAAATCCTTAAGGATGCAGGATTTAGGGTTGATGTTAAACCGAATATTTCCTATGAAGAATTGAAGCAAGAAGTTGCAAATTATGATGTCTTAATTGTTAGGAGTAGAACTAAGGTAACTAGGGAAATTATTGAGGCTGGAAAGAACTTGAAGGTTGTTGGCAGGGCTGGGGCGGGCATAGACAACATTGATGTTGAAGCTGCTAAAGAGAAGGGAGTGAAAGTTCTAAACACTCCCGAAGCTCCCGCAACAGCCGTAGCCGAGCTTACAATGGGGCTTTTACTTTCACTTGCTAGACAAATCCCAAAAGCCGACCGCACAATGAAGGAGGAAAAGTGGGCTAAAAAAGAGTTTAAGGGATGGCAACTGCACGACAAAACTCTCGGAGTCATAGGCCTAGGGCATATTGGAGAAAAAGTTGCCAGACTCGCCAAGGCTTTTGGAATGAAGATACTTATAACAAAACGTACTCCCCCATCGCCGGAAATCTTGAAAGAATTGGAGGCGGAATTTGTTCCTCTAGAAGAACTCCTCAGGCGAAGCGACATCATAAGCTTGCATGTTCCGCTGACCCCTCAGACATACCACATGATAGGCGAAAAAGAAATCCAATTAATGAAAGATGGAGCTTTCATAATTAACACTTCAAGAGGCGCCATAATAGATGAGAAGGCATTGCTAAACGCCTTAAAATCTGGAAAGTTGAAGGGCGCCGCTTTGGATGTTTATGAAACAGAACCACCAAAAGACTACTCACTAGTAAAAATGCCCAATGTCATTTGCACGCCCCATATCGGAGCTCAAACTGTTGAGGCTCAAAAGGCAGCTTCAACCCTGTTAGCCCAAAAAATTATAGATCACCTGAAAGGACAGCAAAGTCATTAGTTCTACGCCGATGGACAACCATGCCTATGACGATAAGAGTGATTATTAAAACAATCAAAGCTATCATAATTCCACATTTAAAGATGATTCCTTCAGCTAGATTTAGAATATATTCGGCTTGAATGCAAGCTTGCTGCATTTTCTCCGAATCCCTCATCTCTAACGACTTTTGCACGAGTACGTTAAAGCCTTTAAGGGCATCCTCCAACTTTGCGGAATCCGAAATGGCGAAAATCTTAGCGCCCATCATCATTGATAAAAGATATAAGGATTCTGCAGTCTCAACCCTGTAAGTCGCATTATAGGCTAGAAAGGCTAGACTAAAGTTCCTAAACGCTTCTATTGAACTTTCATGTATCTCTATTGTTTGATAAGCTTCTATATCCGCTTCGGCTGGACCAGAATATTCAACAAAAAAGTTGTCATAAGGATGTCTCATCGGAAAACTTTGCAATGAGCTGAAATGCATGTTGTCTTGATAGCCCATCTGCCCCCATACCAAGTCCACGGGTATCCATCCGTAATTGGGAAGGTAATATTCAGCCCACATATGCCCCATAGTTGTTTCTTCATTGCTGCTGCTAAAGGCGAATCCAGCCTTTATTCTCGCCGGAATCCCGCATGCACGGCATAAAGCCACAAAAAGATAAGAAAACTCTGAACAGTCCCCTCTCTGATTAGCCAGAGCCCATTTTGCACCTTTCTCTTCATTTTGTACCTCGTAAACGAGTGTTTTTGACACAAAATCCGCTATTTTTAGAGCTAATTTTTGCGGATTTGTTTCATTTCCAGCTATGGTCATAGCAGTTTCCATGATCAACGGGTCATTTGACTCCACATACTCCTCTGGTTGAATATACATCCTATATACTTTGGATTCCGTAGAATAGGTCCCAACAAGGGCAGGGTCTATTGTATAGTAGACTCCAAAGGATAATACTGAATATTCGATTTTAACGATGAAAGATTCTCCCGGAAACATGCTGCCTATTTGCCAGAAAAGGTAGGTATTGTTTGAAGAATCGCTTTCTAACTTTTCATAGGGAGAAATGGACGTGACACTATTTATTAAGACCAGGTGGTAAGGTGTCTCGTTCCTAATAATTGGAACCCATAGTTTAACATCTCTAACAAGAGAGTCTTCATTGTTAACTATAGTTATTGTGTAGGTTATACGGCTAACCATGGGACTTCGAACAATATACTTTGTACTTTCTCCAGAAGCGTAGCCTAGCGGCAAGATTAACGTAAATAGAGCGAGAAATACTAATGATATGGTTATGATCTTAAGCTTTCTGAATAAGGGTTTCATAAAAGAAGAATTTGAAATCTAAAATTAAATTCTTTTGTATTTCGAAGCTGGATGCTTAATCTACTTAAGTTGTTATTTTAGGGAAAGTAGCGCTACAGTCTTTCCTAGAGTCCCTTTCCTTCTATGTCTAAAGATGTAGGTTGTTAAGGTAACGGTGGCTCCAATTATTATGATTATCAGTAGTAGCCAGCTTAACGGAAATGGCTGTTGCTGCGTTTGGGCAGCCTTAACAGCATAAATTTCCTCTATTGTTCTTGCATAGTTTCCAGCGTTATCATAGCATTCGATGTAAAATATGACTATTCTACTTTCATTTTGACCCGGAATGAGGCATGTCCAATTTCCATCTTTAAGGTTCATTTCTAACCGCTGCCATTTACTTTCATCTGTTCTAAACCACAAAGTTACATTCTTCACTCCGCTGCCATAATCGAATGCTTGAATCGTGACAGAAACATTTTCTCCAGCTGAAGGCTCTAATGGACTCCAAGTTAAATTGACCAATGAGGGCGCGGTGTTATCAACAAAAACTTCTAAACTTGTTTGATTTTCGTTTCCAGCCTTGTCTGAAGCCCTCAAGAGAATAGTATACCAGCCATCATCATTTCTAGTGGTTTCCCATACATAAGTGAAGGTTCCAGTTCCCGTCCATACATAGCTAGAATTATTAATTGTGAGTTCCGCTCTTTCCAAATTCAAATCTTCAACATTCACTTGAATGATAGCTAATCCATTGACATAGCTTCCATTTTTAGGAAGTTCAATTTCAACTTTTGGTGCAGTCTTATCAATGATGACTTCGCATTCAGCCCAGCCGTGATTATCCGCTTTATCATAGACGTCAAGCCTAAGGGTAAAAGTTCCATCGGAGATTCCCGTAGTATTCCACATGTAAGCGTAGCTTCCAGACTGATTAAAGTAGGCCAAAGTTTCGCCGTCAACCGTGAGTTTGCCGAATAGGAGGTTGTCGTCATGAATGTAAATGTCTAGTGTGGCAGATTCTGAGATATACTTTGGCGCATCGATAATCGCAACTGGTAGGAAGCGATCGTCAACCGAGTAAGAGTAAATTTGCGTTACCGCAACATTTGAAGCATTGTCAAAAGCGTATATAACGTATTCAATCAATGTTCCATACGGAAAAGCGGGAATTTCCGCGACGTATAAGCCGTTTTGAAGACGCATACTTTCATTAATCCATTCTGTTCCGTTACTGTATGAAACTATTACTTTTTCGACTCCGCTTGCAAGAGGGGGTTCTGTTGCATTAACGTATACAAAAACTGTTTCATTGTAGTTTGGAACAGAAGGCACACGCTCCACATAAGATATGACCGGTGGCCTAGAATCACCTACAACATAAGAATAAGTCTGGGAAACAGCCATGTTTCCAGCGTTGTCAAAGGCATAAACACGGAATGTAACGTTCAAGCCATAATGTTGCGGCGGAATTTCAGCCCTATACAAGTCATCAATTTTATACATGGTCAAGTTTACGCTTTCTCCAGAATCAACTGAATAGCTTAAAGTTACATTGGCTACTCCGCTCCAACAATCAGTAACATGTGCCAAAACAAGAACATAGTCATCGTATTCAGGCAAGCTGGGATAATATAGCACCTCACGGATCGATGGAGGAATTGAATCAACTATTGGATGACATTTAGGCAAATTTTCAATAAGGCATTTAATCTGCCCAATCAGCTCAAGCAATCGAGTTCTCCACGGATCTACTATTCGTCTCTTAACTCTTTTCTCAAAATCATTTTCCAGCTTTTTAAGCGACCCCCTAAATGCTCCTGCCGTAATTTGGTTGCTTATAGCTTTAATCTTGTTATATAGAGCTTTTCTTTCAGAGTTGAAATTTTTTACGTTTTGAAAAGCTTCATCGGGTATACCGGAGACGTTGCTTTTAAGTTGCTGCAAAAGAGAGGTAACATTAGCATTGTCATCACATATAGCGGAAACATTCACTGCAGTTAACGGAGTAAACGAGTTAAGAATCAGGAAGACAAGTAGACAACTCATCATAGCTAATACTAAACGACGATGCAAAGCCTTCTCCCGTAAAAGGGTTTCATTTTTCACAAATAAAAGGAGTACTCCAAAATCGTAATATCTGACAACATAAAATGTAAAGTTGGAAATCCCGGGATAATTTGCCGTCGGTGTAACTCTGATATTTCATCGTTCAATCTAATGCCTTCTCGTCATCCGGCAAATTAAAATTGTGAAAAGCTTCAATTAACTTTATCGCATATGAGTTTATAACTTTAGAATTTTCTCTAAGTCTATTGATTTTCCTTTTTCTGCAGATTTTAGGGCTGCTTCACAGATTATTAGGGCTTTTAGGCCGTCGAGGCCGCTTGCTAACGGCTTTTTATTCTTCAGAATGCATTCTATGAAGTGTTTTAGCTCTCTTTTTAGCGGCTCATCCCACTTATGGCGTGGAATAAGGGTTTTCTCCTCTGTTTCCAGCATGATTTCTTGGGTTAGGTAGTCGAGGGTTAATATTCCCTTGCTTCCAGTTACAATCAGTTTTCTAACCTTGTAAGGAGTTAACCAATTCGCTTCTATGAAGGCTGTTCTTCCTTCATTGAAGGTTAGCATTATTTGAGCATAATCCTCAAAGCGTTTATGCCTGAGTTGTCCAGCTTTCGCAAAGACTGTTTTTGGGTCTTCATTGAAGATATATCGCATTATGTCGATGTCGTGAATGGCGGAATCTTTTATGACTCCTACGTCGCCTACTCTTTCCGGCCATTGGGATACTCTTCTGGCGGAGGCTGAAACCAAGTCGCCTATTGAATCCTTTCTTATTGCCTCTATTACATGTTCGACTCCAGGATTAAATCTCTCTATGAAACCTGTCATCAGAATAAGTTTCTCTTTTTCAGCTGCTTCGACTATTTGCTTGGCCTTCTTTATCGTGCTTGCGATGGGTTTCTCGACAAGAACGTGCTTTCCGGCATTTAGAGCCTTTATGGCTTCCTTAGCGTGCGTTGTTGTCCATGTGCATATGCTTACGGCTTCAACATCCCCTCTTGCCAGTAGCCTTTTGCTGTTGGCGTAAGCCTTTACACCGAATTTTTCGGCCACTTCTTTTGCTCTTTTGAAGTTGACATCGCAGACGCCAATTAATTCTGCTTCTGGGAGTTCACTGTAAACTCTTGCGTGGTTTTTACCCCAGAAACCTACACCTATTACAGCTACTCCTACTTTTCTCAATGTTAGCTCTCCTAATGTTCTAGGTTACTTTTGCAATTATTTGACTCAACTTTTCTTTATACTCTTTTATTAGTTCTAATGCTTTTTCCCTAGTTTTTGCCTCTGCATAAAGCCTGAATATAGGCTCGGTTCCACTCGGCCTCACTAAAATTGAGCAATCGCTAAACCATATTTTGGCTCCATCAATCGTATCAAACTTAAGATTTTCCCTTTACAGTTCCTCGTAGAGGACTTCCAAAACTTTTTCCTTCAAATTTTCCGGACATTCAGCCTTATCCTTTTCAATGAAATATTTTGGCAGTTCATTTAGCAGTTCGGAAAGTTTTCGGCCTGTTTTTGCAAGTATTTCTAGAATTAGAGCCGTTGTCATGGCTCCGTCCCTTACTGGTTGATGAGGAGCATAGAAAACACCGCCGTTTTCTTCTCCGCCGAGCTTGGCGTTTATTTCCTTCATTTTATGGGAAACATCAACACTTCCAACCTTCGTCCAAACAACTTTTCCATTGTAGGCTTCGGCTACGTCTTTTATTAATGTTGAAGAGCTAACTGGCGTAACGATGGTTTCTCCTGGATTTTGTTTGAGAAATTCCTTCTCTATTAGGGCGAATGTTCTGTCGCCCCAGTGGATTACGCCTGTTTCATCGACGAATATTGCGCGGTCTGCATCGCCGTCATAGGCAACTCCGAAATCAGCATTTAAGGCTCGCACAATAGCCGCAAGATCACCCAAATTTTCAGGTCTGGGCTCAGATGGTCTACTCGGAAACGTTCCGTCGATGTTGGCATTGATAGTGAAGACTTTGCATCCAAGCTCCCTAAGAAGCCGTGGCGCAGCTAAACCGCCGACTCCGTTTCCAGGATCAACAACTACCTTAAATTGTTTCTCTCTTATCTTTTCAACGTCAACATGTTTTTTGATGGCTTCAATGTATTCTTCTATTATGTTTGGAAGTTTTCTTATCTCTCCAATTTTGTTCCATTCAGCCCTTTTTTGTTTTTCTTCAAAAAATATTTCTTCAATTTCGATTTCTTGGCTTCTTGAGATTTCTACGCCGTCGTTTCCGAGAACCTTTATCCCGTTGTATTCCGGCGGGTTATGCGAAGCGGTTATGATCACTCCTCCGTCGAAGCGGTGATTTTTTACTGCGTATTGTATGGCGGGTGTGGGGGCCATTCCCGCCAAGTAGACTGTGCAGCTTGTTGCGGCTAGTCCGCTTGCAACTGCAGAAGCTAATGCTGGACTGCTTGTTCTCCCATCATACCCGAGAAGGATTTCTCCGCTGTTAAAGAACGTGCCTATTGCCTCGGCGACTCTAAGCGCAAGCTGTGGCGTAAGAGTCTCATTGACTACTCCTCTGATGCCGTTAGTGCCAAACAATCTTTTACGCATAGGCATAGCCCCTAAACTTTAATTCATTGTAAGTATTAAACACTAAGCATTAAGAGGGATTATTCCTATGGAAAAGTTTTTGCTTTACGAGATGAGTTGGCCTGAAGCCAAAGAATACTTTCAAAGGAATGATGTGGCAATACTGCCAGTCGGCTCGACGGAACAGCACGGCCCGCATAATCCATTGGGAACTGACCATTTGATTGCGAAGGCAATAGCGGAGGAAGTCGCCAAAAGAACAGGGGTTGTATGCCTTCCAGTAATTCCGTTTGGCGTTAGTTCTCATCATAGACATTTCTGCGGCACAGTCTATGTTAGACCGGAAGTTCTGAAAGAATATGTATGCGATGTATGCCTATCGCTTAAGGCGTATGGCGTAAAGAAAATACTCGTTGTTAATGGACATGGAGGAAACATTTCGGCGTTAACTGAAGCCGCAAGAGAGCTAAGAGAAAGAGAAAGCGTTTTTGTGACTGTTTTTCAATGGTGGCCATTGGCTGGCAAACTTCTGCCGGAAATATTCAGCCAAGAAGAAAGAGGACATGCAGGCGCTGAGGAAACATCGCTTAACTTGTTTCTACATCCACAACTGGTCAACATGGAAAAGGCTGTTGATGAGGCCCCTGCACAGCCATTCCCACAACTTGAAGGCTTGAGCATACCATGGAACACAATAGACCATACAAAATCGGGAGTTTTTGGGAAAAGCTCAACGGCAAACGCGGAAAAAGGAAGGAGAATTTTCGAAGCTGTTGTTGAAGAACTCGTAAAAGTCGTAGAAAAGTTGAAAGAGTTAAAAGTTGAATAGTCTACATTTTTTCTCTAATTTCCGATATTTCTCGGTAGAGTTCATTTAGAATTTGCTGATAGTCCGCTTTTCCCTGCTCTACACTGTCCATTTGAGCTTCTAGCCTCCGAGTTGTCTCTTCTGAAACGTAGTCGCCGAATCTTTCGCGGAGATACATGTAGACCTTGAAGCCTAGCCGCGTGCTAATTAGCCGATTCTTTCTTTCAATCACGTATTTTCTCTCAAGAAGTGTTGAAACAATCTTTGCGTAGGTGCTTGGTCTCCCTATTGCTTTTTCCCTCATTAAGGCTATTATTTCGCCCTGGCTGAACAGTCTGGCGGCTGGCAAACGAAGAATCCTCGCAAATTCTACATTATATTCTCCTTCTTCGACCGGGTTTTCAAGGTGAATGGGCAATATCTTGTTGAATCCTTCACTAACAATTTCAACTGGATTTTCAATTGAAACTTGATTTCCATCGATTAAGACTTTGAATTTTTGGTATAGAACTTTAGCATCTTTCATTTGGCTTGCTATGAACCGTTTAAATATCAAATCATAGAGCTGGAAGTGTTCACGTGTAAGCCTTTTCGGAAATCTTAGAAGCCCTAGGGAAATCATGTTCCTCAGTCGTTCAACATCAGTAGCCCTAGTAGGCCTTATACACTCATGCGCGCCCTCTTTCAAATATTTTCGTGGAACAAAGAGTGATGGAAACTTTTCTTGTATGTAGTCCTTTGCTAGGCTTATTCCGACCGTTGAAACTGTTGTCGAGTCTGTTCTGTGATAGGTGCAAAGTCCCATCTCGAAGAGGTCTTGGGCCAGCATCATTGTTTTTGAAGCTGAAAAATTCAGCTTAGTTGAAGCATCCCGAAGCAATGTGTCCGTAGTATAGGGTGGCGGAGGATAAACCTCCCTTTCTTCACTTTCTAAACCTTCAATCCTCGCCTTTAATTCTCTAAACCGCTTCGGAAGCTCTTCAGCTGGAAACGGAAGGCTTGGGTTTTCAATTGAAACTCTCAAGCCGTTGGAAAGTCTAGCTGAAAGAACAATTTTCTTCTTTCTTGCTTCATTTACTCTCTCGATTATCCAGCCTAGGACTGGTGTTTGAACTCTTCCAGCTGAAAGCCTATAATTGCGGAATCTTCGCCAAAGTTTCTGGCTTAGCTCGAAGCCTATCCATCTGTCCTCAATTCTTCTTACTATTTGAGCCTCAACTAGCCTAGTATCGACTTTACGCCGATTATTTATGGCTTGCATAAAGGCTCGCTTGGTTATTTCGTGGAATTCTAACCGTTCAATCTTGTTGTTTACTGGATAGAGGGAGCAGTAAATGTCGTAGGCGATTTTCTCCCCTTCTGTGTCTGGGTCTGTAGCAACAAAGACATAATTTACCTCTAGGGAGAGTTCTCTTAATGCTTTGATGAATTCTTCCTTTGAGAAGAAGTCTGTACTCTTACACTTCGGGCAAGCGGAGAACTCTGTGAATTGCTCGCCGCATTTCTTACACTTCTTTATGAAGTCATAAATTGGTATGAACTTGCCGTCTTCGATTTTTACACCGTGGAATCCTTCAGTAATTACTAAATCGTAAATGTGCCCCATGCTCGCCGCAATGTTCAGAACGTATTTTCCTATGCTTACCTCAAAAACAGTTAAATTGCCGATTTTCCGCTTGTAGGGTCTTCCGAAAAACCTGGATATGGTTCTTGCCTTTGTAGGCGACTCTACTATGAGCAGAGCGGTTTTAATGTAGTCCTTTATTCTCTTAACTATTTTTCCTTCCCTAATCTCGCGAATTACCTTTCTATCTTCATCTATTTTCTCAAACCATTTCTTGGCTGTTTTTAGTTTGAATTTGTTCCAAGAAATGTCCGCAAGCATGAATTTTAGTCTCTGCCGCAGTGAGTAGAAAGCTTTCTCATCGTCAACTATAAGGAAGCTTGCACCGCGGGCTATTCCGCCAGCGAACATTCTTGAGGCTCTTCCAGAAGCTTGAATGTAGGCGATGGGATCGGAGACTATAAGGTAAAACATGTTCTCTTTCTTTTTAATTGAGATTTCAGGGCTTTCTGCTATTCTTTCAATCATCTGTGGCGTAATAACTTCTTTCAGAAAGTTTCTAGCATCAAAAATTATTTTTCTTGCAAACTCTTCAAATCCTTCAAGCTGAGTTTCGCTTTCAATGGCTTCTTTAACCCTTTCTTGAACTTCTTTACTTAGCGGAACTATTCTACGAAGCCTAACGATGATTTCGCTCGCCTTGTCCTGCTGCTCTTTCTCTAAGAACTCCCTAATGTTCTTGAGCAGAGTAAGAATCTTGGTTGGATTATACTCCTCCCAGCTTAGTGGAATCTCCATGCGTGGCACTCCGGCGAAAATCACGTAGCGAATTCTCTCTGGAATGTCTATTCCTCTAGCCAAAGGGCTTCTGAAACTTGCAATTCCAACT
>Ga0164310_10000619_pt1 | contig 19187 bp, 35 predicted proteins | sample GuaBasSedimGuay1_FD_121795 | JGI IMG/M metagenome (GOLD analysis project Ga0164310, IMG submission 121795) | Subseafloor sediment microbial communities from Guaymas Basin, Gulf of California, Mexico - Guay1, Core 4569-9, 0-3 cm | ecosystem: Environmental > Aquatic > Marine > Hydrothermal vents... | reverse complement strand
GGCAGAGTTCAACAGGAGAATAAACAAGGTTGCAAGGATAATATCAAATACCTATGGTGGCAACACAACGCAACGAATGGCAATCGGAAACTGGTTTGATGACAAGGGAAAATTCGTTTCAGAAGACATTGCAAGGATAGAGTTCTTTACCAACCGAAAGGATTACCTGCGTAACGACTCCAAGCTTGGAAGGACAATCCATGCCCTTACGAAGCAGTGGGGTCAGGATGCACTTTCCTTTGAGCTGAAGACAGGGAAAAGAAGCAACGCTTTGTACTTTATTCCAAACAAGAAAAAAGACTTCCTGAAGATGATTTACACAACCAAAAGCAAGAACAAACTGAAGAAAATTGCCTAAAATATGCTGATTTTGTAGAACCGAAACCTTTATAAAGGTTACTTCTAAGTAATACATAGATGTTATGCAACTGCGTAACATCAAAGGCAGGTGAGTGATATGGCAAGAGTTTGGTGGAACAAGAAAACAAATAAAATATATAGTTGGAAAGCAAGCAAGAATTGTATTCCTATGAACACTGAAAATGAAAGAGATTGTAAATTTCTTATTGAAGCTAATGTTATGAAAAAGGGGGGGGGGAGTGAGTGATATGATAAGAAAGGATTTAATATATTGCACAATACGAACAGCCCAAGGAGAAGCACTATATAGCCACACAGAAGTAGAGGACAAAAACGGAAATTGGAATGATGAGTGGCTTGTTAGCAATGGTGAGTGGGTTATACATGATGAGAAACAACACCATGTGTTTATTGTTCCCAAAAAGGAGGTTGATTGAGTATGAACAGAATAAAAAGAACTAAGAAAGAAATATTAAATTGTTATAAATGTGCTGGTTGTTCTCTTACAGGAAAACATAGTATTTGGTGTGATTTTATATTAGCCAGAGATGGATTGAGAATAAAAGACAATCCAAGAGTTGTAAATGGAATAAAAAAGGCAGGTGATTAAGATGGATGAAGACTTTGTTAGTGAAAATATAGAAGTTGAGTGTATTAGGTGTGGAGCACCTGTTCAACCAGATTGTAAGTGTGAAATGTGTGGAAAGCACGATTTCACTTTTTTAAAGGAAAGGTGATTGATATGGATAAAACAAAATCAAAGGAAAAATACATTAAAGCATGAAATGAGCATATAGATGCACTTAAAATACTTCAGCTTTGCCCAAGCAAAGAACATAGTGACAAAGTAAGAAAACTTGTGAAAGACCTTAAAGAAGTTGTTGTTGAAATAGCTGAAACTAAAAAACTGGAGGCAGGTGATTGATATGGAAAAATTTAAAATATCTGACAGGATAGAGATTGTTTGCGAAAGCCAAAAAACACGTTATGGATTCAGGCATTTAGCAACCCTGTTTATTGATGGCAACGAGAGGGAAAAAAGCAAGTGTTGTTATTATAACAGGACATGGGAATCGTATGAGTTCCAGTCAGTTTTGTTCAATGTTGTTGACAAGGCTTTCAAGAACAAGATACTGAACGAACAAGAGAAATCTCTTTGTGATGATTTTATCAGGGAAGGGAAACAGGCAAGGGAAAGGATAAAAAGCGATTTCAAGACAATAGGGATGATAGCTGGTCTTGGCAACATCTTTGCTAATACACAAAAAGAAAGCAATGATTGGAAAGCAAGGATGCTCAAAGCTGGTCTTGGCAACAGTGGTTTGGTTATGCCCAATGATTGGGATACTTTGGATGAAAAAACAAAAGAAACAAGGTTAAACGCTGTAATCAGTGAACTTAACAAGGCGGGTAATTAACATGAGCAGGATTTGCAAGCATGAGTTTGAGCAGGAAGACCCCTTTAACAAGGGTTACAGTTTGCAGGAGTATGACCTCTATGCAAAGACAGGTCTTGCTATCCGAAAGAACCTGAAGAGCAACAAGTTTGAGCTTGTCAACATCAAGAGCAAAGAGGTTAAATACACTGGAACGCTTGAGAAGATTGTTGCAATAAGCAACAAGCTGGAAGGCAGGGAGAACACTTGGATTGAATGTTCTGCTTACTGTTCCAGAAAAAAAAAGGCAGGTGATTAGCATGGATGAGTATATCAACCAGACACAGCAGGTAATGAAGAGGTTTGGAATCAGGATAGCCAAGCGAAGCATGGGTCTGCACATCAACAGGCTTTGGGATGAATCCAATTACAGGAACAAGTACCTGATAACAGTAATCAGAGGAGACCAGCATATCAGGTTCATGTTTTGGGATAGTATCATCAATACGCAAAAGGGTGACAGACCAACAGATTATGACATCCTGACAATCCTGAAGAGTGAGTCATACTGTCCTGAAACCTTTGAGGATTTTTGCAATGAATTTGGTTATCAACCAGACAAGAAAAAAGAGCAGTTGTTCAAAAAACTGCAAAAGCAATCAAAAAAGATACTGTCAATGTTCACACCAAAAGAGCTGGAGCAATTTCCTGATTAAACTAAAACAATGAGCCATTTGGGTTTTGAGTTGTTTTGCCCCTTCATTCAGGTGTGATGCTTGCGAATGAAAGAACGACAGTTATATTTTTGTTCAAAAACAATTTAAGCTTTAATTGAAAATGTTATAAACAATGCTTACAGAGAACCAGCAAAAACTCATACTCAAGATATATCTGAAGCATATAACAACAGGTGATGGCTTTATAGACAGGGTGGATGTCAGTGAATTGTATGGTTACAGGTCATCCTTCTTAAAAAGCATCAAATATCTTGTTGACAGCGGATATGTTGAGAGGATTGAATTGAAAGTAAATGTTGTTAAATACAGATTAACGATAACAGGTCAATTCTTGGCAAGGGTTCTTTGTGCATTGGCTGATAATCCACGTGAAATTAAGGCATTGAAATTCACATTGAGGATATAAGGGAGTGAATGATAATGGAGAATGAGGATGAGATAAGAAAGATAATTGAGAAGAGCAAAAAGATAAATGAAGAACAGGGGCAAAAGAATCCAGTTGGAAGACCAAAAAAGCAACCTGCACCAGCACCTGCACCTACACTTGCACCAGCACCTGCACCAGCATCAGATAAACTGGAAATATCAAAGGATGATTATGATATGTTAATATCACTTGCAAAAAAGGAGAATCAACCACCTGTTCAGGCAGATAAAATTATTGAGCAACCAGAGCCATTGAATCCAGCAGAGTTTGTGAGTGATGTTGTTGAGAATGATACTGGATATTCTGATATAATGGCAAATCCAATGATTCTTTATTTTGATACAGACAGAACCTGCTCTGTGATTAACGGAAAGATAAACGAGGATGGTTCTTTAAAGATTGGCGAGAGGATATTTGATTTTGTTGAAGGCAACCCAGCCATCCTGAAACTTGGCGGCAAGGGAAAAAAGAAAACACATCCTTTTTACATAGTAAAATACAATAACATGAAACCAATAGATATGACAGAATACCCAAACAGCATACCATCACCAGAGGAAACTACAAGATTGGTTGACTTGAAGACATTGGAAACCCTGAGCAGGATAGCTGGTGGAAAGATTGGCAAAGTTCCATTGATAATGTTGCTTCTTGTTGGTCTATTAATCGGTGGAGTTACAGTTTTTATGTTATTCATGACAGGAGTGTTGGGTGGGTAAATGCCATATAAAGATTTGCAAAAAAGAAGGGAATTTAAGCAAAGGGAATAAGTGATAATAATGGCAAAACAGGAATTACCTAATGAGAAGGATGTTAATATCAGTTGGAGCGATGATGAAAATCTGAGTTCAGAGGAAGCCCAGAGCCGTATTGCAATGATGCTTGCCAGAACCCAGAACCTTGAAACCCTTTCAGAAACAAACATAGATGAGGTTAAGCTGGTGTCTGCTCTTTCAACAATATCCAAGCGATACAATCTTAGCATGGTTAATGATTATATTTCAAATTACCTTAAACTAAAGGTTTCATTGCACAGGCAGGGAAGAAAGGAGATACAGGAGATTGCAAAACCTTCACAGGGTGTGGATGAGCGTGCTAAGACAGGTCTAAGGTCTTTGCTTTTGGGTGGTAGAACATAATGGACATGAAAAAGATACTGAAGAAAATGGATATAAGGGTTCATCCAGACCCAGCTATGGCAAAGAGGTTTGACAAGTCCTGCGGAAGGAGATATATCAATATGGGGATTCAGACAATCTCTTTTTTTAATGGAATTGCCGATAAGATTAATGATAATGAGTTAAGAGAACAGGCAAAAGTGATTGAGATTGCTATTTACAAGAAAGATAATAATGCTTTTGAGATTGGCAAGACGCTGTTTACAAACAGGATGAAAGAGCTTGGTTTATGGACATCGGTTAAGGGGATGTCAGCATATCAAAAGATGCAGGTTATCCGTAAATTCAAGAAAATAGTCAAAAAGGAGGGGCTGGATAAGCAAGCCAAATAGTGATAACAATGAAATATACCAGAGCATATCTATCAGTTGCAATCTTTGGTTTCATGTTAGGCATTGTTTCATTGGTTCTTGGGAGAGTTGAATTTGTTGCTTCATCATGGGCTATTGCAATAATTTTCTTTGTAATTTTCCTCTTTATGCGGATATTTGAAATGATAGTTGGCTATGAAAGGAAAATACCAACTGAAGAGGACATCATGCGTGTCTTTGATGAGCATTTTATCAGAAAAAGGAAAAAAAGGAGTCTAAACAAGAAAGGGGGGTGATGGGTAAATGGTTCTAATGGCAAATGGATTTAGTTATGCTGATTCCAGCCGAATAATTGGTAACCTCGGAGCAGGCAATTTGCTTAAAGCAAGCCTAAAACTTTGGCACTCACGTACTTAGCATGGCGTAATTTTAGAAAGGGTCTCAAGATTTATAGCAACTATCACTTGAAAGGAATCAAATACAAACCTGTAAAGTCAATCAATGATGTCCTCAACATGAAAGACGGGTTTTTTGCTGGTGATGAGCTGTGGTCATGGCTTGATTCAAGGGCTTCAATGACAAAGAAAAATCAAATTGTGGGAAATTTTCTTTTGACCAGCAGGAAAAGGGGAGTGAATTTTGCTTTCACAAGCCAGAGTTTTGGGCAGATAGATTTACGCATCCGCAAGGTTTGTGATTTTCTTGCCCTGCCTCAATTAAGTGCTGACGAAAAGATATGCAGATTGATGATATTCAGCTACCCTTCACTGCAACTTATCCGAGTATATAAGTTTCGTACAGAACCTATATTTGACCTTTACGACACCAACGAGATAATTGATGCACTTCCTGATGAGGATGAGGATATGGATTTTGTAAAGAAGGATAACAATATTCGGTCAGAGGTATGGGAAACAGGAGATGAGATTGATGAATAATGAGAAAGAAACCAGACTTGGTTCAAACCGCCAAAGTCGGGATACTTCATTTGAAATGGAACGCAGAAAATTGAAAGAAGCATACAAACTCCTGAAGGCTGGTTTGATTTCTCCAAACGACCTTGACAGAAGGACAAAATATCTCCTGATGAGGTATTATGGAGTGAAGGTGAAGCAATGAGATGGTTGATACTGTTTCCGCTTTATACTATCCTTGCAGTTGTTTCTGTTGTTGCAGTGTGGCATATTGATGTCTGCTTTGGTGCAATGAGCATCAATGGTTGCGTGACAAATGGTGTTAATTGCCTTGACCCCATATTGGTCTATCACCATTACCTGCGAATACTGATAGGTTCGTTGATGATAAAATTTGCTTTGACTGCATTTTTGATTGGTGCATTGATACACAAAAAAGCTGTTGGAGAATCATATAGATATACTATTTTATAGCTCCAAAACAAGCTGATTTGCTTTCTTGCTACTGATTAATAGTGTATTCTCTGTGATAGACACCCTATTATATACCAGTTCATCCTAAATTAATTATGCAGGTGTGCGACCTTGCATGATGCTATTCCCTGATTTGGGATTGATATAAGGAGTTGGTTTAAATGGCAAAAGAACTTAGAGTCAGTGACATGATGAAGTCAATGATGTATGTTATTGTCGGTGTTATTCTTATACCTGTCATGTTTGGTGTAATAACAACCGCAAACATCACTGATGCGACAACTGCTCTTGTGGTTTCACTGATACCTGTCCTATTTTCACTGTCTGTATTGTACGGAACAGTAAAGGGCATGTTCTAAATACTGCAAATTGAGTAGAAACTGGGGAGATTTATTCTCCCCATTATACTTTTTTTTAATTAAATTTATGTAAATTGGTTCTCTTGCTATTGGTTAATAACATAATACTCATTTAAATACTTTTGTTTCCATTATATACACATGGTTAACCGATTGGGGATGTTTGCAGGTTTCCTGCTATTAATTGTTAGTATGCTGGTGTTTGTTCCAACATCAAGTGCGTTTGAATACTACACAAATTCCTCAACATTCTTCTATCAGGACACCGCATTTACAGACCCATACAGCCCAAGGGTTGACTGCAACTCAGATGCAAGTGCGTGTGTCATGCTTACCTATGAAAACAATATCCTTTTTCGTGGTGTCAAGATACAATATTCAACTGACCTGTTTCTAACCCATCAGGATGTAAGAACCCTGAGTCAGGATTATTCTGGTTGCATTGGTTACCGCCCGTATTTCAATCTTCCTTATGATGTAAGGTATAATGCTGACATAAACAAGTTCTTTGTAGTTTCAAAGGATTTGGTCTATGTTGTTGACATAGATGGCAATGATTTTTTTAACACAACAATCCAAAATGCATCATGCGTTGAGAACCCTCAGGTTCTTGGCATGATAAATGACACCCACGCCATGTATGTTTGTGTTGATACTGCTGGAAATTATGAATACAAATATTATGTTGACTTGATGAACAACGGAGTGCAAACCCAGTTTGGTCATCCAACCATTCCTGCAACAGTTGGCAATCTTGAGGAAATGAGAGGATTTGTTACTCAGGATGCTTCAGGCAACATCAAATACGATTATTATTTCAAGGATTCGGGCGGTGATGAGAACACATGGACTGGCGACAATATAAACTTTCCCTATGATTATCAGGGTCTTCATTTCTATACAGGCGGAAACCTTTATTACAAACGTGCTGAAAATGCAACAGGAAACATATCAGAGGGAATCTGGTTAATTCCAACAAGCGATTTTTCATCTTATGGAACTTCACAACTCAAATACCCGCTTAATACCAGCATAGCTGAAACCATAAATGAATCATGGGGAAGCTCGTCAGGAAGCAGTAAGACATTCCTTGCATGGGCAAGGTATTCAAATTCAACTGATAATGGAATTTATTTTAACAGCGAGGATAACAACCGATTCAGGTTTCAGACTCACTCCATTGATGAGTATGGCAACATGAAATATGTCAATGCAACAGTTTATCTTGATTGTGACATAGATTCAACATCAGGAACAACCAACAGCATTGGGATATTGGATTTATACTCCCCATGCGAGACAGGAATTAATATCACAATCATTTCAAACGATGCTGAATATTATCCAACAACATATAATGCTTATAATCTTGCTCATCTGACAGATGGTGAAGTTCCAACTATTTTCCAGTTCTGGTTTGTCAATGACCTTGAAATTCTTGCAAAAGTGGTTGATGAATACACGCTTGATTCTCTTTCTGGTGTCAATGTCTCAATCGGAAACAACTACAACACAACAGGTGCAGATGGTGTTGCAAGAATAACAATCCAGCCTTATATATCACCTGATTTTGAGATGACAAACAGCTCAACAAGCTATACATTCAGTGTAGATAAAGAAGCGAGGGGATTTGATGTTTATGCAAGCCTTGCAAACTATAATTCATACAGCGAGACAGACAGGACATTTGTCTCATTCTATGACAATGGAACAATCAGTTATGATAACTATATGCTGGTTGAGCTTCTTCCAATCTCAACAGCATTGACAGTCAGGTTGTGGACAAGCGACCTCAAGGAATTGTTTCCTGTAATTGGCTCTAATCTCACAGTAACTGGCGGAAATGAAACAAGATGGCTTTATGGTGGTGATTATTTCAACACAAGCACAGCAACATCATTTCCAGCGACATTTGTTTTCAATAATCTTGTTGACCCAACCAATATAACAATGTCATTGACATATTCTGGCGTTCCTTATCCAGATGAGTATATTGATGTTAACAAGGACGAATCAAATTTCTATGATTTCTTCCTCAATTTCAGTTCAAGCGAAATTCCATGTTCATCAATAGACGATTGTCCGCCAAGCAAATGCACTGGCTCTGATTATGTTGAACTTGAATCATGCACTGATGGCTTGTGTGCTTATGAATCAACCACCTGCTCATCCCCTACTTTTTGTGATGATTTGGTTGGCTGTTATGACTTGTACAATGGCTCTTCATGCACAAGCGACAACCAATGTGAAAGCTATTGCCTGAATAATTATACAATGTATATAGGGTTTTGCGGTTCAGAAGATACATGCCTGTATAAAATAAAGGATTGCACATCCTTTTGCAACCAAACAGAAGGGGTTTGCAATGAGATAGTAAACTGCATAGAAGGCAGGGAAATCCAGTTTAAGATATGGTTCAATTATAATGATGGTGCTGATACATTCAAGGTGATTGACACAACAGCAAGATGTGATTTGGATGTTGCAGACAGCAGTTTCTGCATACCTGCCCAGACAATCCAAAGGACATTGCTTACGCAATATGGTGTGACAATAAGCAATGTCAGATTCATACAACCTGACTGGAAATATGTCACGACATCCTATGGTTCAAACGTCTATTACAACTTCAGTGCAGTATCAATCTCATGCAGTGACTCATGCGAAATATCTTATAGTTTCTGCGATTATGGCTGTGATGATGATACTGGTCAATGCGTGGGTTCGCCAAACAACCTTGATACAATCTTTAAGTCATTGCTTCCTGAATACCTGCAATGGTTGCTGACAGCAACCTTCCTGTGGGCTTTGCTATGCCTGATAATCGGAGCAATCCTCACATACATACCAGCAAAGATAAGCAATCATGCCCAGCCAACACCTGAATATGGTCTTGCAAGCATGTTTGTCTTGTTTATTGTTGGTCTGTTCTTGGGATTTGTTGAACCGATAATAGGGCTGATAATAATAATAGGAATCGGTCTTGCTCTTGGAAGGATGCTTTCAAACTTAATGGGCGGAAGAGGATAATCAGAAAAGCCATAAAGAGAGATGAGTGGTATGCATGGTTATAAAAATTCATACGGGGTTGAAGAAAAATGGGAGATTTAAGAACCTTTTACTACTTGGTAACAGTGCAGATAATCCTTTTGATACTAATATCAGGTTATGCTTCATTCATGGCAGAGGTTCATTGCCCTGAATACACTGCACTCCAAGATGAGTTTGAATCAGTTCCTTATAATGAAACCACCCCGCTTACAGCTCTGTCAAACACTTGGGCATTGCTTTCAATCATGTTCACTGGATGCACAGGCATCCCTTGGTGGATATATATAATAATCTTTACTCCAATGCTTATAGCAATAGTGGTATATGTTGTGCCATTCATAGGAAGCTGATATGTCAAAAGCAAACAAGATAATGCTGGGAACAACACTGGGTCTTTTGTTAGTTGTAATACTCCTTTCAGCACCAGCTTTTGCCCAGACATCAATAAATGATAAATGCGAAGACAAATGTGTTGATTCTACACTGTATCTCAAGGGTATATGGGATATAAAGCTGAGAGAATGTGTTTACGCATACGAACAGCCATGCAAATATGGTTGCGAGGATGATACAAGAACAATTAATGATGCTCCTTCATGCAAAGATATGCCAGATGAGCCACCAACAAACTCAACTGATTATGATGAAACACTGTGGAATATGATTAAAAAACTGTTTGACAAAAACAAATTCAGAATCAATCTTGATATACATGGAACTGAATATTCTCCTTATGAGCGTGGAAAGGTGTTTCTTCAGCTTCTTGATGATGATAGTATCCCGATAAATGATTCATATTGCTATTGCAGTATTTATTATCCAGACGGGTTTGTCAAATGGAAAGATGAGCAATATATGACATATTCAGATGATGGGTTGTATTTCTATCCATTCACGACTCCTGTAAGAAAGGGGGTTTACATGGTGTCAGCATATTGCGTGATACCGCAACCAAATGCAACACTATATGAATCGTATGATGGTTTTGAAAGCGGTGGAACTTCAGGGGGTTCTGGTGACTGGGATGATGACTGGTATTTGAGTGGAAATGCAAATATAGCAACAGTTAATCCTTATAATGGAACTTATGATTTAAGATTGCGTGGTAGCAGTGGTTATGCAGACAGACCTGCAACATCGTCAGACAGTGTGGACAGGGTTGTTGTCAGTTTCTGGGCAAGGGCAAAATCGCTTGAATCGTCTGATTATGGATATTTTACATTTTGTGGAAATAATGACACAAGCAACTGCACAATATCTGAAGAATGGACAGATGGTGATGATGATGATGTATGGCACTATTACACTTATACCTTCCTGAATGAAAGCTATAACTGGAGTCAGAAAGTGTGGCTTGAATTTGACACAACAGGTTTTTCAGGAACAGGGGATTACCTTTTCATAGATGATGTCAATGTGGAGATGCTCAGGGATGAATACAACTCAAGCGAGTATCAGGTTGTTAGAGGTTCTGGGGAGGTTGTTGTAAGGGAGAACCTTCCATACAGATATGAGTTCACTGGAGGATATATCAATGACACAGAAGGAGACGAGTTTGGAGGAACAGCATACTTTAACATGACAGTCACTTCTCTTGTGTCGGAAAATACAAGTGTTGAAATATCTATCAGCAAATTTGATTATTATTACTGCACAGACATAATTGAATTAAAGATGTTCAATGGCTCATTCTGGGAAAATGCAACTGATTTTGAATGTTATTATGACAGCAACGAAGGACAATCTGTTATGACATTCACCCTATTGCTTGAACCATCTGAAACATACCAATACTATTTCAAACTGAGGAGCAAATGGCTAAGGAATTTCTACAACCTGCTTGATTCAGTAAACGAAACAGGAGACACTCTCTATGGCTTATGCGGTTATTATTTCAACAAGACAAACCAGACAATGCCCCAAATACCATTGAACGGTTCCCACACAGAGCTTGTTCATGGCTATACTGAAGTGGCTAAGTGGTGCGTTCAGGGTCTTGACCTGCTTTGGCACATACAGGAAAAAGAAAATAAGATAAACGAATATAACTACTCTTATGGCTCAAACACCAGCTTTGTTGCTATGTTCCAGCTTCTTGAAGCACTAAAGGAGCTTGACACGCAACTCTATCCTCAATACAGGAATTATTATGACATGATAGTATCGTATTTTGGTGTAAGTGCATCCTATTCAAATGATAATGCAAAGCAGGAGTTCTTTAATGGAACATACAGCCCATTTGATATTTTCGGCAATGCTTCAACACCGAATTACATTTATCGCTATCTTCAGGAGATGAATCATACGCTTTATCTTGTCAATGATACAGTATTCAGGATACAGGACTTCCAGCTCAACGAACTTTCCAGCAACCTCACTGAAATCCAGCTCTACCTTGCTGACATCAACGCAACCACCAATAACAACTACAACTGGTTGACAGGCATGGTCAACCTTTCTGCATTTGATGTATGGTCATATTCAAACAGGACACTCACAGATTATAACCAGACAGAGATAATCAACCTGCTCAACAGCATCAACACAACCCTCTACAACCTCACAATAGGCAACATAACAGTGTCAGCATACGTCAACTGGACTGAAGGGGTTGTCCAGATGAACAACATCTCCAACCCAACCGTAGTTGAAGCCCAAGTCCTATCATTTGCTGGTGCAAATCAGGATGATGTGGTTACAACCACATACCAATACTGCATTGACAACATGACGCTGGGCTATGACATCAACATCACAAGATGTTGGTTAAGCAACTGCTATACTATAAATGAAACAGTGACAGAACCATGCGACTACGGATGCTACAACCACCAGTGCAACCCAGAGCCATTTGACAGAACCATTTTTATAATATTTGTTTTCATATTCATAATAGGTGGAATCGTTGTGATTGCACTCTTATATGACAGATTCGTGCAAAAGTAGGTGTGTAACAAATGGGAAAACACAAAACAGCAGGACTCGGTGGCATCATATTAGGTGCAGGCATAATCTTCATGATACTGATATTCATGCTCATAGGAACAATCCCATTCCAGCTCACAGGAACAGAGCAGGCTATCCTTTACCTCTCTGCTGTGATGATAATGCTCGCTGGTCTGACACTCATCATAACTGATATATAACCCTTCTCCTCCCCCTCCCCCCTCCTGCTGATTAGGTGAAATCATTATGCCAAAGATAGCCTTTTGGGGAAGCGGAGCAAAACCAGACATCATCAAGGACATAGAAAAGCTCGCCAAGCACATCAGCAAATTCATAGACAGCCTGTAACCAAGTTGATAGACACCTCTTTAAATACTCCTTAAATCTAATATAAAAGAAATATGTCAAGAGTAAGAAAGCCTGTATATAGGGTATTTGGTGATATTGGCTCAACCAGAGAATTTGATAATAAAAAATCTGCTGACAGGTGGGCAAAATCACATAATGGTATTGTAATTCATACTGGCTGGAAACTCAAAAAGGTGATGTGAATATGAAGGGAAAGATAATGACAGTTCAAGAGTTTAACAGAATACAAAATGCGAAATATCAAAAAGTTCTTGATAAGTGGCATCATGGTCAACCATTTCCATATAGAGCCACATATCTATATGTTAATCAGAATACAGGAGAACCAAAGAAGGTAGGTTATGTTGGATTGACCAAATATGGTTCTATTTGGGCAAGAACAAAAAAAGAGGTCAGAAAAAAACTCAAAAAGGTGATGTGACATGGCAAAATTTAAAAGCAAGGTAAAAAGAGGAAAGGGTCTTCAATTTTATGAGGAAGGCAGTCTTGTTTATAAAGGCAAGAAATTTACCAGCGGTGGTGCTTTTTTAGGAAAACATAAGAAGACAGGTTTGCTCGGTGGAGTCTTGTATGCTTTTCCAAAAGAAGGAAAAGTTGGTGATTGGGCTGGTAAAAAGAAGTATGATGCTGAATTTGGTAAGGAATGGATATCTTCTTTTGGTGACATAAGACAATCAGTCAAAGTCAGGATTGGGGATAAAGAATTTACAGGTACATATTTCAAGTCAGGTTCAGATATAGTCAGAATAAGAGAGAAAAAGAAGTTGAGAAAGTTGATGTGATATGGCAAAGAAAGATTTAGGAATAGTTGGTTTCAAAGGTAGGGGAAGCAAAAAGAATCCGATATTTGGGGAGAGATTGCATGATGGTAGTCTGTTACTCTCTGCTATAAAGTCAAATCAACTGAAGCATCAGCGATTTATGGGTTACAGCAAAAAAACAGCCATACAAAAATTTAAGAAGGTGATGTGACATGGGAAAACAATTAAATTTTTGGTCTGATGGTGCAAACTGGTTTGCTGTATATGATAATAAAATTATAGGTGAGACTGATGTTACTAATAAAACAAAAGACAAACCACCAAATTGGTTTGTCAGGATAACAAAACAATATGTAAATGAACGATTAAAGAAGTTGTTATAATGACAAAGCGATTCATGCACAGGTATTTCATTGACAAGTTCAGGGATGGAAAGAGGGTTGAGTACCACCTCTTCTCAATCCAGCTCAAGGGCAGGGGTGTCAAGGGTAGCAAGCCCCTGACAAGCAAGACCCAACTGATAAAACGCATAGGAAAGGTGATTTAAGAATGCCATACGGAAAACCTAAAAGGGATGGAAGCGGAAGGGGTATAAGGGCAAACAGGAAAAGAAACCCCAAATGCAGGTGATAATATGACAAAGAGGAAACGCAGTATGCCAAGAAACATAAAGAAGCTGGATAATTGCAGGATGCCAAGAAGGGCAATAGAAAAGATGCTCGTAAGCCCAAACACGCCCAAACACCTGAAAAAGGCATGGAGAAAGAAGCTGAGGGAGATGTGATAAAATGAAAGATATGTATTACGAAAAAATTGTTGGAAAAACAAGACGTAGTGTTTATGCTTTTCCAACCAGCAAAGGAAAGCAATGGTCAATTATAACTGAAAATACATCAAAAGCATCCCATTCAAATCCAAAAGGTCAGTCGCAGTTTTATGTTAAAGATTATCAGGAGGCAAAAACAAACTTCAATCGCTTGAAGAAGATGATGTGATATGGCAGAGAAGAAGATAGAAACTAAGATTGGGGAAATTTTGAAGAGGGCAAAAAAGAATAATGCAAGTTATTTTTGGTTATGTCAGGTTATTGCTTTTGCTTTCAAGGAAAAAGACCCTCGGTTTAACAGTTATAGATTCTCAAAGGCGTGTGGTTATAATTTTGATGTAATGGCTGGACATACTGTTAGTAAAAAGAAACTCAAAAAGCTGGTGTAACATGGTAAAATTTAAATACGAAGTTGAGTGGCTCATAAAACCATTCAAGAAGCCAAGTAAGATGGTTAAACGAGATTATATATTAGCAAAATCAAAGAAGGATGCTGAAAAGTGGGCTGAATCAATAAGAAGGTCAGAACCAAAAGCATATAACATAACGATAAGGAAGCTGGTGTAACATGTTCGGAAGGAAAAAGCAACCAGAGTCAGGGGAACTCAACGAAAGACCTGTTCTGGGTTATGTTGATATTGCAGGAATCGGCAAGGTTGAGGTAAGCTCAGTCCCAAACGACATACCCTCTTATGTAGTGATAGGCAACAAGAAGGTTAAAATCAACCGAGAGCTTTACAAATACATGTGGGCTTTGACCTATGCAACATCAGAAGGCAGAAAAAGGCTTGACAGTATAATATGATATTCGTTTAAATAACATTGCGACCAATATAAATACAGATGAATGGTGGAGTGAAGCATGACCCCGGCAGAAAGAAAGGCATTGGAGTCAATAGAACGCAAGGTCGCACTTGAAAACCAGATAGAATCACGCAGAGCCGAAGCTGAACTGGAAAAGCTTGAGGAACAGTTAAACCCAACAGCAAAGGTTCGGATAAGGCAAATATACAACGAGGTCAAGGATTTGCGTGTCAAGCTTCCAAAAATTGTGGTGAAATAGGTTAGATTTCATGAGCAAGCCATGAAATTGCAGTAAAGCAAAATGCTGTCCGAGACAGCTAACCAATAATAGGTGCGACAATGGGTGTGAAAAGGAACTTAATTACAGGATTGATGGCTTTTATATTCTTAGCAGTAATTCTGTCTCCCTATGCTCTCGGAGCTTCCATCACAGCCTGCGGTTCTGTTGGAAGCGGTGTCCACACCATAGACAATGACATATCAAGCACGAATAATTGTATTAACATATCCAATGATACTGTAATAGATGGTCAGGGCTACACAATATATGTCAACTGCTCTGGGTTTTGGTCATCAGAAAGTGATATTCAAAATGTATCTGTTTCTAACCTTAACATAGTCAAGAACGGTTCATGCACAGGTGGTTCATCTGCATTCTCTTTTGCTAATCAAACCAATATGACCTATGAGAACATCACAGCCTATCAGACATATTATAACGAAAGCTGTGCAGATGGTGGCTCATGTGACTGGCGATTTGAATTTACGAGTGGTTGTTTGGTATCAGGGTCATTGTGTGAAAATATCTTGTTTAATAATATAACAATTAATTCATCCAATTATAATGCTCAATTCGGGTTTGGATGGTTTGATGGATTGGCTCGCAACTTGACATTTAATGATATTACAATAAATGGAATATATGATTTACGTTTTAATTTTCTCATTCACAACACAGAAACCCTTAGGATGAGCAACATATATGCCAATGGTTCAGGCAATAATATAATTTTGGCTTTGAAAAATGTTTCTGATGCTGTAATCAACAATACAGAACTTGTTATCGGCAATTATAACGACTATGTTGATTCAGCATTGGAACTCAATACTGTATCTGGTGCAATTATTGATGGCTTGACCATTGATGGCAACAACCAACTTACCAACTACGGAATCAAGGACATATTCTCACACAATGTAAGCATAAACGATTTTACCATTTACAATATATCAAGGGGAATACTTGAATACGGTGCAACCAACATAACCCTTACAAACGGTCTCATCTATAACATAAACACCACTTCATCAGTAAAAGGTGTTGGTCTAACCATCTGGGAAACCAACAACACCCTTGCTGAAAACATCTCCATAAACAACACAGCAACATCTGCTTTGACTGTGGGTGGGACATCCAAACCCTCAGAGAACATCACCATTACAAATGTAACCTCAAACTATGCTGGACTATGCAAGATAGGAGGTGGAATCAGTATATTTGGTACAATAAACATGACAGTATCAGAATCAACCTTCTCAGGTTCTCCCACGGGCATAAACATGATTGATGATGTTACACACTTCAATTATATAGAGGATATTCTGCTATACAACAACACCATCTCTAACAACACCAACAACATAATCCTTAATATTACTCACACCAATATAAGATTCAACGACTCCGCCTACGGCAACTCATGGGATGACTACACTGGTTGCGACATCCAGATTGACCATATAGGCGACACCCCATACACAATCAATGCCACAGCAGGTGACTACGATTACCTTCCTTTCACACTTTCAAGATGCTATCCAACCATAACCGAGTTTACAGGCACAGAGACAACCAACTTCACTGCTGAACCAGACCTTGCCAATGTAACAGGCATGACCCTTGCAGACTCAAATGTAAAAATCACTTGGTCAAGCCCTGTTGATATAGCAAGCAAAGACTTGGATTCAGCCATTGCATTTGCAAACAACTCTGCTGATGTCAACCTTCCTGCTCTCAACTCATCAGCCACAGTTGTCTTCAAAGGTGTGTCCTATTCTGACACAGACAGCTTTATGGTGCTAAAGGATGGCTCTAACTGCACAGACTGCTCCATTCTGACAGCATCCCCTGTTTCCTTCACTGTAACAGGCTTCTCCAACTACACAACACAGGCAATTACAACCCCTGCTGGTGATGCAATCACAGGCATGCAGGTTGTCGCAAACTCAATCCTCTACCTGATACCAGCCATCCTTGTCATAATCTCAATCCTGTTGGTTCTCACAGCCCTCCAATCAGGTGAACTTGATTTGAAAAAACTTGTCATAGGAGCAGTAATCCTGCTGATAGCTGTAATATTTTCAGGAGTGATATGGAACTTGATATAAACATGAATAATGGCGGTGATTATGAATGAAATATAAATGCATGCTCATTGGATTGCTCCTTTCCCTAATTATACTGCCTTCAACTCTTGCTTATCCTGAATACAGTTCATCTGAAAATATAACAAACCCAACCAATGCTGTTGATTCAGATTTCTCTACATACGCAATATATTCATATTATTTTAGTGAATTATCAACATATGCCAATTTAACATGGTATGATTATGTGGGTTCAAATGCAAGTTACTCATTTAATATATCAACAACATCATTGTTTGATGCAAACCAATACAATTTTATGCTCTTATTAGGTTACAATGGAACAGATTGGGTTAATATAACCCAAGCAGATTGTAATGGTTCAACTCTGCAAAATCATACAATAGACATACCAAATGCTCAAACTTACACTAATACATCTGGTCACATCCAACTCCGTTTCCAATGGTACTGTTACACAACTGCTGGTGTAAATTGTGCTTCAACAGATGGTCGCATCTACGAAGTCTTCACAGTCCCATCCACCCAACCAACCACCCCTTCCTCCACATCCTCTGCTCTTGCAACCATGATAATCACAGTCATCTCAATAATAATAGCAATCTCCCTGCTGTTGGCTTTAATCTCCCCTTCAGACACCACCAAAGGCGTAGACCTCTCATCACTCATAACAACAGCAGTAATATCATTTATTGGGATAATCATCATAACCCTCCTGCTATCATTCGCATAACACTGCATATAGTAACTGTCATATTGGATAACTGTAAATTGATACGACAGGCAAATCATAATGACCACCAGAAAACATGGAAAGAAAGGGAAGCTTGGCTCATTTAAAGACGAACTGGAAGATGTAATGGATGCCCTTGCAAAGCGAAACAAAAAGCTCTTCATAAAGGAAAACAAGCAACGCATGCAATACACCAGAGACTGGGCGAAACGCTACGCAAAGAAGAAAAAACCACGCTGGACATCAATCTACTGGTCAAAGAGACCAGAAATCATCAAGCTGATGCGTGGCTATTACTCAACCTTCCCCAAATCCTACGCAACACGCCTCCGAAAAGCCAAGACCAAAAAAGGCACACGCTACTATCTTGACATCTACGACACCGTCTCAAAACAACTACGCTAAAAATAATCATGCTAAGGTGATACAATGCCAGTTGAAATAAAAGGAAAGCATCTGCGAATCAGGGTAGTCCCAGCCACCAGAAAGTACAAGACATACCGAACCCACGACATAGGCAGGGCAGGTCACACCCAACGCTTTGCAGGTCAACTCCGAACAGGCAGATGGGAAACTGTCTCCTATCTCATCCCAAAGAAAGACATCAGGAAGATGGATGCAAAGACTTACAGCACCCTCTGGAACATCGCACAAAAAGTGCCAAAAAAGGACAGACCAGCCCTAAGCAGAGCATTGAAAAGGATAATATAAAAAAAAGGTGAAAGAACAAAAACATGTTAACCATCCAACAGGTTAACCATCCAACAGGTTAACATCATAACACGTTAGCACCATAACAGGTTAACAATACAATAGGTTAACATCATAACACGCAACAGGTTAGCTGACAATGATAATCATGCACTATATAGTTAACAAGGACATGGGGTTAACAGGGACATTGGTTAACTGTTGCAACATAATTTGATAACAAGGAGATGCAAATGGACATAATACCCACACTTGAACCAGCCCATTCCAAGACAGACTGGGCAAAAAAACTGATGCTCACATTCGTTTTCATAATCTTCATTCTCATAATTGAAACCCTGTTTTTGGGAATCCTCCAAGACGATATGTTTCTAACCCTTGACACCCTAACCATGACAGTAATAACCCTCCTACCAACCATATTTGCACTCTTCGGAGTCTACGCAATTTTCAAATCCGATT
>Ga0164310_10000618_pt1 | contig 19205 bp, 48 predicted proteins | sample GuaBasSedimGuay1_FD_121795 | JGI IMG/M metagenome (GOLD analysis project Ga0164310, IMG submission 121795) | Subseafloor sediment microbial communities from Guaymas Basin, Gulf of California, Mexico - Guay1, Core 4569-9, 0-3 cm | ecosystem: Environmental > Aquatic > Marine > Hydrothermal vents... | reverse complement strand
TTGATATATTGAAAAGTGGGAAGATAGTGAGGAGATGAAATGAAGTGTTGTGCCTGCGATAGAGAAGCAAACTGGTACATAAAACAGGACAAAGATCCATATATGTTTTATGTGAGCTGTGATGAACATATCAGTTTGTTCTTGGATAAGGAACATATACATACTGTATTTCACATCAGTATGGAAGAGGAAGGATACCAGCTCAACCCCGATTAAAGGATCGTTGTGTTCCTTCGTACTTTTGAGGGGAGGGTTTTCAGAGGAGGATCAACAGCGATATACCCGATTAAAGGAGGTTGAGTGAAATGGAAATGAATGATGAAGTTGTAGTTTCAATTATCTGCCTTACTGTGTTTCTAATAGTGGCAGGTATTTTTGTAAACGCCTATATTCGGGCCAGCAAGACAGTTGCATATCATAATGCGACGGTCATCGACTATGATCAGGGAAGCTACTGGAAGGGTGCATATCTAACACTTCGGCTGGAAGACGGGACAATCGTGCGAGTTGCAAGTAAAAGGCTGTACGTTATTCCGTTTAACGTATCGGTAGATGTGTATAAGAACGGTAAGGTGAAAGAAATTGAATCAAGCTTTGGTAGATGAGATAAAGACAAAGGCAAAGGAAAATTCCTAGAATATAAGCTGAAGAAAGGAGTTGAGTTGACTAATAATGTTGTATCACTCAGCGGTGGAAAAGATTCAACGGCAATGCTACTTATGATGCTGGAACGTGAAATGAAGGTGGATAGGGTCATCTTTGTTGATACTACAAAGGAATTTCCACAGATGTACTCTCATCTGGATAAGCTCGATTTATTCATCGAACCTTATGGCCTAACGATTGAGAGAGTGTCATTTGACTATGACTACTGGTTTTGTAGACATATCAAGACACGTGGGAAGAGAAAGGGGGAGAAGGGATATGGATGGCCTGATTTCTCGAACCGCTGGTGCACAACGATGAAGAGAAATGCTTTTATTAAAAATACTTATGTTGACGGAAGAGACGTAATTGAATATCACGGTATTGCCTACGATGAGAAACATCGAGCTGCAAGGAATTACGGGTGGAGGAACATCAGATACCCTCTAATCGAATGGAAAGTTACCGAGAGAGATGCCTTGGAATATTGCTACTCCAAGGGATTCGACTGGGGTGGACTGTATGAGGAGTTTGATCGTGTTTCCTGCTGGTGCTGTCCACTCTCCCGTATAAATGAGCTTAGAACACTCTTTTGGAATTACCCAGAATTGTGGGAGCAGCTCAAGGAGATGGATAAAATGTCTAAAAGACGCTTCAGAAAGGAATGTTCCGTGATGGATCTAGAGAGGCGTTTTATAGAGGAAGGAGTTGAGTTATGATTCCAGTTATACTTGCAGTTGTTGCGGTTGTCTCAGGATTGTTTTTGATCATGATCTTTGCGATGAAGGTAAAGATCGAGAAGGAACTGGAGTATCTGGATCGGCTTATGGATGATCTCAGGAGGCAGAGAGAATATTGATGAATACTAAGATCAGGAAAGTCAAGAATCAACTCTGCCCAATATGTCTAAGGAGATTTTCAGGCAAGGGGCTGGAAATCCAAATAGACCTTTACCAGAGCGGGGTGTTTCCAATAATCTGCTTTGATTGTGTTGAGAAGCTTACCAATATATTGGAGGAGAAGAAATGACAAAGAAATGGATATGTGATATGTGTGGGAAAGAGCTTGATAGTGAGCCTGAGTATGAGATAAGTGTTAGGTCTAAGCATTTTGTATATGATGATATAGACATTGATCTATGCAGTAGATGTGGCAGGGGTGTGTTAAAGTTGCTGAAGGCAACACTCTCCACAGGTGAAAATAATGAGTGATAAACCTTGGCGTGGAATCTATAGGAGAGTCCCGACAAGTAAAATCCCGAGTGATCCGATGGAGATGGAGATATTCCGACGGATCGCAAAACTTGAAAAGAAGGTTGATGATCTACTGAAGAGAGTAAGTATGCTTGAGAGGGATTGGTATGAAGAACGGAATATTGCCTGAATTGGATCTGACCGTCCAGTCATTTACAACTGTTATCGCGGCAAGACCAACAATGAAGCCGTTTGTGCTTATAAGGCAAGGTGAAGATGACTCATTCAGGGTGTCAGTAGCGGTTGAAGCTATACCGGATCTGATAAGATTCCTGTTCAACGTGTGGGAGGCATATAGAGATGAAGCTGGCAACGATCAACAAAGATGAATACCTGAGAATAAAGGAATTGCTGAAGGGTAGCGGTGTGCGTGCAAGGGGACGTGGACCGAGAATGGGAAAGTATCAGAGTGATCTACCCATTAATCTGGCTGAAAGAGTAGCCATTTACATCAACAAACCAATGATTCATGTTGACAACGGTCTCATCTCTTTGAGAGAGCAATACATATCTGTGGAGGAAATTCCAAGGCTGATAAAACAGCTGTATCTGTGCTACTTGGTGATGTAAATGGGAGAAGCAAGATACTATATGAAGATTCGATGCAAAACGGAGTGGGATGCTATGAATATCCTTCCAGATATAGAGAGGATAATACAGGAAGCTATAGATGCAAGGGAATTCTGGGAGAAGAACTATAATAAAAATTACTGGAGGAAATTTGCCACAAAATTCCCGATTATGAGAGAGTATCTCGAGTTTGCAGGTATGAATGGAAGATACCTGTCTGGATACTTGGAGTTCAAAGACCTGGAGAATGGAGATGAGACTCCGGTTAGAGATGGAAGAGACATACTGTACTGTGCACTTGTATCAAACACCGCAGACTGGGGACCAATGTGCAATTACATAGAGGACAGGTTCGAATGTGTGGAGTATGCGGATTGGACAAGCACAGAACGTGCAGATCTGTTTGATCTATTATGAGGAAGCAGGATGATTACAATATTTATCGTCACATCTATATGGACTATAGTTATGATGTGCTACATATATTATATCGGGAGAGGTGATTAGATGGGAATTACAGAGGTTTTTAAAAAGACGATTGAGAATCAGAGAGGATACAAGTATAATAGATATTCAACCAAGTGGAGTAACGGAGATGCTTATCTATACCACTACGGAACTGGCATATTTGGATGGGACACAAATCTAAATGTCCCAATACTGTGGAACCCAGTGTCAACATCAGATTCATGTGCAATATCAAAGGTTCTATACGCAACTGGTGCGGGATATCTCTACGAGATAAAGAAGGGTTTTCTCAACTATCTTGGAGAGATACCTCTATTTGTAAACAAGACAGTTCGCCTTGCAGTTAAGGGGACATTATCCCTGTATAGATGGAGTCAGGTAATGAAATTCTTCGATCGTATGGCAAGACCATATGTTGGTGGGGATTCTCCCAAAGTCTTGTGGTGGTTCTCTTCAAGAATGAAAAACAGAAAGTTGGATGATACAACTGTGTCGTTTGCACAGCGTTTCAGAGAAATCGAGGATAGTATCGAGTCAACATATCACAGAAGAGAGAACCATTGGTTATTTGGATCTGAAGCGGATGTCAAATCGAATAAAGAGGAGTTTCTAGCCCAACTTATGGACATAAAACACAACAGGTTCGCAACGTGCCAGATGATGTGGATCATCACAAATCCACGTATTCCATACACCTTCATAAAGGCAACACTATTCAAAAATGGAAGATATGCCTACAACCCTGACTATACCAGCGATAGATATATATTAGACTTTACACTTGTGAATGTTAAAATCGACAACGATAGTAAATTAACAATTTTCGGGAGGTGATATATTGGCAGAAGAGGAAAATCCATTGAGCAGTCCACCAGAGGTGAGCGTTACAGACCTATTGCCGAAAGACCTGATCAAGTACCTCTCGGCAGGAGGTGCCCTCTACCTAATATGGTCACTAATAAGTAGTGAATCAATAGTTAACTCTATAAAGGCAAGTCCAAATATGGCTGCAGTTGTGATCGCGTTCATAGCTTTTGCAGCTGCATACACTATTGCAAAGTACGTTTCAGCAGTGTTGGAGAGCAAGGATGCAGCGAGACACAGACAGATCGAGGGATGGTTCGCAATGGTTCTCAAGGACTTAGACGAGCTGAAGGCAGAGGTTTCAAACGTCAGAGATGAAGTTCTGAGAGAGATGACTGCTGAGTCTACCAGAGTTATTGAGGATCTGGAGGACAAGATAAGTGCCCTGAGAGAGGAGGGCTAAAGAATAGAATTTTTTCATTTTTTCTCTCTATAAAAGGAGGGAGGATAGTGGAATTCGTACCGGAAGGGTATCCAAAATATCCAAAAATCGAGACCTGCTTCAACCGAGACAAGAAGTTTAAGGTGGATGAGAATAGTATTCGCCTGCCAGAGATCAACAATATAAAGAGGTGGCTCGTCACCGAGAAGATAGACGGGACATCTGGAAGAGTGATCTATGACCCGAATGTTGGCAAGGTTTTCTACGGTGGTAGGACTGATAGAAGCGATAAGAATTCCTACGAGAGACTTGGCATAGCAAAACTGCTGGAGGAGAAGTTCACCTTGGAGAAAATGAGGGAAGTGTTTCCCGATAGAGTCGTTACCATCTTTATGGAATACTACGGTGAGAAGATAAACTCCAGCGGTAATCTGCGGAAAGGGGTTTCTTTCAGGATATTCGACGTGCAGGTAGGGGATCTGTGGCTTGAGTGGGAGAGCGTAAAGGATATTGCATCCAAGTTTGAAGTGAAGACTGTGCCGGAGTATGGTGTTGTATCGTTTGAAGAAGCCGTTGAGATTGCCAAGACTTGCACGTCTATCGTTGCACAGGAGGAGATTGGACGTGATGATATTCCGGCTGAAGGGATAGTGTGCAGGACTGTTCCGCTTCTCCTGCAAAGGAATGGAAAGAGACTTATGTTCAAGCTGAAGAAGAAAGATTATTGAAGGAGTCCACTTGAAGCTTGGGAGAGACAACTCAAAATACATATGCGTGAAGTGCTTTCTGAAGACCCCACGCGAGAAGAATGACCCGTCAGACATAATAATGTTCGAAAAACATATAAAAGGAGGAAAGCGTATTCCCTGCAGGGTATGCGGAGAGATGTATGAGGTGTGAAAGGTGAATGTAACCAAGACAATCATATTTGCGTTGGACCTTCTCGATGCAGTATCGGAATTTGTTGGTGTAGATAAAGAGGATGTCAAGGATGCGTACGATGCGGTTCAGACCCTCTCAAAGGGAATGGACGATCTGCGTGATGTAGAGAACTATCTTTCCGATGCAACGTCTCAAATCGAGACAGCAGAGGAATTCGTCAACAACATCAGAATGATAGTCGAGACGTGGAAAAATGAATGAGTTTCTGTCCTCTCTTCCAGATGCACTCTGTATCGTCGCTAAGGATAGTGTAAAATTCTGCACAACAAAGGGCTATCCACGACGAAGAAGGATGGCTGTCTGGAGAATGGTTGAGGCAAAGCTGAAGGAGTTGAACTACGATATTCTATACGATGCTGAGAGGTTTGACCTCCTCCAAGAGTTTATCCTCTGTGGATATAACTTTCAGGAAGAGAGAAGTAACATTAACTGGAAGAACCCTTGGGATGGAAATCCTCCATACAAGGAGACCATTATAAATCGAGGATACAGATACTACAAGCCATTCTCTATGAAGCAGGTTGAACCCGATGGGTCGGAGGTTCTCATATCTTCTTATTCAAAGATTCCTTGGTATGTAACGGTAACGTGGTATGATAGAAGGCAGTTCACGGCACTCGGATTCGTTCCGAAGGAGGATTTAAAATACCTTGCTCCGAAAACATATTCGCAGGTATCTGTGCTTGAAGAGAGAGACGAGGAGAACTACAGGAAGTTTCTTGACGCACAGGCGATGAAAAGTGTATGATTTTTATTTCAACGAGGAGGAACCTTTAAAGTGCGAGATATGTATGAAGGCTATAGAAGGAGACTATGCCATAAAACTGGGGAAGACCGACTACGTTCATCTCTTTTGCAGCAAGGAGTGTTTGATAGAGTTTCTGAGAAGGTTGAAGGCGAACAAAAATGAGTAGCATAATTGAGTATTTACTGCTTTTAATCATCGCTTCAGTTGCGGTGTCCCTTGGAATCGCAATGGACATCATAATGGCAACTGTGTGGATTGCAATGATATTTATACCGCTCTTTCTATCCCTGTCTCTAATGGGATACTCTGTTCTTCCCTATATTGATAAAAGTCAATACGCAAATCCGAGTGCCTTTAAAGTTTCAGTCATAACCAGCGTTGTATGGATACTTGTATCGTGGTTTTTGATAGTTCCGAGGTTGGTCGGGAATTTGAGAGCCATTGGAGATGCAGTAGTTGGTGTACTATGAGGAGACCCTTGAGGATCTTAAAGACAAGTACGAGAGCTTCTTTCCAAGGTCTGTTAGACCAAGAGCCATCATATGGCTGTATGAGGGAGAACTGCTGAAGATGGGTCTGACTTACAACGATCTGAAGAAAATACTTAGAAAAGCAATAAAAGTACAAGAGTCGTGGGAAAACAATATTGTATAAAGTTCTCGTCGATATACGTGGGTCTGAGATCAAGAAGATCAAAAAGCTTCTTCCATTAATGGAGATGCCATACGAGGTAAAACACACCGTGTCAGATTTTGTACTGTTCAAGGATGATGAAGCCATAGCTGTGTTTGAGAGGAAAACCGTGCAGGACTTTGTAAGCTCTCTTGGAAAGAGGTTGAATGGACAGACACTCACGATGCTGCCGTACAATCCAGCCTCATACATAGTGCTGGTTGGAGAGCTTTCAGATATAAAGTACGTTGCAAAGATGCGTAAACAGGCGTTTTCAGAGGAGCACTTCTTCGGAGCAATAGCGTCGATATCGGTTAGAACAGGGATAAACATTCTCTGGGTCAAGAACAATGTCGAGGCAGTGGTGCTGATAGACAAGATCTGCAAGAAGATAGCGGAGGAAAAGATGAACATTCCCCACACAGCGAAGAAGGACAAGGACAAGCTGAGAGTCATATCACTGTGCTTCTGTTGGGGTGTGAGACCTGCAATGGCTAAAAAATTGTTGAAGAAGTTCGGGAGCATTGAGAATATTTTAAAGGCTTCTCAGAAGGAGCTTGGAGTCTCCAAGAGGATATATAACTCCATTCAGGAATTTTATAGGAAGTGATATTATGAGTGGGTGCCCGAGATGTGGATCTCTATTTTTTGAGGTCGAGAACTGCAACTTTTATCCGGCAGATGAGAACCACGACTCGATGTCCGAGATAAAGTTTAAATGCTATGACTGCGATCTGGAGTGGCTTGAAATGTTCTGGATGAAGTCATTTCACAGGGATGTGATAAACTGGCGAGAAGATTAGCAATTCTTAAGAGAAAGGCGAGAAGGAAGAGACGCAACGCCAATAAGGAAAAATGGAAGAAGCTTCCCCAGGAAGAGAAGGCGAAAGTAATCGAACAGTGGAAGCAGAGGATGGCAAAGAAAAATATAAAAGGACGTTAAAGCAATGTTCATCCTCTCTCTTTCCTGGAGGAAGTTGGGTTAATGAGCATCTATGAAGACATTTTGAACTATCTCGAAAGCCTTGAGATAGCGAATGTTCGGAGATTTTTTCCATTCTATATCTGTAGTGGAGGAGCACATCTCTTCAACAGGTTTAACAGACAGAGAACGGTTGTAACATCTCATGGATTGCCGATTGATCTCCGCATGCACCTGTTCTTTGTATCTCAACCTGGGTTTTCAAAAACCTTCTCAATGCGTATATTCTCAAATCCGGTATATGGAATATTCTCAAGAACGGACATTAATCCTGCATGGGAAGATAGAATGACTGAGGCGAGGTTCAGCGGTACGATATATCAGGATCAGCGTGGAGTCGTGAAGCAGGTGTATGGAGCTGCATACGAGTATTCAAACTGTATTCTCTGTGTAGATGAGTTCCACGCACTTGCAAATACAATGACGCAACAGCACTCCAGCACATTGGAATCTGCTCTATGCACTGCCCTTGACTCCGGTTGGGTTAGGAAGGGACTGGGTAGGGGAAAGCTTGAATACCAGACATCAGTCACGATGTGGGCTGGTGCACAGCCTATGAGATATGACCTTGGGCAGGGAACGGGTAGAAGGTTTGTATTCCTTGAATTTATCCCGTCGGAAGACGACGAAGAGGTCATAAGGCAGGCTATGAGACGTGGGAAAAACGTGAAGCACGATATGATGAAGCTGAACTCTATTAGGAGAGACATCAGAAATCTCTGGACGGATATAAACAAGATTGACAACGTTTGGTTTAACCCGGAGATAGATAGGTACTATGACAGGATTAAGATTATGCCTTACGAGGAGCATCTGTTCAACGTTATCGCGATTGGATACAACATTATGCACGGAGACGTTAAGAGAGACTTTGAAATAAATATAGATGATGAGCTTAAGAGATTATTTGATCTTGAAAACGAGTGGAGGCACGACATCAAGAAGGGTCCCGAAACGTCTCAGATCCTGCAGATAATTCGCGACAATATGAACAAGCATAATATAAAGTGGGTTCCAAAGATAGACATCCAGAACAGGATGGCTGACTTTGGTGTCAACTTCCAGAAGTCCAATGAGCTGATATTCCAGCTTATACGCGAAGGGCTGGTGACCAAGAAGGTTCATCCAAGTCATAAAGGTAAAAGAGAAGAATGCGTGGCATTGATATGATTAAGGGACACAAGAAAGGAAGGTGGCTAAGGCCAAAGGTTACTCCAGAGATGGAGAAGGAAATGAGGAAGATGCGTGAAGCTGGATACACCATAGCATATATCGCGTCACAATTCAATGTGGCAGCAGATACTGTAAGATATCATTTAGACCCAAAGGTGAGGGAGAGAGCAATCCAAAAGGCATTGGAGTGGAACGCCAATAACCCAGAGAGATCTAAGGCTTCGAAGAAGAAATACAGAAAGTTGCACAACGCTAGGTATGCAAGCAGAATTGCGAAGCAGCGTAGGATGAAAGGTTGTGAGAAGTAGAATGCCATACATAAGACTTGGCAGGCGTGAGCTGTATAGACCCGGTATAGATATAATTGTTAAGAATCTACGCAGTAGTAAGACCAAGACTGCAGATGCTACCTATGTAATATACAAGATAGTTAAGAGTGTATTTGGGAATTGTGATCACTGGGTTGATAAGTCAGAACCTATGAAGATACTCAGATGTGTTGAAGAAGAATATTACAGGAATGTAATTATAAGTCACGAGGAACTAGCAAAGGTAAGAAACGGTGATATTTAATAGTAAAATTGCAAAGAATTTTATATGGCTAATGAAAAATTACAACTCAGACTTGTAAGACTTGCATTACGCGAGCTTGGAGGAAAAGCATCTTCGAGAGACATAGTTGCATGGATACAGTCAAGCTACTCCAGACATAGAGTTGGTCTGAAAAAGACACGATACCTGTTGAAGAGATGCGATGATATCTCAAACAAGAAGGTGTCCGACGACTACATATTCTGGTATGTTGTCATAAAACCAAGGATATCTGATATAATCACAAAGGGAACAAAAATATGCGGGTCAAGGATAAAGCTGGCATCGAAGCTGAAGAGTTCCCCATCCCAGATTCTGGACTGGCAGAGGGGAACAATGCGTCCGAGCGAGAGAAACATAAAAATATTGGACAAGTTTGTTGAGGAGCACATAGAGGAGTTTCTATGAGATATGCATATTCGGATGGATCGTACGATTCGAACAACGGTGTCTACAAATATGGGTGGATAGAAGATAGTGGTTTCCAATTCACCGAGGTGGAGCCTGTAGATGCATTTCCAAAGCCGTATTCATCGCACTACGCGGAATACCTTGGTATACTGTCATTCATCCCATCCCATATGGATCAGCCTTGGGAGTTGAGGATTGACTCCAATCTGGTGTATTATCAGGTAACTGGCGAGTGGACGACAAGATCGCCAGCTCTGATAGATATATGTAAGATAGTGAGGGAACTAGTAGCCGAGAATGACATAAAGCTAACATTAATAAAGTCAAAGGAAAATAAGGCAGATAAGATTTTGAGAGGCTTGTAGCATTGAAGAGATGGGAAATCGACAGGGAATGCTACATCTGCAGACAGAAGGTTCCAGAAGACGATATATGGACCATAATGTTTGTGAGAGACGACTCGGAGAGACACTTCCTGTGTGATGCCTGCAAGAGAGACCTAGAGAAAGAAATAATTAGAATGAGATGGAGATTAGGAGGAAAGGATAGATGGATTTGAACCTCACGAGCGGATACCCCGTGTATTTCCCTTAAACTACCCGGCATCTATCCCCTCAAACTATGCCAATAGAAATAACATTTGAACAGAACGATGAAGGCGGTTGGACAGCTGAATGTCCCAAGATGCCTGGATGTATATCGGAGGGAGATACTCTTCCAGAGGCAATTAAAAATATGGCTGAAGCCGTAGAGCTGTGGAAAGAAACAAGTGGAGATGCTAAATTGGACCCATTACACGAGATTGTTGATTGGCTTGAAGGAGTCATCAAGTGTACCGACGATAAGATTGATGACCTGCTTGAATCTGTCTGGATGCACGATACCTTAACCTATGAGGGGTTATTTAACCTTGCACGTGCAGCAGCCTATCAGGATATGGTGGGTGGGTTAAAGCAGTTAAAGAGGAAAATAGAAGAGGACTGGCTGGAGTGAAAAAGAAGCCGGACGAGATTAGAGTCCTCATTGCGTGCGAATTCTCCGGTGTGGTTAGACGCGCATTTAGAGAGAAAGAGTTTGATGTATATAGCTGTGATCTGCTGCCTGCAGAGGATAATTCGCAACACCATTTTCAAATGGATGTTAGAGAATTGTTAAACGGCGATATGTATTGGGATCTAATGATTGCACATCCGCCCTGCACATATCTGGCGAACAGCGGGGTTAGATGGTTGTATGAGAGACCTGAACGCTGGAAACTGCTAGATGAAGCAGCAGAATTCTTCAAGCTGTTGCTCGACGCTGACATCAGGCATATTGCAATCGAGAATCCTATTCCCCATAGATATGCGCTTGAACGTATTGGCAGGCGATATGACCAGATTATTCAGCCTTGGCAATTCGGGCACGAAGAAACAAAGGCTATCTGTCTCTGGCTAAAGAATTTGCCTATCTTAAAACCGACGAAAATTGTGAATCGCAAGGTTCCAAGAGTCTGGCTTGAACCACCACATCCTGATAGATGGAAGAATAGGTCTCGGTTTTATCGGGGTATAGCTAGGGCTATGGCTGATCAATGGGGAGATCTTATGAAGGAGGCTTTGAATAGGAGGTAAAGCATGATAGTCTGCATAGTCGGAACGCGTTCTCCAGTAGACGAAGATAAAGCGGAGAAAGCGATACATAAAATATTATCAAGGTATAATGTAGGTAGAGATATTATAATATCAGGTGGAGCAACCGGAATAGACTCCATAGCTGAAAAGCTGGCAAAGGAGAGAGGATTCAGATTTGTCGTGTTTAAACCAAGAACAAATACTTGGGAGAGCTACAGGGAGAGAAACTGGTCAATGGCATATGCCTGCGACATTCTATACAGGGTGCGCGACTACAATAGACCCTCCCGTGGATCGGGATGGACGATGAGAGCTGCCCAGAAACTGGGAAAAATCACCCACGAGGTTGTTATGGATTAAATTTTTAAACCCAACCTGTATAATATATCATTCTCATCTATTGTAGATGAGCAGTAATGTACCAAAGGAGTGAAGGAAAAGTTGGGAATTATTGGGACGAAAAAGACTATAGAAGAGCTTAAGGACGACCTTTTGAAGGTCCGAATGGCAATGAAAGAGGTTATGGGCCTCACCGACGAAGAGTGTGACGGTATTATTGCCAAGGAAATGGAGAAGAGAACAAGCAGAGGCGTAGATGACAGAAATGCCCTCGAGTCCGTTGTCAGGTCTCTAAGGGCACAGGTTCGTGGAGAGAAGCTATCCACCGCAGCGACGTTCGACGGATACATCATTGGAGACAGGGGTGTATATGACAGAACTAGCAAGCTGAGACAGCAGGCACTTGCAGAGTACGAGAGAAACGCTAAGCTGGCCATTCAGAATGAGATAGTTGACATCGGGGAGGATGGCAAACCCATTGTTCTGGATACCAGAGAGCTTATGTTCGGAAGACCAAACCCGAGGAAGGGCAAGCCCCTTCTGCCAGAGTATACAAGGACTCTTTACGGAATAGCCACGAAGAGACCGAACGGATCACCGAAGGTCTTCAGGCTGCAGGTCAGAGACAAGGTTGCAACCGAACAGGTTCCACCGCTGTTTGAGCCTGTTACATTCAGGGCTAACATTGGCGTGGACGCAGCCGAGCTGGAGCTAAGGCACAGCAACAGGACAAGATTCACCAAGTCATCTGCAGAGATGCCGTCGGTAGAGGAGATTCTCGAGTCAGACATACTCGATGGATATACCTTCAGACTTAACGAGTTGCCTGAAGCAGCCCAGAAATGTGCGTCTGACTGGAGCTTCTTCATCGTGACTATTGGAGACGTTCTCTCAGTTGGCAGTAAGACCGACAGGGGAACAATACCCGTGACGATTGGAGACGACTCTCTACCGGATGAGACGAGAACCGTCTGGGTTCCAGAGCATCTGGAGCATCTGATAGACTTCGGTGTTGGTTCAAGGATCGTCGTTACTGGACGTGCACGAGAGACCAGTTTCAACGAGCAGGTCGTCTACAGCATAAACGCTGACGGTATATACGCCATACCGTATCTCAAGACAGATCCAGGATCTATATTTGAGAGTTTGGGTGAGGAGTAGACATCTCCTCATCTCTTTTTATTTTTTTGGTGTTGAACGTGGAGAAGAACAATATATCTATAAAGATAGGCAGAATTGAAGTCGGAGTCACGTCTGACAAAGATGTCGATGAAGTTGTCGAAACAGTTTTAAAGCTTCTAGACGAGATAATCCGCAGGATAGGTGAGGACAAATCCAGCTTGACGAGGATGGAAATCTGAAGTTCTTGAAGCGTCTCGACGAGATTGTCGAGGAAGCTGAGAACAAGAAAGTTGCACATCCATCGGTTGCAATTGCAATGGCAAACGGCAATCCGTTGACCCTTAAGAAAATACCGAGACACAGGATGTCTGAATCTGAGGCTCATAAGTGGGCTGAAGCGAGAGATGGATACTGTGCAGGACTTCTACATATATGTGGAGAGCCATACTGGTACTGCTATGTGGTTGATAGGAATGACGGTATCTGAACGTGAGTTAGAGTCTCTTGCTCTTGTAGCAGAGTGCTGTAGAATTGGAAAATATAAGATCTTACCTTCAAATTATGTAGAACTTAGGAAGTGGGAGAAGCTCTACGAAAAGAAGAAGTTCAAGTGCGATGAGACCATATATATAGTCAAAAAGATGATTATGCACTCGAACAATCTTCCGCCATGCTGTGTAAAGGGGATATGCAAATGAAGGAATGGGAAGACTCCGAAGAGACAATGCTTTACTGCCCAAACTGTAAGAACCCTCTCCTCTATGTTATAATGGAGGAGAAGGAAGTATATCGAAAGTTGCCTATGGACAACGAAAATCTGGAAAGGCTGGAGTGGACCTATAGCTTTGTGTGCTCCAAGTGTGGCCATGAAGTCCAAGGCACGAGATATGAAGAAGAAGTTCCTGTGAGGCAGAAAGTGGAAGTTGAATGCGCAATATGCGGAAATAAGTTCAAGGCATATGCTACAGAGGGATGGGTTCCCATATGCAAGGAATGCCACGAGGAGTTTGGTCTGCATGGGGATTGAGGAAGACTGGTGCTACGGCTGCAAGCATTGTGTATCCGATCCAGAAGTAATAGATCGAGAATGCCCGATTGATTATATGGTTCTTGCAGAGTACCACGACCACGTTATATGGTGCAGCAAGTTTAAGAACCTAGAGTTTGCGGACAATAATCACTGGACAGTTCAACGCGTGTCGTGCGATGGATGGGATGATGGTAAATAGGAGGTTATAGAGTGGTCAAGACACCGGAACTGGACAAGCTTGGAAAGGCCATAGAAGTTGGCGAAGGCGAAGATAAGTGGGAGATCATATCCAGATTTCTGGAATGGGCAGAGGAGAATGATATATATCTTGCTCGCTGGAGAAATGGAAAATTGGAAGGTCTCACTTTAGATGACTACACAGGGGTTCTTTATGACTATTTTGGTGTTGATCCAGATGAGCTAGATGAAGAGAGAAAAGAACTTCTTATGGAATTGACTAGGATTGAGAATGAACGCAAGAAGATACAGGATAAGCTGGATGCCTTAGATTATCAGGATCTGTGTGGATGAGAAAATTAACCAAGTATGAAACAAATGTACTGGTTGGATTGCTAGCCATTATGGGTTCATATTTGATAGGTGAACATCTATATACTTGGCATAGAATAGATTGGGGTGACTGGATAGGACACGAGACATATGGATTCATACTCATCGCGTCCTCTATAATTCTTTACATCTTGAATAGGAAGAGGTCAGATTGAAAACCCTGCTGATATTTTGCGGTTATGGAAGAAGGTGGAGAGAGGAGGAGAAAAAGAAACTATCTAGACTTGGAGAGAAGTATGACCTTCTCCTCACAGAGACTCCCTTCAACTCTGTTGGATGGGAGAGATATTCACTGACATTTCTGAGAGACTTGAAGTCCCTCGGGCCGTTACCATATTTTTACGTTGCATCTTGGGGAACGGAATCCAAGAGTTGGGTAAATTATCTCCTTCGCCACAGTAACTTTAAAGGTCTATACTGGAATGGAGAGTTTGAAAATCCTTTAAAGCCTCCACCAGAAAAAGACTACTATGGTGCCGAGTGGAAGCTGTGGATTCCATACACAGCTGGAACGAGGATTGGAGAGATATTTGAGTACATAAATGAATGTAATTTTCCAAACGAATGTATATCCGTTCAGCCAAACGTGTATCAACCGAGACACAGGAGGACATTTATAGATCTATACAGGATATACAGGCTGGCAAGGAAGTACAACCTGCACCTAGAATTTGAATACGATGAAAATATGCATAGAAAGCTGTTCTACTATAGGGTTTTGAACTGGTATGATCCAGATATATTCAACTGTATCTATGGTGGAGAAAAGCAGATACTAAAGGTGGAAGACATACTATGATTGCACTCGCACTATCCGCTCATCCAGACGACTCTGAGCTTGGAGCAGGTGGAATGCTTTCAAAAATTGATACCGTTGTCCACTATATATTCACGCAGTGTGTTGACACAGGTGTGACAGGAAAGGAGATAGAGAATGCCCAGAAAGCACTCAACATAACCGATTATCACGTGTACAACTACACGAACAAGGAACTTTACAAAACATCTGCACAGATAAGGCAGGTACTTGAAAAGGCAAGGGATAACATAAATCCAGATATGGTTCTCGTCCCATGCAGGGGCGATACACATCAGGATCACCAGACAGTTACATCTGAGGCGTTAAAAGTGTTCAAGAAGAATACGATCCTCGGCTATATTCTTCCATGGAACGCATATATTGTTGAACCAACGATGTTCTACAGGCTAACAGATAGAGAAGTCGGCAGAAAGATAGCATCTCTCAGGTATTATAAGTCACAGTCGAACAAGCTCTATATGAATGCAAGCAGGATACGTGGATGGGCAAGCTATGTTGGATGGAAAATTGGAGCGGACTACGCGGAGGAGTTTGAAGTTATAAGGATGGTGGTATAATGGAACTTGTAATACCGTACTGTGGAGCACCAAATGGAGAGGCAATTGCACATAGCATAAAGAAACATCATAAAGATGTTACCCTCATAGGGGCCGATAGCAATCCTGACTGTGACAACAGGTGGCTGTTTGATGAATTTTATACAGTTCCAAGCACGGGTAGTAAAATTTATTCTAATGTAGTAGAAGACTTTTTCAAGAACTGCGACTTTATACTACCCCTGAACGGGTATGATGCCGTTGCTCTCAAGAAAACCTCTCTGAGGGACAAAGTTCTTGCAACTGATGATTGCGATACAATGCTCAATATTATGGACAAGGACTACCTATATAATACTTTCCATATGAAGCATTCAACAGTATACATAGATGAGCTGTTAGAGACCGTCATGTACTATATGACCCTCTACGACTCAGCTGTAGTGAAGGTTCAAAGCGGTAGAGGAACCAGAGGTGTGTTCATAGTTTCAGATTTCGATGATATGAAGAACAGGGTGTATCACAAGCCAGGTGCTCTCGATGTGTCTTATCCGGTCTTTGAGAGAATGGTTAACACAACAGGCCTCAACAAGAAGTTCATAGTTATGCCATACTATGAGGGGACAGAGTTCTTTGTGAATGCCCTCTGCAGAAATGGAGAGGTTGAGTGGATGCAGACCATACAGATAGATGGCAAGAGGGACCACGTTGCGAGTAAATTCAAGGTCGTTGAATACGATATCGTGGATGACAAAGCCATATCTATATGTAAGAGGTTCAAGTTTGACTACTGGGTGAACCTGCAGTTCATAGATGAAAATCTTATAGAGATAAATCCTCGGATTTCGAGTTGGGTTGCCCATCCAGACTACTCTGTTCCATATCTTGCAGTCAGAATGGCCCTTGGGGAAGATATTAATAAGGTTCCGAGAGTAAAAATTGGTACTGTTGGTAGAAGGATTTTCCAGATGTATTATATGGAGGGTATGTATGTCTACTGAGGAAAAGAAAGGTGGATGGGGAAATCTATCAAAGAAGAAAGATGAACCGTCTGAACCAGTATATGACAAGAGCACAGCGAAGCTCATATTTGAGTCTTCGAAGAAACGCGAAGTCAGATCCAGCATATGCGCAGCCGTGTATGGGTTTGATGGAACTGGAAAGACTGGTGCAGCACTGGATTGCAGGACACCAGAGGAGATAAAAGAGGGCAAGATGGTTATTGTCTTCGACTTGGATGATGGTGCTGGACCGGATAAGGATGCGTATTGGGACAATGACGAGAACATAGTCATACTGTCCCCGACCGAGATAACCGAGGCAGGAGACATAGATTATCTCGCGTCTATAAACAAGCTGAAGGCACTGGTATCCTACGTCAAGACCGAGGTTCCAGAGGAAAAGATAAAGGCGGTTGTGCTTGATGGTCTGGACACCTTGAAGAAGTGGGCTATGTACAAGATGAAGCTCGATATTGGTCTTGACCTTGCAGGTGGGACGAGGATAGACCAGAAAGAGTGGGAGAGGAGGAACTTCGCATTTCTGAACATCGTCATCCCGCTCAAAAATATGAACTGCGACAGGTATTTCATAACCCACCTCAAGGCTGTTAAGGAGTACAGGAGAGTTGGAGACAGCACGCAGCTCGTCGTCGTGGACTGGGTTCCAGACTGGCTGGAGGGAACACCTGGAATGATGTTCCAGAAGATTAGATGCGAGAGGATAGAGTCTCCAGATGGTAAAGTCGTCCTGAAGGCGAAGCTGGAGAAGTGCAAGACGGATCTATCAAGAGAGGGCAAAGAGATAGTTCTCGCAGAGATAGACCCGAAGAAAGGCACTTCAAAGTGGACCCCCCACGCTTTCCATACTCTGATGGTGGGTTGACACTCGCCTTGCAGGGCGAATCCTGCGGTGTGATATAATGGATGAAGATCTGGAAAAGTCCTTCAAGATATACACGTACACCGATCCAGATGGAAATCAGCGATATCCAGGAATAGACGCTGAGTACATAAGGGAGATGTACAAGAATGGACACTGGATACTTCGGTCTGTAACCAGAGACATAGACACAAATGGACGCAAGGGATGGAGATACACCTTTATTCGAAGGATGAACGATGGTTCTACAGATCCTGCTATAAGGACAAGTGCATTCAGACCGTTGAAGAAGGTAGAAATCGTGGAGAAGGCAGACGAGGATATTGTGATACCAGTAAAGTGGAAGGTCAATGAATGAACGTATGGGAATGCCTCGACTTTGCAGAGCTACACGCATTGGTTGCTCTCTTCACGATATCAGCAGCACTGTTGCTGCACGATTTTGAACGTGTATTCTGGTTTACCCTTGGCTTTGGTATTTCAAACGCACTTGCCAGTATATGCTGGTATTGGAAGACCACTACGAGAGGAGGTGAAAAGTATGAATCAGTGCAAATATACGTGGATAGATCCCAAGACTAAGAGAGAAATGAGATGTAAGAAGAAGGTTATAGGGGAATATTGCTGTGTGCACGATCCAAATTTCCATACAGGCTGCAGATACAGTATTAGAAATTGGAACAAGCCATTTGGATTGGCTGAAGCATACTGTGCTAGGTGTGGAGATACATATCCAATTGCAGTAACATAAAAATATTTAAATGGAGGTGTGTGTTTGGATAACGTGATGGACGATATCTTCGTAGAGTTCCCGGACAAGAAGTCTATATTGAGGAAGGTTTTAATGGCAGTGGCTGCAACGGAGAACAACCTCCGTGTTGCCTCTCAGAGGAGGAGCCTTCCAGATGTTTCAAATATGTCCATAGAGCAGTTGACGGCAGAGTTCAGGAGATGGACCAGAGATCCAGTTAGCACTGCTATGTGGGATAAGTTGCTAGAGGTTTTGCCTTGACGGTAAATATAAGGTTTTCAAAGACAGATCTTGTGAAGCTTGATCAGATATTGGCCCAGATGATTCACTACGCAGACGGCGGTATAGATGCTGTCGGTGGATTGGAGGAGGAAGACCTTCCAGCCATAAGGGAATATGCATACAACTTTAGAATTAAATGCATAGACAAATGGTTGAACGACTACGATACGTATGATGGGTCATCTCAGGATGCAAGCTTTACATGAGGAATCCGTAATTGAGGGACTATAGCAGGTTTCTTAAGCCAGCAAATATAGGCTGGCACTGTCATAGATGCGTTTACGGAAGAGTATCCTTGATTGATGGAAAGCGAGAGATCATATGCACAGAACCCGAACATCTGAACGAGAGGAGGTCTGAGGATAAATGCGTGTGGATGAAAAAGCGAAGAATATAGTTCTGAGTATTATAGATAGCAAATTCTTCTTCATATTGATATATCCATTAATGCTTTATACTGCATTCTGGATAAGATCTATTAGAAGAAGGTAGCTCTATAATAGAACCATTAGTAGTATTGTGTGTATATATTCTTATTATAATGTAGGTTACTCTGATAA
>Ga0164310_10000617_pt1 | contig 19208 bp, 19 predicted proteins | sample GuaBasSedimGuay1_FD_121795 | JGI IMG/M metagenome (GOLD analysis project Ga0164310, IMG submission 121795) | Subseafloor sediment microbial communities from Guaymas Basin, Gulf of California, Mexico - Guay1, Core 4569-9, 0-3 cm | ecosystem: Environmental > Aquatic > Marine > Hydrothermal vents... | reverse complement strand
TGGATATTGGTGTGGACTTCGGTTGGGAGAACCCCAGCGTTGCGTTGCTGATCGGTCGCAAGGAACGTAAGATGTACATCATAGATGAGGTCTACCAGCGATACCTCACAACCGATGAGTTCGCTCAGAAAATCAAGGATATGATTGAACGGTGGCAAGTGCCACGTAACATCACACTTTACTGTGACCCCAGCAGTCCTGGCAGCATACAGGAGCTGTACAATCACGGGTTGAATGCGAAGCCTGCTGAGCGACGACAAGTGATGGAAGGCATACGGTTGTGTCAAGGGTACAAGATATACATCTACGATAAGTGTGAGAACTTCAAAAAGGAGATCCGCAACTACAAGTTTGAGCAGGACAAAGAGGGCAACATCCTTGAGAAACCCGTGAAGGCGTTCGACCACGCAATGGATGCTATGAGGTACGTGGTACAGAGTACGGGGTTGCGTACTTTGAAACCTGCTTCATCTTCCATAGAGGATGAGGAATTTCAAGACTATGAATAAGGAGGCTATATGGAAAAGCATGTAACTTTGGGAGAAGCCATCCTTGACCAGGAAACTCTGAGACTTTTCCTAAAAGGCTTCAGGCGGTTAGCAGATGCTGTACGGGTTGAGGGGATGCCGTTGCCAATCGAGGAGCTACAACGTGCAGCCGTCTTCACGTGGTTCGCTAATCCCGTAGCAAGGCGGTTGCTTAGCTTGATAGCGGAGACTACGATACAGTTTGGCTACACCGTGAAGGTTACCGAGGCATCCAACGTTGAGCGAGCACAGGCGATACTCGAGGATGAGTGGGAGAACCCCATCCATCCGTGGGGACGCAGGCAAGCATTTTACTACACACAGTTATTGCTGTTGGGTGAGCTATTCCTGAGACCTGAGAAGCGAGGTGACGTCATCTCATGGTTCTTTATACCAGCCACTTCGATTAAGGAGGTGCGCTTCGACACACTCCACAACCCCAAAACTGTGGTGTTGAGCGATGATACGGAACTGGAGATCATACATTGGGAAGGTAACAAACTGGTAGGTGAGGTGTTCTACTTCAACGTCAACTCGATGCCTGGCTTCGTCGATCGTGGTATCACCGAGTACATGTGGTTAGCCGAACCCTGCTATGAGACAATACGGCTATACAAACGTATGAACGACCGTATGGATCTCTGCAACCGCATCCTCTGGGACGTGACACTCGAAGGTGCAGATGACGACACAATAGAGAAGTACAAAAAGGAACACGCATCACCACCAAAGCCCAACACCGTTGAGGTGCATAACGAGAAGGTGAGCTGGAAGATCATTCAACCCAGCTTCGGTACAAGTGAATTCGAGAAGGCAATTGACCTGATGTTATCCTTCATAGCCTTCCTTGCAGGTGTGCCGAAACATTGGTTGAACGCCATCATGGACGTTAACCGAGCCACCGCCAGCGAGATGAACCAGGCAACTGAGCTGATATTCGCATACAGGCAAGGGTTCTGGCGTGACATAATGTACCAGATAGTGAACTACATCCTGTTGGCTCATGGGTTCGAGGACTTCAACTATGAGATACAGGTACCACGCATCGGTGCACGTGTAGCTACGTACCTTGCACAAGCTCTGCTGCAGATAACCAATTCTCTGAGTATAGGCCAGTCAATGGAATGGGTGACCAGCGAACAGGCACAGACCGTATTCCTTGGTGTGCTGAGAAATCTTGGGTTCGACCTCACACCTGAAGCTGAGGAGACCGAAGCCCAGAGGATAGCTAAGAACGTACGGATCTATCAGCAGGTGCGTGAGCTGGTCGAGGGTAGGTAATGCCCACACTCCCCGAATATGTGCGTCACATACGTCGTATTTTGCGTGAAAATCAGAACATCATCTTTAGCCCCCGTGAGTTCCGCAGGTTGTTGAACGAGTGGATTGAGGAATTACGTGGGCAGATAGCAACCATATGGTCACCTGAGGAGGTGGCAAGGTTGGAGGAACGTATCGACCGCTTATTCCGTGAGCTGGAAGAGCGGATGTACACGTACGTGGACGATAACATACGACGTGGTGCCGAGAACATAATGAGTGGTGTCAATGCTTACGTGAGAGATCCAGCCTTCCTGGGTACAATAGATCCACAGGCACTCGACCTACAGCACCGCTACACGATGACCCTGATACGCAACATCACACAGGATACACAACGCAGGGTACTCATACAGTTACGGACGGGATTGGCTGCAGGCAAAAGCGTGGAGTGGATGATGCAACTCATAGGTCGTACGGTTGATAGTGGGATATTCCGTGACGTGATGTATAGAGCTGAGTTGATCGCACGCACGGAGACGGGAAGGTTGCTCAATCTATCAGCTTTACAATCGATCCGTGAATACGGGAAGATACGGCCAGATGCTAAGAAGATGTGGGTACATTCAGGTATCGTGAAGACAGCACGACCTCACCACATGGCTCTACATGGAACAGTCATCCCACACGATGCTAAGTTCCAGGTCGGTGATTACCTTGCCGACGGACCTCATGACCCTAACCTACCAGCAAGCGAAGTCTGTAACTGCAGATGTACCGTTGTACCAGTACCGCCAGGCATGGAGCAAAGGTTCGCTCAGGAAGCTAAAGACTATTGGGAACAGGCGACACAAGCTGGTCGCAACACACTATTTACGCCAGCACAGTTTCGAGGCTGGTATTTCGCTACTACTAATAGGATAATAACTCCTCGTTTCTCCAGTTATAAGGAAATTAAGGAATTGTCTACTTCCGCTGTGCAACGTGAATTCCATGTAGTGAAAAGTAACGTAGAGGCTATGTTAGCTGAGCGAGATGTTGCGGAATATTTAAAATACCTGAATAATATTGTAGCACGTGCATATACGACTTTTAAAAAATTCGTTCAAGAACGCAAATTACAAACACGTAATCTGCTATATTTCGCTACAGATGATAGAGTAATGGGAGAAGCCATTTCAATATGGGAAGAACAACTTACTCGCATAGTCAATCTCGAAAGCACAATATACCGCGGTTGTAATTATCCAATACTTTCAGGCGAACCTATTATTCCATTACAGATTGGCCAGATAGTTAAATGTTCGCTAACACCATTTACATACGACTTAAACATAGCACGAAACTTCGGTGACACGTATATCTTTGTAATTAACCCTCAACGTATACGTGGATATGTCTATCGTGGAATTGCCTACGAGGCCGAACGTGAAGTCGGAGTATCAGGATTTTATCGTATCACGCATATTGAGCGTGTCGGTAATTTTAGATATGTACTTCTGGAGCCAACCGAGGAGGTGCAACCCGATTTATTGATACCGCTTGTACTTTAAGGGTTGACAAATCCCGTTGCCCACATAGCAATAGAGAGGAAGGAGGTGAATATGAAGAAGCACAAGGATTTTACGGAGCTTAATGTGACCATCTACCCGTTTGACGGGTACACGGTGTATCGTGGCGATTATGAGGGGAAAGTCCCTCACCCAAAAGGAGGTAGCATGAAAAGCCTTCCGCAGGCAGTCCAGGAGAAGTTAAAGAAGGCACTCAAGAAATACGGGAAGACAGAGGCCGACATCCGCAACTACTGGGAGGAGACACATCCAGATAAGACGGTTTACCATTTCGATATTGGTTGGTGTGGTGCAGACAAGGGATACGTTGTGATAGCGATTGAACAGCCTAAAGAGAAAAAGAAAAAGTAAGAAGGAGCTGACATGCCGTTGATAGCGCAACGTGGGCACCTCGACTTTTTGAAGCGGTTGCCAATAAAGGAGCCAGGTTCTGGTTGGAGCTTCACAGCCGATGATGGTAACAAGATAATCGAACAGAAGGGTTGGGACGTATATGCTAAGTGTCACCTCGCTAAGGAACCAGGTGCTGACCCAGAAACTAAAGAGGCGTGGAAGTTCCCCGTCGCCAAAATCGATAGCGATGGTAGGCTAAAACTCTGGTACGATGGTATTCGTGCAGCCATCACACGTGCTGGCCAACATGGACATGCAGCCGTACAGGCGTTGGCTTATCAGCTTTTCAGGTATGTACGTGAGAAGCTGGGTATGGAGGAGGAAGCCATCGAACCTGAGATCCAACAGGCGATTGAGAAACTACAGGCACAAGGCACGTATGAAGCTAAAGCACCGTTCACGGTACTGGAGGCCAATGAACGTGGTAAACGCTGGAAGGTGGTCATCATACAGCAAGGTTGGAGTGCCAACAAGCGGTACTATCCAAAAGAGGTGTTACAGGAAGCGGTTCCTAAATACGAAGGTGTACGTGTATTCGCACCACGTGGTAGCGAACATCCAGTACCTAAAGAAAGTCCATTCGGTGTGGTAGGTGTTGGTGACCTTGCTGGCTACCTTGAACACATTGCTTATGAGAGCTTCACGAAGCCCAACGGTGAGAAAGGTGAAGGTGTAACTGGTGAGTTCGTTGTCACCAACCCCGTCATCCGTGAGCAGTTAGTTACGCTGTACGACGAAGCTAAGAGGCAAAACAAGCCTGAGCTGATGATGAACATACTCGGTTTCTCTCACCGTGTAACAGGTCGCCAGATACGTGAAGCTGAAGGTTGGCGTGTTGAAAGCATAGACCAAGTCCATGGCGTGGACTTGGTGTTGAACCCCGCAGCTGGGGGAGCAGTTTTGGAACTTTTAGAGGCTATAAAACAACCAACCCTTAAGAAAGGGGAAAGAGATTTTAAGGGAGGTAACATGGATAGGAAGAAACTTCAGGATATGCTTGCCCCCGTGTTAGAAGCATTGGGGGTTGAGGGTATAAACTGGGGTGAAGTATCGGACGACACGTGGAAGAAGGTTGAGGAGAGTGTCCAGAAGATTGTACAACTATGGACACAGATGATGAAGGCACAGGAACAGGCTAAACAGGCACAACAGCAGGCACAACAGACTAAACAGGCGATGGGTGAAACAACCGAACAACTCAAAGAGATTGTGGACGAGGTCGCTAAACTCAGGGCTGAGATACGTGAAGCTAAGATGAAGGAGGTGAAGGCCAAACTCGACAAACTCCCAGATAAGGTGAAAGACAAGGTTGAGGCCGAGATCTCCAACATGGAACCTGAGGAAGCCGACAGGTACATCTCACATATCGTAGAAGCTGTTGATGCCACACAAACACGGCAAGTAGGTGTTATATCTCCCACGTTCAGCATGACTGATCCGAGAGAAAAGAAAGCCGAGAGGTTCTATAAAATGTTGGTAGGTGAGGAAGGCGGGTATTCGTCACTCCACGAGGCATATCAGGACTTCACGGGTAAATTCGGGTTGACACCTGTCGATATAGCACGTGGCATATGGAGTGAGCTGGCAACCGAGATACGCCAGAGATCTATTCCAGGGTTGGGTTATCCAGCTGATGAAAACCGCTTCGAGGAGGCAATTACAACTGGTAGCTTTGGCACGTTGTTCACGGTTACATTGAAGCGTGCGTTGCTGAAATACTACAAGCTTGATTACCTGAACAAGTGGAAGCTGGTGGTGAGCGAGATAGGCTCGGCAACCGACTTCCGTAAGAAAGAGTACACCAGAGTTGGTGGCTACGGAGGTACACTTGCTGTGGTGAACGAAGGTAACGATTATCAGGCACTCACATCACCCAGCAAGGAAGGACCAATAGAGATACAGGTATCGAAACGTGGTGGTATCGAGACATGGACATGGGAGGCAGCAGTCAATGACGACCTTCGCATCCTGCGTGACATACCTAAGAAACTCGGTATCCTTGCAGCCAAGACACTCTATAAGGCGGTGTTCGACATCTTTGTAAACAACCCAACCATCTACGATAGCAAATCCCTATTCTGTGCTGACCATGGCAACCTCGGTAACTCGGCACTTTCGATTGATGCGTTGAAAACCGCACGTCAGGCGATGTTCAAACAAACAAATATCGAAGGAGATCGGCTTGGTATAGTACCTAAGTACCTGCTCATACCTGTGGAGCTTGAGAACACAGCAGAGAAGATCATCGGCACAGCACCAATAACTGGTGGTGGTACGGAAGGCCCCGACATCGGTGTATCCCGTGGACTTGCCCAGAAATGGGGTCTCCAGTACGTGGTGATCGAGCACTTCACAGATGCTGACGATTGGGTACTGATGGCAGACCCGAAGGTCTACGACACGATAGAGGTTGACTTCCTTAACGGTAAACAGGATCCTGAGCTATTCATCTCGGATGCCGCTACTGCGTACAGCATGTTTAAGAGTGACAAGATAGAGATCAAGATACGTCACGTGTGGGGTATAGCGGTACTCGATTACAGGCCATTCTACAAATCTGTGGTGACATAAGGTGCTGAAGATAACGGCTAAGGTAGGGACGTACAATATCGACCGAGTGTGGGAGGTACTCTATCGTGGTATCTGGGACATCTCCATGAAAGCGGTTGGCCTCGCTCGCTTACGGGCACCTGTTTACACAGGGCTGTATCGCCGTAGCTTACAGATGCGACCGTACATTGTGGAGCCAAATAGTAGAATTGTGGTGCATGTTGGGTCACACGTTGAGTATGCGGATGTGATTGAGTACGGTAGGCGACCAGGACGACCACCACCATATACAGCCCTGATTTTGTGGGTACGCCGTAAACTCGGTATCCCACGTGAACAAGCACCACATGTAGCATTCCTTGTGGCACGTGCTATCGGTAGACGTGGGTTACCAGGCCGTTACGTGCTGAATAGTGTGTGGCACGACATCATACCTGATATTGAGCACCTAAACGTTGCAGTGCAGCGAGCCATAACCGAGCAATGAGCGAGGTGTATAGTAAGATTGCGGAAGCTATAAAGTTGAGGCTACAGAATGTGAGTGGTATCGGTGTCATCCACACGTACCCACGAGCCGCACGCTCAGATAAGGAGCTACAGGAGTACTATGTGCCATCTGGTAGTAAGAAAATCAACGCCGTTGAGATTGCACGTGTGAAGATAGACAGCAACTGGTCAACCAACCAGCAGATTGAGGACGTGCACCACTATAAACTAATCCTCTGGTACAGTTGGGACGATAAGAACAAATCGTACGTGGAGTTTCAGCACCTGATCGACCGCATACGAGCTGAGTTCAACCACACTCCAGTCTTACAGGTTGAAGATAAAGAGATGTACATTTATAAACCAATCCCTGCTCCAAATATAATAGCGGATGAGCGGGCAGGGATTTTGTTACATTATGCAGAACTTGATTTATTTATAACAAACTGGAGGTAAAATGGCGAGGTTAGGCTTTGATACACTTTGCGATATAGGGAAAGAGACAACATATGGGTCGGAAGCTGGGTCGTTCGATGCTATACCCATACTAAGTGAGAGTCTAACTCCTGAGCTCGACCAGATACGTGCTGAGATACTCAATCGTGGTAAACTCACCACGCAGTACGATACGTCGGGACTTAGGCGGGTAACTGGTTCAATTGAGGGGTTGCTGTATTTCGATACCGCTGATACCGAAGGTAAGCTTGCGGGGTTGGGTACGTTGTTGGAGCTTGCGCTTGGTGGTGAGGCATCGGGTACTGGTGAACACACGTATTACCCTGCCAAGACGTTGCCCAGCGGTACATTGAGGTTGAAACCGAAATCTGGTAGCATAGCTAAGTTTCTGGGGGTGAAGGTTAACACGCTCACGATTTCAGGTGAGAAAGGTGCTGAACTGAGGTACTCGGTTGAAGTGGTAGGCCGTGAGCATGGGGCGGGTGATACACCGAATGCGTTGCCCACAACGTTGCTACCTATCACGTTCATAGATTTAACGGTGAACATTGGTGGTACCGAGGTGAACCCCGACAGCTTCGAGTTGTCAATCAACAACAACCTCATAACTGACATGTACGCTAATAGCGATAAAATGTTGGAACCCGAACGCAACGCATGGTTAGAGGTGAGCTTGAGGATACATTTTCCACGTATCACGAGTATTGAGGAGACACTTATTGGATATGCGGAGAACCACACACCTAAAGACGTAACCATAACCGCTTCCCGTACAGCTGGAGGATACACATACAGCCTTGAGATCTTCCTGAAGGACGTTATCTTTCACGCTTATACCGACCACGTTGGAAGTCCAGGTGTTGTGCCACTTGAGCTAACAGGTGCACCATCAGCTATAGCTGAGGGACAGACTGAATTCTACATTAAGTACAGCAAGGTGAGCTCCACATAATGTGGATACACGGTAGGGACTGGGATGTAGGAGTGTTGTTAGGGGATACACCATACCGTATTCCTATACGAAGTGGTTATTTGCGGGAGGAACGCAATACGGAGGATTGCTATCGATTAGGCCTCAAAAAGGGTATAGAAATCTATCGGTTATGGCGTTGGCAAATACGTACCTATCTCCATACGGCATTTTTAAGCAACGGTGTGCTTTTGGGATGGATTTGGGGAGAAGACGGCATAATAAAGCCAACTGATACGTTGCTGGACGTAATCTTCATGTGGCCTGGTGGAAGCTATAAGTTCCTATCTTTCATAACGGGGTTGGATATTGTGTATAAACCGAATGCAAGTGAGTTGGCACTTGTGGGCATCGGCATCTCAAAAGAAGAAGGGACATGGACACTACAGGAACTGGAAGGGCAATTCTGTTACTTTCACAAAGATGCTACATCAAAAGCTATCACTATTGAGAACGTGGACTACAATAGCATGGGTTGGGAGCTACATTTGCGACGTGATTGGGCAACACCATGTGGGCTAAAAGGCACCATCCAGAAAGCCGTGAATAGAAATGTGGACATAAGCGGTAAGTTTATGCTTACACCAGACGTTGACCCACTCTCCGAAGGGGAGAAAAGCCTTATTTTCTGGCTAAACGACCGATACAGGATAGTGCTACCAGTTGCTTACGTCGAGCCTGAGTTACCTGAGATAACAGCAGAACTGAAGACTATCGCATATGGCTATATTGCGTATCAAGCTGAATTGACTATTGGAGGGTTACAGGTTAGTTTGGATGTTTACGTGCCACCGAAAATTAATATCGACGAGAGTGAAACAGGTGTGATCCCCGAAAGCACGGAAAGTGCTGAGTTGACCGTAAGCTAAACTGAGTAATTTAAAGCGATGGATATAATAGAGAAACTGAAGCCATTTGCACCAAAAGTTTATATCGGGTTCGAGGTACGTGATCGGAGAGGAAAGGTAATTCACAAGCGACGGGAACGAGGGCATAGCTGGGTTAAAAATTATTACAAGATACTGGTAGCACACGCTGGCTTTGTTCCTAATAATTCGGATATGGACTTGAGACTACGAGCAACAAATGGAAATTGGATAGGAACAAGTGATGTATGGTCAATATGGAACCTCGATGAAGACTGGGTAGGTGGTTACGGTGAGGCAGGAAAAGGAATTGTGATTGGAACTGGTACTACACCAGTCACTCTCGACGATTATAAGCTTGAAGCGAAAATCAGTCACGGAACAGGAGCAGGACAAATGGTATACAAAGAACAATCACCTCATCAGCACGAAACTACCGCCTCAGGGTGGCGCACAATCATGGAAAGACACTTCGAAAATCAAAGCGGAAACTCCATTTACATAGGGGAAACAGGGGTTCAAGGAAAAGTTGGTACTCCAGGTACAGCTTACTGTTGCGTGCTTGTATGTCGAAACGTACACGACCCAGCCGTTGAAGTCCCTGATAGTGGAATTCTAACGGTCACCTATACGATTGAAGTTACACAGCCGTGGTGATGTTCTGGGGTATAGCATTATTTGTGCTTCTGGGGCTGTTTGTGATATGGGGATTTCTGGCCTTTTTGAACGGAATAAGGAGGTGATATGGGATTTGGGACATCGGCAAAGTTTTGGACGGCTGTGTTTCTGGGGATTTTGGTAGTCTTTGAAGTGTTTCTGGTCTGGGCAGGTAAGGCATTGATTAGTGAGACAAGGAAAAGAGAGGCTTTACGAAAGTATTGGATAGATGCAATAAGAAGGAGATAACATGCTTAAGCCAGTATATCCATACCCTACCCGCATCTTTGAGCGGTACGGGTACAAACTTGTAGTGATCGACCTACCTAAGCTGAAATTCGTGCCTACGGGTTTAGCACGGCTCGTAACTTACGTTCAGGAGCAATCTGGTAAGTTCGTGATGGATTGGGAGGCTATAGGTGAGCTGGTGCTTGACTGGGAGTTCCCCAACCCCGACACCACACCACAATTTAGCCGTGAGAATTGGCGGTTGTACATGGTGGGTTTACCTACTGAGCTTATCAACGATGTGGCACGCTTTATTACTAATTACCTTACAAGCGAGGAGTGCGCTAAGCTACTAAGCAGGAGTGACATAAATTTTACTCCACCGAAACCACAGGAGACGAGTGGCAAGAGGCAGTCAAAGAAGTCGTAAGTGTAGTGCTATCGGGTTGCGGGTTCACAAGTGTGGAGCGGAAGGTGGGCAACATGATAAAGAAGGCACAACTGGTAACCGTGAACTGGAGCGACGTGATAGAGCTTCTCAAGGTACATCCACTACTGGGTCAATTATCACAGGCTGAACATTGGGAGATAATCCGCATAATAGCTAAGTTTTTGCATGAACGCAGACAAAGGGTACTGTAATGCCACGTAGTGTAATAATCATCGAGGGAGATGTTGGTAAGGCCTTGCAAGCCCTGAAAGCGGTAAACGTCAGTATCAAGCAACTACCACAAAGTGCCGTACAATCCACTCGCCAGATGCAAAGTGCGACCGAGAGGTTACAACGCCAATTCTCGGCTGTTGGCAGGTCTATTTTTAATCTCCGTAACCTAATAGCGGGGTTCGCTGGGTTCTATATTGGACGCCAACTGATCGGATCCATTATACAAGCTGGTGAGAACATGGAGCGATGGGAGCTTACACTTGCGACGCTCACGAATTCGGTGGATATTGCACGTGAGAAGTTGGCTAAGCTGATTGATTTCGCAGCACGTACACCGTTCACCACACCAGGAGTACTTGAGGCCGCTACTATGTTGGAAGCTTTCGGTATAAACTCGACGAAATTCCTACGCCAGCTTGGTGACGCAGCTGCCGTATTTGGGAAGGACATAACCTCCGCAGCACAGGCCGTTATCTCAGGTATTGTGGGACAGACTGAGGTGCTACGTAGATACGGGATTGATATGCGACGTGAAGGTGACCGTACGTACTTCATGTGGAAAGATCGCATGGGCAGGGTACGTGAGATAACCGTAAAGACCTCACGTGACGTCATAGCCGCCACAATAGCAATGATATTCAATGAGAAGTATGCAGGTGCTATGGAACGCTACCAGAATACATATCGTGGTATGGTTGAGCTCATCCGCTCGTACTTCTGGGAATTCCAGAAGGACATAGGTGTAGGCTGGATGAAGGCAATCAAAGATCTATTGCAACGCATCAAGGAGACGTGGGAACGTTGGAGGATTGAGGGGGTGATACAGGACACCGTGAACACCATTGTGAGTGTATTGACGAAACTCACTAACTTCGTCACCACAACCGTTGTGCCAGGAGTCATCGGGTTCATGCGTGCCTTGTGGCGATTGCGGTATGTGTTGGGAGCTGTATTAGGAGCTGCGGTGATATACAAGATAGTACGCAACCTTTCCACACTAATCCAGACGTTACAGGTGTTGAGGGTTACGGCTCTGGGTACGGCGACCGCTTTTCTCGGATGGGCAGGTGTTATCGCTACCATTGCAGGTGTCGGCTATGCAATTTACTCGGCATATAGGCATGCACGTAGGTTCCGTGAGGAGATAGAGCACCGCATAGCACCACTATCTTTGCAATTACTACAGCAAGAGGCGGAGCTTGCTGGCGACCGTGTGGAACAGCTGGAACAGGCGATACAGGATCTACGTAGTCTAATGGAAAGAGACGTTGTATCATCTTCTCAGGAGGCACAAAAAGGTATACATGGAGTTACGTTGAAGTTGCAGGAAAATATACAAACGTTTACTGCCGTAGCGGATAACCTTAAAGTGGTACAAAAAACTGTAGATGAAACGACAGCATATGAGCTACAACACTTTGAAGCATTAACCAGGCTTAAAGATGTACTTGGAGCGACTCGAATTGAGGTTGATAAAGAAGGTAAAGTGTTGATCTGGTATGGAGAGAAAGTTTTCGAAGGTTCACAAGCTCTGGAGATTCTCAAAGCTGCCTTGCAACGGGCACGTGAGGAGCAGGAGAAATTCCGTGAAGCCACAGATACTGGTATACAGGATATATCGGAGTTCGGTGCTGCCGTACGTTCTGCATATGAGGCGATAGAGCCTGATGTGCTGGAAGAGGCAGCTAAAAGGTTGGCTGAGTTCGCTTTCGAGCATAACATAGACATTGACCTTGTGCAACGCTGGGGTACCTCAATAGTGAAAAGTGGCCAGGATGCTCTTATGCTTATCAATACGTTGCAAATGTTAAATAAACAGCTGGAAGATGGCCTGATTACTAAGGAGCAGGTGATCCAGATGTTCCAGAACATGGGCACCAGCATAGATGAGGCCACGTTGAAGCTTAACACTTTCACGGTCACCTACCAAAAGACCCTGCAAAGCTTACAGGCACGTGACCTACAACGTGTACCTGAGTTGTTGGCTGAGATAAGCTATGAGACTGGTATCTGGAACGCTCAGACATATGTGACAGGGTTACAGATACAGGCTATGGGTAGACGTGGTGTCGAGGCACTTGAGAATATTTGGGAGGCATATAAAGATGGACTTATAACGGCTGAGCAACTACAACAAGCACTAACCAGTGTATGGGATTTTCAAATATTAGCCCTGTATGTGGCTAAATTACGTGAAGCGAAGGAGGAACTTGAGAAAACAGACGTTGTAGCTACACAACTTGTGTATACCATAAGAGGTATAGGAGCACAGGTAATCGATACGTATCTTGATATTGCCGAGAGTGCAGGTAAATCGGCTGAGGAACAACGGGAGATCTGGGAACGTCTCCATAGATCCATACGCAGGCAGATGATACATTTTGTCTATGAGGCGTTAACCACGAACGCACAAGCGACAATAAGTTTCCTGAAGTCTGCAGCTGCAGCTATCGTATCAGCTATCGCTTCACTAATCCAGTGGTGTGTACGTGTGATGGGACCTGCTGGTGTAGCGGTGGCTATGTTTTCTGCAGCTGGTATATATGCGTTGTATATGAGATACAAGAACATGCTGATGGGTACTCGGCATACTGGTGGCTATATTGAGCACTCAGGTATGTATGAGCTTGAACGTGGTGAGTACGTTGTCCGCAAAGAAGTGGTTGAACATATTGGGTTACCAGCTCTGGAACAGCTGAACATGGAGTATCCAGTTGGTGGCCATGAGATCGTCTATCAACCTCAGGTAGTAGTCTCTGGGCAGGTGGATACTGAGGCGATACTCCGTGCGTTGGAGCTTGACCGCTATGAGTTCAAAAAATTCATACAAAAAGAGCTAAGAAGGAGGTAACATGAAGCGACGCATAATTTACGTGGCGATTGTGTGTGTACTTCTGTACGTGTTGGGCTTCATATTTGCAACCCTCACACACAACGTCAACTGGTTACTGGTGAACACAATGCTTCTGGCACTTGTGCTGTTCGCTACGATACTGGGGTTCACGTTGTTTGACTACCTCGACCCTGACCACGACTGGTTCGAGGTGATCCGTAGCAACCCGATAGCCCTTGCCATATTCATGGGGTTGGTGGTGCTTGCTATTGCATTAGCGATTACGAAGCCGTTGGGATGATACTATTTATTTTAGCGACCATCTCGCTGGGAGACTTCATAGCTAAGTATGCAGGCACGCCGTACTTTTACGGAGGTGAGGGGTATCGGGGGATAGATTGCTCGGCACTCGTACAGCGGTACTTCCAGGAAGTGCATGGCATGTACGTACCACGTACGGCACATGGACAATACATGTATCTGCGGGGGTTGGGATGGCACGACACTTTACCACTACCACAGGCGATAGCGTTCTGGGTGACAACTAATCCATACAAGCCACGTGGGTTCAAAACTCACGTGGCGATTGTGTTGCGCTCGATAACCGATAGCCTGTTTGTGACATTCGAGGCCACACGGCCGTATGTGTGCATCAAGCGGAGGAGACTAACACACAAGGTGGAGGTGCTATATGGCCAGCCTCTATAGTGATCCATCCAGCACATCACCTGATGTGGAAGTGTGGGGGGTTGCTGAGCCAATCGAAGGACGGCTACGTAGCAAACGTGTGGTACATGAGTTATGGAGTGGTGAGGCCAAAGTCACAGCTATCGGGCAGGTGTGGCATGAAGTGCGTTTGAAATTTGTGGATAATTGGGATAACATAAGCACGTTGCTGGATTTCCTTGAGGAACATAAAGACCATCAGATAGCAATCGACTGGGGAGATGGTAAGAAGGTGGGCTACATCACGGAAGACCCGAGCTACAACCGTGAAGGGCTGAAAGGAGAGGTAACCTTCACGTTTAGGTACTTGGCATGAGGGATTTACCTGCAAGCTGGTCAGGTGTTGAGCTGAAGACACCGATAATCATTGTATGTATTGATGAGCAGGGGGAAAATAGGTATCCTGACCGTGTGATCCATGCATGGGCAACCGAGCCTGTGAAGATTGGAGATAAGGTTGCCGACACAGGAGTAAAAGAGTTCAGTTCAAGCGTCTGGGGAGTGGATGTAAATGATATACCAGCAGGGTTAATTGAGTGTGAGCCAATCACCTTCATGGTCACGGAAACTAATATAAAGCGTAGCAGGCTATATAATCGTGGTGTGAGCGTGTACCTGTACTATCGAGAGGTGTGGACAGGTACTGGGATACCTGAACCCACAGAAGATGACTTGCTACTCGTATTTCGTGGCCGTGTGACAGAGGTGGAGGAGGTGTATGGCCAGGGTTGGTGGAAGATAACGGCTGAACAGACGTTGATGATAAGGTTCCGTGATAAGGCTCTGATGGATAAGGACGACCCCGCATTATATGATTTCCTGCAACCTGCAGAAGGTGGTGGGCTTGCCGATGATGCAGTATTTCCAATCACATATGGCCTGCTTTACAAAGGGGCTGCAGGTACACTATGTTGTGGTGGTAAGGCACGGTTCTTCCGCAATAAATGCTTGCATGATACCACATGGTACGAGACTGAGGAACCGTGGATCGATTGGGACACATATAACACATATTACGACGCCACATTGGTGTATCTGGACGCTCCAAATGTGATAGTGGGAGGTGAAGCAGACAAAGCCTCTACTATCGGGGCAACTATCAACATGATAGCACATTGTAAGAATTACAAAGTGAAGTGGGGTTATGATGCTGATTATGAGACCGTGTTCAATCGAGGTACCTGCAACCATTGGTTCGACTTACCCTGGACATGGCCGTTTGGGTACTTAGCACAGTATATACAGTATGACTTCCAGGAAGATGATATGGAGCCACTCACCGAAGTACAAAATAGACCCGACGGGCCATTTACAATCAGAGGGCATTATCTACCCATTGTGGGGTTGGAAGTTATCCGTCTTGAGCCCGTGTATGAGAGTGTTATCCACAGGCCTGAAGGTTCACTATTGGAGGATCCACATGGCTTTATCTACGACGGCTCACTATGGGGGAATAGAGATGCAGAGTTATTACTGGATGCAGATTTGGCAACTTCTCACTGTAACGAAGGGTCAAAGGGTTCAGGAACTTTTAACCATTGCTTAGGTCTTTATACTAAGTTGAAAGAATGGAAACCAGGCTGGGTACTTCGTGTGCATGTAGTTTCGGAATATACACGATTTTCTATATGGTATCCTACTGAGACGTCAGCGGTTACTTATCATTGGCTACAGATGCGTACATATTGGAGGCACCACACACATTATGAATGTACCGATCCGTCGGAGCCACATCATTGGATAAATGCCTTGATAGTATCGTGTGCTGAGAACGAACGGCATAGAGTGTGGTGGGGGGAAGTCGACGAATATTGGTTAACTCCCCAGAAAATAACAGGTAATGAGACAATCTATGGTTGTGGGTTCCATGATGTGGCCAGAGATGTGAAGCTATCAAATACTGACCAGATAAGTGATTGGCACTCACAACAGCAATTTGAGCTATATACGCCACCGCTAACAAAAGATCTAACCCAGAAGTACCTATATGTTGCACACACCGAGAATGCACGGGATCAAGCGACCACGTACCACATAAGAATATATGAGGTGGACTTCAGCATCTATAAGCCCACGCCACAGGGATTTCTGGAGCCAATTGGTAATAACGTAGGCTGGATATTCGGTAGGTTGAATGCTGTAACTAAACATCCAACTAAACCGCTTGCCAAGCAATGTGGTGACGTAACAGCTGACATAACACGTTACGCTGAAACGTTGGATGAGATACTCTGTCACTATGCACGCAATGATCTGGGTATTTTCGTGACAACTGACTACTTCATATCGGACGCAGGTGTACCAGCTAAGGATTGTGATGCACGCATCGATCTGGACACTATCAATGAATGGAAGAACCAACTCTCGGATAAGAGGTTGGCTGGACAGGTAACAGAGCAATGCACGAAGGGAGACGTTGTCCGTGACATAGCGATTGCCACACGCAGTATCATAGGGACTACGCCGTATGGTGACTTTCAAGCACACATCATGAATGCTATCAAGGAGGATACAGCTAACCCGAAGTACAAGGTTATATCACCATCCAGCATCGAGGCACTAAAGGTGGAGACAATACCGCTTAGGTACTACAAGTTTGCGTTCCAAAGCCGTGAATACGATGGTGCTGAGCGATATAATAAGGTCAGCCCTCTCATTAGTGATTGGTTACCTGCTGATATACCAGAGGATGACTGGACGGAACGTTGCCAACGTGCATACGATTGGGGAGCTAAACAGGAGTTTAGGCTTGAGCTCCCGTGGTGGCAGCGTTTCTACTGTGTGGACGATACTGAGTTAAATAAGCACATCCACGCACAGCCCATGTACTTCAAATGGCTTACGAGACCACGCCGTAAATTCACGATTGAACTACCGTTATCGGATGCTCTCGGAATTGAGGTTGGTGACTTGATAGCTATACAGGATGAGACGGTGAGGCTGGCACTCAGGTTCGAGGAGGGTTGGGGTAAGTGGACTGGTGACTACTCACGCATGGGCAATAATGGACGGCTGTACGGTGGCTACGAGTGGGTAGACGAAGGGTTGAGGCTCAACGGCTCCGATGCGTATGTGGATGCCTCAAACAGAGGAACAAAAATAACAGATGCGCTTACAATAGCTATCAAAGTAAAGGTATTAGAGCAAAACAGGTCGCAATGGCTCATCCATCGTGGTGATAATGATGATAGTGGGTACCACTTGTACCTCTATTCTGACGGTACGGTGAATAAATTCTTTGCCCGTATTTGGGGTGATAAAGGAACAGCAACCGCAAATGTGGATGCTACACTAAATGAAGACAAATGGCTAATCCTTGCATATAAAGCGGGGGAAGGGGGTAGTTTTTATGTTGACGACGAGCTTGTGGGTTCCATAGATGATGTGGGAAATATCGTCTATCCAACTGATAGCAATGTTAATATCGGACGGTTAGGTACGGATGATACGCATTACCTCAATGGTATTGTAGAGGAGGCATATATCTGGAACTATAAATTTACGGATGCTCAGCGTATCGTGCAAGGTAATCCGCTCTTGATGACGTTTCTGCGTGGTAGAGTAATAAATGTGGTGCTTGACTTCAATAGAGACAAAGCTAAAATAACAGTGCTGGAGATGTTTGAAGACGAAGCACTATAAAAAAGGAGGAAATATGGTACGAACGTACGAACCAATCTATGACGTGAACTACAGGATTGTGGGCTGGATGTTGATACCAATGGAGCTCGACATCAGCGACGGCAACCCCAGCGAGCCAATAGAGGTAGAAGGGTTGAGGTTCCACACGTGGGAGGTGTTCACGAACGCCAGCACTTCTAACGTGACGGTGGTGATGCAGATCAGCCAGGATGGATCTAACTGGACAGATGTGGCATCGTGGACAGGCACGGGAAATAGCGGTATACAGCCACAAGTTGACCGTAAGATTAGGTATGTGAGGTTCAACCCTACCAGTATGGGGGATGCCACAAGTGTGAAGGTGAAATACTCGGCACAAACGTGACATGAGCCAATACCCACAGGAACCAGCTATCATCAAAAAGATCACCTTACGGGACGTCTATGAGTTGGCTGAGAAGACACACAAAAAAGTGAATAAACTGGAGCACAAAATCAGTATGCTAAGTAAAATACAGACTATATTGCTGGTCGTACTTATCCCGCTTATCGTAACCTTGCTGACTGTAATCATTGAGGTACTAAGGAGGTAGCATGTGGAAGATAAGTGCTGGAATAATACTTACCTGTGTGGTGATTTTAATCCTGCTCTGGATATATAATCGTGGGGAGGCCAAAACCGTGTCGCTGTTACGTGCGGAGCTGGAACGCACGCTAAAGATGCAGAATGATACACTTGAGGTGCTACGGGAAGTTATGTACAAGTCCGAGAAGGAGTGGTTGAAACTGAGGACTGAGGTGAAAGAGCTAACCGAGCGATACAAAGAGGGTAAAATGGCCGCCGAGGAGATTAAGGATGTGTACATTCCCAAACTCCTCGAAGCATTACAGAAGGCTGAGGAACATATCGGCCATATGAGACAATATCAGGCTGTACTCGAACAGAAGGTCAACACTCTTAGGTTGCAGGTGGAGACCGAACGCATGATCGCCAGTTTACAATGGAGACGTGGGTTCACAACTGGCATCGTGGTAGGCCTCGTAGCCGTCGCCATCATAATTTTGCTGGTGAAGTGAAAATTTCAAAAAATCAAAAAAAATATTTTCCCGAATTTTTGACAAATTTTTGCAATTTTCAAAAAATCGAGAAAAATCGGAGAAAAATTTTTGCACATTTTTGACAATTTTCAAAAATTCAAAAAATTCGAGTGAAAATTTTTGAAAATCCGAGAAAATATTTTTTACCCGTTGCTGGAAGCGGGAACCGATACCCTATGCATACCCTATGCATACCCTATGCATACCCTATGCATACCCTATGCATACCCTATGCATACCCTATGCATACCCTATGCATACCCTATGCATACCCTATGCATACCCTATCGATAGGGTATCGA
>Ga0164310_10000616_pt1 | contig 19228 bp, 26 predicted proteins | sample GuaBasSedimGuay1_FD_121795 | JGI IMG/M metagenome (GOLD analysis project Ga0164310, IMG submission 121795) | Subseafloor sediment microbial communities from Guaymas Basin, Gulf of California, Mexico - Guay1, Core 4569-9, 0-3 cm | ecosystem: Environmental > Aquatic > Marine > Hydrothermal vents... | reverse complement strand
TTCGATCTGCAAAAAACGACTCAGGACTTTTTTCAGCTTGCTCAGCCAGGGCAGGAAGGTCCAGGGAGACATAGTCCAGATGGGGGAACACCTTTCGCACTAGCGAGGTCTTTCCGACCTGCCTCGGACCTGTAACTACCACCGCCGGAAATTGCTCAAAGAGGGATAAAAGGGTAGATTCATACTTTCTGGTTATCCACATGCAGATATTTTGCAATTTAACTGCAAAAAAGTCAACATTTTTCAGCCTGATGCCATTTTGCCCTTCTACATCATTTAACCTTACGAGACTCGTCAACGAAAAAACATTCCTTGATTTTTTGGAACTCAGTAGTGCATATTGACCTAAGAGGAATATCAAGTCTGGGAGCAGCTCATGGGTTTAAAAATACCCCAAATTTCCAGGATCCTTCATCCTACCGACATGTTCCAGAGTGCCCGTAAGGCATTGCTCTATTCTGCCAGTTTTGCCACCGCTTTGCGGCCAAGATCACTGCGCATCATGTGCTTGATAGGGGTTCTCCCAACACCAAACTTGTCCTTGACGTAATCCTCCCTAAGGAAGACTGGGAGAAGGTATGGAAGATGAGATATTTGTTGAGATAGGGCATGCGAATGAACGAATTTTGTACCATAAATTATTGAGAAGATTTTCCATGCCAGTGCTGGTTATTTCGGAACAACAATAATTCAATGTCTGGTATAAGTTTTCACATCAACAATCTTTTCAAGCGGTCCGGAGAGGGGGCCAATACAAGGTTCCTTGACCTAGAGGCGGCTGAAAAAGCGCGAGGCTTCCATGCCACGTTCAAGGAATATCAACGCACCCCTTTTATCCCTTTACCCAACCTCGCCCGACACCTTGGTATTGGACAGCTATTCATCAAGGACGAGTCCTATAGGTTTGGGCTCAATGCGTTCAAAGTCCTGGGGGCCTCTTATGCTATTGCACAGTACCTGGCCCATATGCTCGGGCGTGATGTCTCAGAGGTCAGTGGAGAGAAATTGCGCTCCCCCTATCTCCGCAAAAAATTGGGAAAAATAACCTTTGCTACCGCTACAGACGGGAACCACGGCCGTGCAGTAGCCTGGACCGCCCAGCAGCTAGGACAAAGATCAGTGGTATATATGCCAAAGGGTTCAGATCCTGTACGCCTCGAAAATATACGGGTCCATGGTGCTGAGGCATCTATAACAGAGTTCAATTATGATGAAACTGTCCGGATGACCTTCCAGGTTGCACAGGACAATGGATGGGTGGTTGTGCAAGATACTGCGTGGCCTGGCTACGAGGACATCCCGCGTTGGATCATGCAAGGCTATACCACCCTCGCGCTGGAATTCATGGAGCAGCTTCAGGAACAGGGTATTTATTGCCCAACCCATATCTTTCTTCAGGCAGGTGTTGGCTCCTTTGCAGCTAGTGTACTCGGCTTTCTTGCCTCTTACCTGGGTGATGATCTGCCGGCAACCGTGATTGTGGAACCGGACACCGCAAATTGCATTTATCGCTCCGCAAAGATAGGCAATGGCAAACCTCATGCCGTAAAAGGGGATCTCAAAACCATAATGGCAGGGCTAGCCTGCGGCGAGCCAAACATCATTGGCTGGGAAATCCTTCGCGATTATGCCCGCGCTTACGTTTCTTGTCCCGATTGGGTTGCCGCCAACGGGATGAGAATATTGGCTGCGCCCCTTAGGGGAGACACTCCCATTATCTCAGGAGAATCAGGGGCTGTGACTTGTGGGGTGCTCGAGCAGTTGATGGTCAATCCTGATTATGCGGAGATACGTGCGGCCATCGGATTGAACTCTAAATCAGTCGTGGTGCTGATCAGCACCGAGGGAGATACATCTCCCCCTACTTACCGCGATATAGTCTGGTATGGCAAACACTCTCCATTTTCATCTAATTTATCCCAATCTTGACATAAGTCAATTTGTTCTACACCACATTGTGATATTTTGTTTTCGGCACAATGATCAAGTTCAAGCACCTTTTCGTATGTATATTATTTCTATGAAGAAAATGAGATGGGCTTATGGATAGTCCCAAACCCAGGAAAAACTTGCAACACATTTAGGAGCAGCCCGTATGGAATGGACTAGAGAGGCTACAAATGCTATCAAGAAAGTGCCTTTCTTTGTTCGCAAAAGGGTGAAGGCACGGGTGGAAGAGGAAGCAGCCCGCTTCGGAGCTAGGATTGCAACCATCGAGCACGTAAGAAGCTGCCAGAGGCGCTTCCTCAATAAAATGGAAAATGAGGTCAAGGGTTTTCAGGTAGAAGCCTGCTTTGGTCCTACTGGCTGCCCTAACAGGGCCGTGATAAGCGATGGGCTAGCAGATGAACTGGAAAGGCTTTTAGCCCAGAAAGAGCTAAAGGCATTTCTAAAAAGGGTGGTGGATGGGCCCTTGAAGATGCACCATGAATTTCGCGTCTCCATCTCTGATTGCCCCAATGCCTGCTCCAGGCCGCAGATCGTGGACATTGGGTTAATTGGTGCCGTCAAACCGCGGGTTACTGATCTACAATGCACTGATTGCGGCCGGTGCGTTGAGGCATGCAAGGAATCAGCAATAATGCTGGGTGAGCACGGCCCGGTGATCGTCTTTGAAAAGTGTCTGTTTTGCGGATCTTGCATAAAGGCTTGTCCCACCGGCACTATCTCCGAGGAAAAGTCGGGGTATCGTATACTCCTGGGCGGTAAGCTGGGAAGACACCCCAGGCTAGGTCAAGAAATGGGCAGGATTTTTTCCATTCCTACCATATCTGCCGTGGTCGACCTGGTGGTGGATTTCTACAAACGCAATTGCATAAGAGGGGAAAGGCTTGGGACAATCCTTGAGGGTCAAGGGATTAAGGGCCTAATCAAAGAAATGAAAAACCGCAATCTATTGACCTAGGTCAAGGCTTTTTTGTGGAAAGCTGCTGTATTCTATTGATACGCTATGGTTTTTAACGACAACATCAAGACAAGGAGAGGCAAATCATGAAGTGTCCAGGCCAAGATATGCAATACTGGAAGCCGGGGGCAATTTATGAGGTCAAGTGTCCTAAATGTGGCAAAGAGGTGGAGTTTTTCAAGGATGATCCCACGCGCAAATGTCCCCATTGTGACCATAGATTCCTTAATCCTTCGTTGGACTTCGGTTGTGCGTCCTATTGCCAGTATGCAGATCAATGCATAGGGAACCTACCTCCCGAACTACTTGCGCAGAAAGAAGACCTGTTCAAAAATCGAGTTGCGATCGAAATGAAGAAGTATTTCGGCAGAGACTTCAAGAGAATAGGCCATGCCTCAAAGGTGGCCAGATATGCTGAAAGAATCGCCCGAGAGGAAGGAGCAAATCTGGCTGTGGTGCTGGCCTCAGCCTACCTGCATGACATAGGAATCAAGGAGGCTGAGCGAAAACATCAAAGCACTGCCGCCAAATATCAGGAAGAGGAGGGCCCACCAATTGCCAGAGAAATCCTTACAAAGTTGGGCGCCAAAGAAGAGCTCATAGATGAAGTTTGCGATATCGTCGGACATCACCATCATCCAAGGGAGGAAGAAACAGCGAATTTCAAGGCCCTTTATGATGCCGACCTTATTGTCAATCTTGAGGAAAAACAGGAAAAGGAAGGAAATCAGGCCATAGATGCCCTTGAACGAGTAATTGAAAAGAGTTTCTTTACAAAAAGCGGTAAGAAACTTGCCCGCGAGGTATTATTAAGGAGTAAATCATGAGAGTAACCAGAAAGATAATAGAAATCGACGAAGAACTATGCGATGGTTGCGGTCAGTGCGTACCCGCTTGTGCTGAGGGCGCCATTGAGGTTATAGACGGTAAGGCCCGATTGGTTTCAGAAAAATACTGCGATGGCCTTGGAGCCTGCCTAGGAGAATGTCCTACCGGGGCCTTGAGGGTAATTGAGCGAGAGGCGGAGGACTTTGACGAACAAGCAGTAGAAGAATACCTGAGGGAAAAGGAGCAGGCCGAAAAGGCAGCCGAGGACTTTGCCGTACCTTCATGCCCTTCTACCCGACTACAAGCCTTTGCACCTGCTTCAGCTTGTGAGGAGGCAAATATCCCTACCCAGCAAACATCTGCTGTATCGGCACTATCCCATTGGCCAGTTCAGATTCATTTGGTTCCCCCAACTGCACCTTTTCTAAAAGATGCGGAGCTTTTGGTAGTAGCAGACTGTGTACCCATCGCTTACCCAAGCCTCCACCAGGATTTCATTAGAGGAAAGGTAGTCCTTGTTGGATGCCCTAAATTTGATGATGTTCCTCAATATATCCAGAAATTCGCTGATATCTTCAAATCGGTCAACGTCAAGAGTATCACGGCTGTGGTGATGGAGGTACCTTGCTGCTCCGGCCTTCCAATGATCATAAAAAGGGCAGTGGAGGTAGCGGGAAAAGAAATTCCTATGAAACAGGTCATTATAAGTACAAGGGGACAGGTGTTGAAAACGGCTGCCCTGTAGAAACCGGCTGAGTGAAGCTTCTTGCTAGTATCAAAGGCGCAGGTGTTGGGGAACAGGAAAGGGGTGCAATCTTATGAAAAAAGTAAACTTATACGAAGAGAATAGCTTTAATGATCTGCACATGAGCCGCCTCTTGGTCCATGACTCGCCATATTTCAAGATACTCAACTTTAACTTCAAGGCGGGCCAAGAGCTTCCCGTACATTCTCATGATATAGAGGGGCAGGTGAGCATAGCAATACTAGAAGGCGAGGGCGAATTTCTAGCTACGGGTTCAACACTACCTGCAAAGAAAGGCGACGTACTAGTTTCAGACATTGCGGAGCCTCACGGAATACGTGCTAAATCAGACATGCGAGTTCTTGTAACCATTGCTCCGCCTATTTGATCTTCATCCATACCTCACAGAAACCGGCTCAGAACTGCCATTTCGGCCGATGGAACAAACTTTGTGGTATCAAACAGAATGCGCTCTTGAGCAATGTTAAGTGTCGTGGCATCCTTAATATATTGGCCTCCCGTTGACTCAACCAGTCAGCAAAAACCGGATATTCCTGGCCAAAAAGGGTTACTCGGTCCCCGGGGCAAACCTCAATATTCTTTGGCACAGCCCTGTGGTTTACCATGACAAGCTGTATGGATTCGGGAGGAATCCCTACGCGTTCTAACAAGGCACCTAATGGCAATGCATCAGAGGTTTTTACGAAGGTCATTTTCACGTTCCTCGCCCGCGCGTTGTCAAATTTGCCGTAAATAAAGATCTCTATCAAACCACCCATTTTCTCTCCTTGCCTTAAACTTAAAACTACAGTAGTGCAAGTGATGATTCACGTACTTGACATAAGTCAAAACAATAATCCTAGTTTTTTTGTATATATTATGAGAAACAGATTGACAACAATGGCCGAGAGACTTATTCTATACTAAACTAATATGGATTAAATGTAATCCTCATATCGTAAGAGGAGACAAAAAATGAAATTTGTGAAAGACATCAAAGCGGACGATACCTTGGATCTTGTGTGCAGGATGTGTCCTCTTCATCTTCTTGAGCCGGGGGAAAAGTTGGCCTGCATGAAAGAGGGACAGGTCCTTGAGGTTCTGACTGATTATGATGGTGCTTTGGAAGATATTCCCTCGTGGTGTGAAAAATGTGGCCAGGAATTTATCGGCATAGAAGAGGACGAGGACTGCTATAAGCTCTATATTAGAAAAAAGAAAGGAAACGGCGATGGAAAAGAAAGTATATCTGGATAATGCCGCTGCAACTCCTGTCAGAAAAGAAGTCATAGAAGAAATGATGCCCTTTTTTGACGCCGAGTTTGGTAATCCTTCTACAGTCTATGACATGGGCTCCAGAATCAAAGCAGTTGTGGATGTCCAGAGGGCAAAGGTAGCGGAGCTGATAGGAGCAAGACCAGAGGAAATTATATTTACATCCGGGGGAACTGAGGCCAATAATCTTGCAATTAAGGGAATCGCATTTGCCCACAGGAAGAAAGGCAATCACATTATAGTTGCAGCAACGGAGCATCATTCTGTGCTTAACTCGGCAAGGTTTTTCGAGAGACTGGACTATGAGGTAACATTCTTGAAGGTCGACGAATATGGTCTTGTGGATCCGCAACGCATAAGGGAGCTTATCAGACCCGAGACCATCCTAGTCTCCATTGCTTATGCGAGCAATGAAATAGGGACTATTCAACCTATTTCAGAGATCGCCGAAGTATGCAAAAACAAAGGCGTATTCTTTCACACCGATGGCGTTGCAACTGTTGGAAACATTCCGGTTGATGTCAAGCAGCTCGGTGTAGACCTCTTGTCTTTATCGGGTATACCCCTAGAAGCACCAAAGGGAACTGGAGCACTTTACTTCAGGAAGGGCCTGCGTCTCATGCCTCTATTGCACGGCGGCATCCAGGAGAGCGGTCGAAGAGGTGGCACTGAGAATGTTCCAGGAATTGTTGGGCTTGGCAAGGCTGCAGAATTAACACTTCAAGAGCTCCCACAAAAAATGAGGCATGTCAAAGTCCTTCGCGACAAACTTGTAAGCGGCGTTATTGAGTCTATAGAAAGTGTAAAGCTCACTGGGCATCCCGAAACCAGATTGCCAGGCCATGCTAGCTTCTGTGTGCAAGCAATTGAAGGCGAGGCATTGGTGTTCATGTTAAGCAGTGAAGGAATCTATGTAAATACCGGATCTGCCTGCGCATCAAAGGCCCTAAAGACCTCTCCCGTTCTGCTAGCCATTGGCATACCACCCGAATTGGCCCAAGGCTCCATCGTATTTACTCTGGATGTGACTAATACAGAAGAGGATATCGATTACGTCCTGGAAAAATTACCCTTCGTGGTGGGCCGATTAAGATCCATGTCACCACTTTGGGGAAAAAAGGAAACCGCTCAGGCGAGTAGTTAAAAGAAAGGAGTGACCCATGTACTCAGAGGAAGTAATGAAACATTTTGCCCAGCCAAAAAATGTGGGCGAAATCAAGGATGCTGATGGTATTGGAGAAGCTGGAAACCCGGTTTGCGGCGATATGATGAGCTTTTATATCAAAGTCAAGGATGGAAGGCTAGAAGATGTAAAATACAAGACCTTTGGTTGCGTGGCCGCCATTGCAGTATCGAGCAAGGTCAGTGAACTTGTTAAAGGCAAAACCCTCGAAGAAGCAAAGGCCTTGAGTAAAAAAGCTGTAGCTGAAGCCCTAGGAGGCCTTCCAAAGGAAAAGATGCACTGCTCTAACCTAGGCGCTGAGGCTTTAGGGAAGGCCATTGCAGATTACGAGGCCAGGCACGGCGGTATGCCCTTAGCAGAGCAAACAGAAAAGCAGTTTGAAGTTACCCTTGGGTGTTGTGATTGCAGCACAGAAAATCCGCCACAGGCAAAGTTCTGCATGTCCTGTGGCAAGGAGCTAAAGAAATAATGATTCAGATGATAATTACGGGGATTATTGTGGGTGTCTCACTCGCCTTTGTGGCAAGGTGGACATACAAGAAAATAACCAGCCACACACCCGACTGCTGCAGTACGGATAAACAAATACCAGCCTGCTCACAGTGCGGTGAGTCGAATCATTGCGCCGTCTATAAGGAAAATGAGAAAGGGTAAAATATTGTCCTAATCAATAAAGGAGCTTATAAATTCCTTTACCTTTTCCTTTCCAGAAATGATGCCGTAATGCCCTTCACAGAGAATATCAGCCTCAAGGGAGAGAAGTAGCTTAAGGGATTGGATATATTTTTTCCTATCAGATAGTAAACTGCTGTCCAGGGGACCGTGCACATCCTGACCGAAAAGCACCTTTTTGCCTTCTGATTCCATCAAGAATGCCATCGATCCAGGCGAATGCCCCGGTATGTGGACTGCCTCAATTACCCGGTCACCCAATATGATTTGCCCTTTCGCCCCCTTTATCTTCCGATCAACAACAAAAGGCTCCAATCTTGCCCCATACCACTTGGCCGCAGTTACCACCTGATCAGCTTGCTCCAGAAATGGTGCCTCAAGCTCATGGGCAATTACCTGGCATCTTGAATACTTCTTTATATCCCTTACACCCCCGGTGTGATCAAAATGGCAATGGGTTATGAGCAAGTACCGTATTTGCTCGGGGTTCACGCCGGTATCTCTAATATTTTGAATAATTCTGTCAGTGGCCTGGCCTGCACCTGCATCCACAAGCCCTGCCTCGTCATTAACCTTTATCAAATAAACGGCTGCATCTCCTGGGGCCGATAGCCCTCCTCCGCCCACCTGAAATATTTCCTTTGTAATTTGCATGATCTTCTCTGCCTCTCAATGCCAAGCCCATATTAGCCTCTCCTAGCCACCATTTTCAACCCGGTAATTTCTATTCCTTAGAAAGCTACCCAGAGCCATGGAACTAAAGATAACTAGTGGAATTGAGACAGAAAGCCGGATGACAGAAAACTTCAATCCTACAAAGGAGGCCTCAAAGATGGTCATGGGAACCCTACAAATAGCAGATGCCCCGATGTAGGTAAAGATAACGCCAAGGTCGGCCCCTTTGCGGTAAAGGCTGTAGGCTACAGGAAAGGCCACATATAGGCCTCCAACCGTGGTACTTGCAAGCAGAATTCCTCCTATGTGCCCCCGGAGCCCAGCCCGCTTCCCAAAGTGCCTTTCCACAGTCTGTTTCTTTACCCAAACCTCGAATAACCCTATTAAGATAAATGCGGGGGGGAGGATCTCCGCCATTTGTATGGTGAAGTATGCGAGGGATCTCCCCATGTCTTCACCCGGCCCATATCCCCTCCAAAAAGACACTCCGACAAAAACTGCATATGCTAGAAGGCCCGCTATCTTCCCATACCGTTTAGCTATCTCAACATCCATGGAAAAATTTCTCCGAAAAAAATGCCTGTCATCACGGCTACTACCAATGCAATGAGAAAGCTCAATAGGTTTCTCACAACAGTGACCTTGGTTCCAAAGTATCTTTGTTCTATTGGAAATGTGACAAAGCCAACCATCATCAGGGTAGTTGAAAATGCCGAGATCACGGTGTAGCTCACCCCTTTCTGCAATAAAATACCACACAAAGGATATGCGATGAATCCCGGCATTAGAGTTATTGAGCCGAAGAAAGACGCGACTACTGTTCCAGTCAGCATATTACTCTTGCCCAGATACTGGACAATAAACTTATTAGGAACCAGGGTCAAAATTACGGACACCAGCACTAGCATGCCTACAAATCCCGGCAATATTCGAGAGAATCTTTTATAGGCAATCTTTATGGCCTTATACGTCCTTGTCTTATCGGCAACAAACGAAGATATAAGAGCTATCAGAACCACCGCATATAGATATATCACTTGCCACTAGCTCCTGTCCTTCGAAAGTAATACATCCACTCAGGGCCTACAAGTCTTTTTCCTCTCCTCTAGGTAAGGATGCCCCTTTGTGTCTGCATGACACTCCTTGACCCGCTCAGGACTGCGATCGGACCGTTTACCTTTGAGTTTTTCAGGTCTGTCACCGCAATCCATACATATTCTATCCAGTCTCATTCTCCCTGATATTTGCATTGCCATGGGCAGGCTCCTAAGACATACTGTTGCCATGGCCTGCCTTGGTCTGCTCATTTTGGCCACCGATTCTGCGACCTCTTTCAAGGCAGATCTATTTACAATATAGTGGGTCCAGTAACCGCGCTTTTCTCCTCTCACGAGTCCTGCTCGGCTTAGGATCCTCAGATGCTGGGACACTGCTGCCCTGGATATTCCCAGACGATTTGCGAGGGCCCCAACGCAGAAATCGCCATTTAGAAGCATTTCAAGAATCTTGAAACGGTTATCGTCAGAAAGGGCCTTGAAAAAGGATACTAATGAGTTCATCGTAACACCGTGAATAGCCAATTAAGAATATACTTAAACAAATAGCTTGTCTCCCACAAAATGTCAACATTATTTTGAGCCGTGTCCAACTTGCGATCCTGAACAATATGGTCTTTTTGAAAGAAAAAGGCCCTGCCCCTTCTTCAAAAAATCTGATTGACTTGACCATAATGGTTATTAACTTAATTTTGTAATAAAAGGTTATGGCCATTGTGTCCTTGGAATATAAGGAGAGTATATAGGAATGATGAAGGACGGTTCTACAATCTTGGTGGGGATTGATTTTTCATATTGTTCTGAACTGGCTCTAAGAAAGGCATGCGAATATTTGAGCGGAAAAAAGGGACGAATTATTGCTTTACACGTTATTGACGACGAGTTCGTCAAGAAATGCATCCAACACCACGTCGGAGAAGAATCTGAAATCAAAAGGAACTTATTCGTTGAGGCAAAACAGAAACTAAACAGGTTCATTCAAAAAATTGCCCCCAAGGAGGCCAGGCCTAATATTGAGCTTTCTGTAATTGAGGGAATCCCCTACATTGAAATAAATAAGAAGGCTGTAGAGTCCCAGGTCGAACTGATAATAATTGGAAGCTGTGCAAAAGACAACAATATGAACAATATATTCTTCGGAAGCACGGCAGAACGGGTCCTGAGATTCATCACAAGACCGGTACTATGTGTACCCCCCACCTCTGATCTGAAAGTCTTTTCTCACAGTTAAGTGAGTTAGATCCTAATATAATGAGTCCATCCTTGGTCTTCCAGGACCGCAATGGGGCTATGGGTAACCACTTCCCACTGGTGATCGTTCCTTAATAAGTTAGCTTCGTTATTAGAAAAAGCCATTGAAAGAGATGTTTCTGATAAATTACCCTCTACATCTGGGCCAATAATCTCTGGTATCCTTAGTAAAACTCCTTGACAGGATTTGTCCTCCATATGATATGTACTGAGCATCTTGATCTCAACTTGGGGGTAACCCTGCCTTTGGGTCAAGACCTGCCTTAGACAAGGATAAAAGATTTTCCGCACAAAACTACGCAAGAAAGGAGGACAAAATTGAAGAAGATAATTAGTCTAGCAAGCCTATTAACCTTTGTCCTGGGGTTGACTCTGTTGTCCGGGGTTGCGGATGCAGGGAAAAGACTCAAGGCCGGATTTATTTATGTTGGTCCTGTGGGGGATTATGGATGGTCCCATGCCCATGAAATGGGAAGGCGTTATGCCATGAAAAGGTTGCCGTGGCTGGATTCGGTGTACGTAGAATCGGTAAGCGAGGCTGATTGTGCGAGAATCATTGACAGACTGATTCGGGGCGAAAAATGCGATGTGATATTTACCACCAGTTTCGGTTACATGGACGCCACAATTGCCGCTGGCAAGAAATATCCCAACAAAATCTTTATGCATTGCTCGGGATTTAAGAGGGCCAAAAATGTGGGGACCTATTTCGCAGAACTCTATCAAATGTATTACCTGAACGGGATCATGGCAGGGGCTCTCACGAAAAAGAACAAAGTTGGCTATGTGGGGGCATTTCCCATTCCAGAGGTCATCCGCCACATTGATGCTTATGCCTTAGGCGTAAAGGCGGTCAATCCAAAGGCCACCGTTCAGGTCCGATGGCTGTTTTCCTGGTATGCCCCTGGGAAGGCCAAAGAGGCTGCAGAGGCCCTAGTGGCTGACGGCTGTGACGCCCTTGCATTCACAGAAGATTCACCGAGTGTAATTCAGGTGGGCCAGGACCATACCGAGAAGGGATCTCCCGTATATACCTTCAGCCATTATTCTCCCATGGAAAAATTTGGTCCTGACTCAGCGGTCTCTGGTCAGCTCGTTGACTGGGGAATTATGTACGCAAAGATCTTGAAAGATATCCATGAGGGCAAGTGGACCAATGAAGATCTCTGGTGGAGGGTCAAGGAAGGGGCTGCACACCTTGGCGGTAGTCCGGATCACAAGATCAACCCAAAGTTTGTGGCCAGACTAAAGGCTATTATGGTCAGCACGCCAGATCTTGGGAAAATCAGCGCCTATGAACTGGTTATGAAGAGGCTAAACCAAATGAAGCAAGGCCCCGAAGTTTTTGATCCCTTTGTAGGCCCAATCAGAGATAACAAGGGAAAATTGAGGCTTAAAAAAGGCCAAAGGGCAACAAAAGGGCAGCTCTTGAGTATCAATTATTATGTTGATAACATAGTGGGTAAGATACCCAAATGATCTTACAGGGCATAAAGCCACATGGCGAATGAGGCCTTCGGGTCGCCTTAGGTCCAAAAATACGGAAAGGGGCAGACGTTACCATAAAATGATTTGCCCCTTTTTTGTTCCGGAGTCCTGAAGAAAAGCAGTCTTGAAAAGAGGCCTATGCCAAGGATAGAAAAGCTTGAAATGCAAGGCATTACCAAAACCTTTGGTAATGTCATTGCCAACAAGGACATTGATCTCCATGTAGAGGCAGGGGAGATCCTCGGCCTTTTGGGCGAAAACGGTGCGGGCAAGACCACACTCATGAATGTGCTCTACGGTCTGTATCATTCAGACCGCGGCCTCATCAAAATAAACGGCAAACCCGTATCTCTGGACTCACCCGCTGATGCCATACGTAATGGCATAGGCATGGTGCACCAACATTTCAAACTAATCCAGAATCATACAGTGCTCGAAAACATCGCCCTAGGATATAAGAATGCGTCTTTTTTATTTCCAACAAAAAAAGTCGCCAACGAGCTAAAATCTCTACAAAAAAGCTACGGGCTTGAAATCAACCCTGATGCCTATGTATGGCAGTTATCTGCAGGCGAACAGCAAAGGGTGGAAATTCTCAAGGCGCTTTTCCGCGGAGCAGATCTTTTAATCCTTGACGAACCAACCTCGGTCCTCACTCCACAAGAGGCCGATGGTCTCTTCAAGATATTGCATAGGCTTGCCTCCGAAGGCCATTCAATTATCTTTATCAGCCATAAGCTTGATGAGGTCCTTTCCATCTGCAATCGAGTAACTGTCCTAAGGCACGGAAAAGTAATTGGGACAAAGAATACTGCAGATGTTACCAAATCGGAACTGGCCCGGATGATGGTGGGCAGAGATATCCTTTTTGAGCTGCATAGAGAAGATGTGGAAGTGGGGTCGGTAGTTCTTCAGGTGCAAGATGTATCAGTAAGAGGCGATAGGGGTCTTCTCTCGGTCAGGGACATAAGCTTCGAGCTTAAGGCCGGTGAGATCCTTGGTATTGCAGGCGTCTCTGGGAACGGGCAGCAGGAATTGGTTGAGGCAATAACAGGGCTGAGAGATATCGAGACCGGACACATTGTAGTTAATGGAAGAGACATCACCCATGCCTCTCCTTACATGGTGAGTGCAATTGGGGTCTCTCATATCCCCGAAGAGAGAATACGATTTGGTACGGCGCCAGGTCTGCCAGTGTATGAAAACGCTGTTCTCAAACAACACGGCCGTCGAGCTTTCAGCGGAAGGGTCTTCTTGAACTTTTCATCCATAAAAAAGTACGCCAAACGTATTGTATCAAATTTTAGAGTCCACACCCCATCTATCCATGTCCCCATAAGGCATCTATCAGGTGGAAACATCCAGAAATTGATCCTGGGACGGGAGATAAGCGGAGATCCCTCGCTTCTTGTGGCCTCTCACCCCACCTACGGCCTTGATGTGGGTGCCACTCAATACATCAGGGGCGAGATCTTTAAATTGAAAAAGAAAGGCGTTGCGGTCCTCTTAATATCCGAAGACCTTGAAGAACTCTTTGAGCTTTCAGATCGCATCGCTGTCATGTTCAAGGGCCAGATCATGGGAATCGTGCCAAGGGCAAAGCTCAATGTGGAGCAGATCGGCCTCATGATGACCGGCTCTGCGGGACAAGCATGAGAGAGTTTGCATCATGAAACGGCGAATTAAGGTTCAGCGCCGGGTATCTTATTCCCGGCTCCTTCCCTTCACAGTCCTTCTGCTATCTCTGGTGGTGGGGTTTTTCTTCATTGCGATCCTTTTCGCCCTTAGCCATGTGAACCCACTGTTCGCCCTTATGAAGATCTTCACAGGGTCCTTTGGCAGTCTCTACGGAATCAGTGAGACACTCACAAAGGCGATCCCCCTTATCTTGATCGGCTGCGGGCTGGCCCTTGTGTTCCGGGCCAAGTTCTGGAACATAGGTGCTGAAGGCCAACTATTGCTTGGGGCGATTTTTGCTGGCTATGTGGGTCTCCACTTGGGGTCTCATCTTCCCTCTTATATAGTGATTCCATTAATGTTTGTCGTAGGATTCATAGGAGGTGCTCTGTGGGCCCTGCCCACAGTTATCTTAAAGCTTCGGCTCAATGTAAATGAGGTTATCTCCACATTGATGCTGAACTACATTGCCGCCGAGTTCCTAAATTTTTTAGTGACTGGCCCATGGAAAGGCAAAACCCAAATGGGTTTCCCTTACACAGATGATCTGCCTCCATCAGCTGTGCTTGGCGTAGTGACAGGAACAAGGATACATGTTGTTACCCTGGCCCTCGCCCTTGGCTTTGCCCTTATTCTTTTTGTTATGGTGTACTACACCAAGTTTGGTTATGAGCTGCGGGTGACTGGTGACAATCCGGATGCAGCCCGATATGCAGGAATAAATTTCATGAAGGTTACAATGATAATGATGATCATAAGTGGAGGGGTCGCGGGGCTAGCAGGTGTAGGAGAAGTTGCAGGGATCCACCATCACCTGAGCTATCCTTCATCCATATCCTCTGGCTACGGATATACCGCAATCATCGTGGCATGGCTCGCAAAGCTAAATCCATTGCTCACCATCTTTTCCGGAATATTTTTTGCTGGCATAGTGGTGGGAGGAGATGCAATTCAGGTCTCTTTGGGCCTTCCTGCTGCAACAGTCCAAATCTTCAACGGAATCCTCCTCTTTTCTCTTATCATGGGTGACTTTTTTCTCACCCATCGCCTAACCATTGTTCCAAAGGAGGGCACCTAGTGGAAGGGCTGATCGTAGCTGTTGTTCACCGAACCCTTGTGGCCGGCACACCGCTGCTTCTGGGAACCCTTGGCGAGATTGTAGCGGAAAGAGCAGGTGTGCTCAACCTTGGTGTTGAGGGCATGATGGCAGTTGGAGCAGTGAGTGCTTTTACCACCACTTTTGTCACTGGAAATATCATGCTAGGAATCCTTGTGGCTGTCCTGATGGGAACCTTGCTGTCCCTCATCCATGCCTTTGTGTCAGTGACTCTTAAGGGTAATCAGGTGGTCTCTGGGCTTGCTCTCGTAATGTTCGGCCTGGGACTGAGTGGGCTGTGGGGAAAATCATTCATCGGCACACCACTGCCCGTAAGGATTCATGATATAAGCATACCTCTCCTTTCAAACATTCCTTATCTTGGGCCCATGCTCTTCCACCAGGATCCATTTCTCTATGCTGCACTGATAATGGGGGTTATATTTTGGTTCGGCCTGACACATACCAGGTGGGGCATAGTTATTCGTTCAGTGGGTGAGAACCCGGCGGCCTCTGAGAGCCAAGGTATTAGCGTCTCTGTGGTACAGTATGTCTCGGTAATGGTTGGAGGAGCACTGGCAGGCCTAGCAGGTGCACACCTCTCATTGTCTTATAGCAGGGCATGGGCAGAGGGCATGACCGTAGGGAGAGGCTGGATTGTGATCGCACTTACCATCTTTGCACTATGGAATCCATTGAGGGCCTATATAGGGGCATTCCTATTTGGCGGCATCTTTGTTTTGCAGTATTTGTTGCAACCCCTCGGTATTCCCCCTAACATCCTGGGTATGCTCCCCTATCTCATAACGCTAATCGTGCTCGTTTGGGCAGTGATCGGAAAAGATGCCCGCAGACATGCCGCCCCCGCCATGTTGGGTGAGGCCTATATACGAGGAGAAACATAAGGAAAGATCGGGTCATCACAGCGTATCTTACCCCCTCTGATAACGCGGGCGAAAACACCTTCTCGCGGCATGATGCAATCCCCTGCAAGATGGTAGATGGCACAGCGACCATGGCATTTTTTCCCGATTTGAGTGACCTCAACTATTGCTGAATCACCTAGTTGGAACACAGAACCAACAGGTATCTGAGACCAGTCGATTCCGGATGTAGCAATATTTTCAGCAAAATCCCCAAATCCTACATTCAGCCCCTTTTGCTGGATCTTCTCGATACTCTCAGCGGCAAGAAAGCTCACCTGCCGGTGCCAGGGGCCAGCATGGGCATCGCCTTTGATACCGTAATCCACCAAGAGAGTAGCCTCTCGAACAGGAAACTTTCGCGTCCCCTTCTTTGTACTTATTGCAATAGATATGATTTTCAATTTCCAGTCCTCCCAAAAGGATTCAAGGCTCCCTGATCTGTTTATAAACTGAGTTGACAATATATACCACTATGTGGTATTGATGATCAACAACTTTTTCAAAAACTCCTGGGAGGTCAAACAAAGGAGGTAGATACTCTCATGACTACTGAGCTTCGGGAAATACAAAGCATGGAGGATGCCAAAAGGCTGTCCGCTGCAATCCTTTCTTCCCTCAATACCGGGGATATCTCCTTCAATCCATACAGGGGCAGTCTGTTTGTGCATCCCGACGGGACGATCACCTTTATGGGAAAAGTGTTGCGCCCTGAACAGATCTCTGATCACCTCGCCCGCCATGTGTGGGAAAACCGCAAGAAACTCAACAAGGAAATACGAAAGTGGAAGCTGGTGGGCCCCCACATTGTTAACTGTGGGTGTTGATCCACATTACATCCCTGCTAACTCGATTCATTGCGGAGAAAAGGGATCTGTTATGTGATATAGCCATAATGGGCATGCCACTGCCTGGACGTAGAGCTTTTAATGTTTAAGCTGAATCCTATAATTTTGAATACCTTCTATCCGGTGGAGGATGCCTTCAACTAAAGGCAGAATCCTCTGTTTCTCTTTCATCGTGGCCTCGAAAACCAGCGTGACTTCACCCTCATCAACGGAAACGTGTCTGATAGGGGGAAAGCCTTCGGCCATGTGAGCCATTATTTGGGCCTCAGCGTACAGATCTCTTAGCCGCTTGTGTGAAGCACTTGTCAATTGAAAACATGGAAGCTGTATGGCCTTGGCAATTAACTCTACAACATCACCTGTGGTCATGTTTTCAATACGCAGTACCATGTCGAAAAGGCTTGGGTCTCCAGGGTCAATACCATAAAAATATTCTCCCCATTTCCGTCGCGCTGTATCAACCCGACTTAAGATTCTCAATGCCTCTTTTTCTGATACTAACTCTCGCTTTCTTATAAGTTCAACACGCGCCTCAGTGCTTGCAGTAATCCGAACTTTCAATACGTTCGGGACATCTTTAACGAAAAAATGGCCTGAATATCCATGGTAAATCACATTATCTTGCTGAAGGCGCTTCAGTAGTGCAGCCCGAATATAACAGAGGTATTTCTCTTTCCGCTTAGATAAGCGATCAAAAAAAGAAGGCTCATCCTCTATGGCCCTCTGAAGCATGATCTCGGGCTCATCAAATTGATCAGAGGCCTCAAGCAGAATTTCCCTAGAAAAACATCGGAAGTTCAGCTTTTCTGCCAAGGCCTCCGCAATTTCGGCCCCGTGCGTAAGGCTACCCCTAGAAATAATGATGATGGGCATGGGAACCTCCTATGTTTCGCCTCCTTTTCTTTAGAGAGGATCGAGGCATTATCCCTGTCCAGTGGCTGAGTCTATGATCAAAGGGATAGAGTAGTGGAGCGACCGGCAGCGAGCTTACTGCCTACCGGGCGCAGGTAATATGAACCTTAGCCGTGCCTCCAAGGATCATCCTTAGATTTATAAGGTCTGCATTGGATCAAGAGATCCTGGGTTTGGAAAATCGTCATAGCCAGCCCTTCCGAGGGTACTTCCGTATAATGTCTACAAAACTAGTATAGTATATCAAAAAAAGTTTCTCTCATCCAAGAAGAATATGGGAGCATCCAAAAGATACTAAGATTTGACATATTGAATATTGCCTGTTATCGTATATCGTCGATAGCCGATTAAACTACAAAGCTCTTTTCTGCTCTGAGGGTATCTGAATTGAAATACAGGAGACTGGCCCCATGAAAAGAGAAAAAGACAATGAAAAGTGTAACCTGGCCGTAGCATTACCCGAGGATATGACTCTTGAAACGGCCCAGCAAGAGCTGGGAAGACTTTCCAAGGGCCTGGCCCATCCCGTAAGGGTTAAGATTATAACCATGCTCGCCGGCAGGCCACCGGAAGATAAGTGCTTTTGTGGCGATATTGTGGATGCTCTTCCCCTGGCACAATCCACCGTTTCACAGCACCTGAAGGTGCTCAAGGACACGGGCTGGCTTCAGGGGGAGATTCACGGCCCCAGAGTATGTTACTGCCTTGTGGACGGAATACTGGATTACTACCAGTGGCTCTTGCACAAGTGTACGTCCATAAAAAACGCTACAGCCCGGAAAAGGAAAAGAAGGAGGTAGAAGGAAGATGGTAAAAGGTGACACCGAAGCCGAATCTGTTGCTGTTAAGCGTCTATCATTTCTCGATCGATTCTTGACGCTGTGGATCTTCCTGGCCATGTTTGTTGGAGTAAGTTGGGGATACCTTTTCCCCGGAGTGAAACAGGTCATCAATTATTTTCAGGTGGGGACCACCAATATTCCCATTGCCATTGGTCTTATCCTCATGATGTATCCTCCTTTAGCCAAAGTGAGATACGAACACATGGGATACGTGTTTCGCGACTTCAAGGTCTTGGCACTCTCACTTATTCAGAATTGGGTGATCGGCCCCATCCTGATGTTCCTCCTGGCCATCGCCTTCTTGTCAGGCCATCACGAATACATGGTAGGGCTCATCATGATAGGACTGGCCCGCTGCATAGCCATGGTGATCGTCTGGAACGACCTTGCCACGGGTGATGCCGAGTATTGTGCAGGCCTGGTGGCATTCAATTCCGTTTTTCAGGTGGTATTCTATTCCATATATGCTTATATTTTTATTACGGTGCTGCCCCAATGGATCGGCCTGAAGGGAGCTGTGGTGGACATCTCCATAGGGCAAATCGCCGAGAGCGTATTCATTTACCTGGGTATCCCGTTCATTGCCGGAGTCCTTTCTCGACTCATCGGGCTTAAGACCAAGGGTCGTCAGTGGTACGAGAAAAGGTATATCCCTAAGATAAGTCCCATTACGCTAATTGCGCTGCTTTTTACCATCTTGATCATGTTTTCTCTCAAGGGCGAATTCATCGTGGCGCTCCCACTGGACGTGGTAAGGGTAGCCATACCCCTTTGCATATACTTCGTGGTAATGTTCTTTGCTTCCTTCTACCTGTCCATGAAGGCGGGGGCTACCTACGAACAATCCACTACG
>Ga0164310_10000615_pt1 | contig 19261 bp, 15 predicted proteins | sample GuaBasSedimGuay1_FD_121795 | JGI IMG/M metagenome (GOLD analysis project Ga0164310, IMG submission 121795) | Subseafloor sediment microbial communities from Guaymas Basin, Gulf of California, Mexico - Guay1, Core 4569-9, 0-3 cm | ecosystem: Environmental > Aquatic > Marine > Hydrothermal vents... | reverse complement strand
ATAGTGCTGTCCTGTATGTATTAATTTGACCTCAAACTCTTTTGGAAATTTTGCAAATTCTTTGTAGAGCGGTGCCATTTTCATAAAATTTGGTCTGGCTCCGACGATTATGTGTACTTTTTTTTTTCCTTTTTTTAATTTAAAACTCATATCATATTCTCCAATCTTTAATCTTTATACTTCTGTTCTTAACTCAAGTCTTCGATTGAGAAATAAAAAAAGAGTACCGAATCTCTTAAGTCAAGTCCAGATAATTCCGAATTCTGAAACCCTATTTAATTATTCCAACACCAAGCACTTTATCGTCTTTATAAAAAACTGCGGATTGACCGGGAGTGATAGCTCGGTGTGGCTCTTTCAAAGTTACTTTCATATCATCTTCTGCAATATCAAATTGATCTACAGGAAGTGGAAAACTGTTGTATCTTACCTGAACTTGAATATCAGATAAATCTTCCAATGAAAGGTCTATTAACCAGTTCATATTTGCCACAGATAACTTTTGTGATAATAGATCACCAGGATTATCAGTAACGAAAACGATGTTATTTTTTTTATCCAATTTTGATACGTACAATGGTGTATTCAAGGAAGTAAGTAAACCTTTTCTTTGACCGATCGTATAAAAATGGACACCGTTATGTTCACCTAATATTTTTCCATTTTCGTGGATGATCTTTCCTTTTTGAATTCCTATTTTTTCTTCCAAAAACGGTTTGAGAGATTTACCATCAACAAAGCAGAAATCCTGGCTCTCTTTTTTGCACAAAAGTTGGTCTAAACCATTTTGCTCTGCTATTTGATATGTTTCGGTTTTCAGTAACTTCCCAAGAGGAAAAACTATATTTTGCAGCCATTCTTTCTTTAAGAAAGCCAGATAATATGACTGATCTTTGTTGCTATCTTTGGCTTTGAAAAGTTCAAACTGTTTTGAATTGGGATTTTCATTGGTAATTGCATAATGACCAGTTGCGATTTTATTTATTTTTTCTTTTTTGGCAAAATCAAACAATTTCTTAAATTTTAAATATCTATTACAGATTATACAGGGATTAGGAGTTCTCTCATTTTTGTACTCACCAATAAAATAATCAATGACTTCTTTCTGAAAATCTTCTTGAACATTATAAACGAAATAAGGTACATTCAAATTATCACAAATCTCTTTTGCGGTCTCCAATGATTCTTTTGTACAGCAGACATTTTCCCTTAAAAGATTTTGAGGATTTTCCCAAACCGGCAATTTTAAAGAAACTCCAATGGGATCAAAACCTTGTTGTTTCAAAAGAATTAGTGACACAGAGGAATCAATTCCTCCTGACATTCCAACGACTATTTTTTCTTTTTTCATAATTCAGTTACCATTTTTTTATGACCTGTTATTTTTTAACCTTTAATTCTAATGATCTCAGCACCGATTTTATTTAATTTTTCTTCGATCCGTTCATAACCACGATCGATATGATAAATTCTGGAAATCGTAGTAGTTCCTTTAGCAGCAAGTCCGGCTAAAACCAGAGTAGCGCTGGCTCGCAGGTCAGTAGCCATTACTTCGGCACCACTTAAAGATTTCACTCCCTTTACTGTCGCTACATTTTTATTCATGGAAATATCAGCATCCAATCGATTGAGTTCAGCTACATGCATGAATCTATCTGGAAAGATCGTATCCTCGATGGTACAACTTCCTTCTGCCAGAGTCATCAAAGCTAAATATTGAGCCTGCAGATCAGTCGGAAAATCGGGATAAGGGTTGGTGATCATATCCACAGCTTTAATCTTATTTACAGGTAGAACTTTTACACTTTTTTCAGAAATCTCAAATTTGCAGCCAGCTTCTTCCATTTTATTCAGGAGTGACCTAATATGCTCTGGAATACAATTTGTTACTGTTATCTCACTTCCGGTAATTGCACCGGCAATTACAAATGTTCCAGCTTCAATTCGATCCGGCATCATTTCCATTTCAGCAGGATTCAGTTTATTAACGCCATTTATTATTAAATGAGAAGTTCCTTTGCCTTTAATATCTGCACCCATTAAATTCAAAAAATCAACCAGACTACCAATATCAGGTTCCATGGCAGCATTGTAAATATTAGTTTCACCTTTGGCTGTAACTGCTGTCATCAAGGCATTACAGGTTGCACCTACACTCACTTTTTCAAACCTGATCTCAGCACCTTTTAATTTCTTACAATTAGCAATAATATAACCATGATCGCTTCCGATATTAGCATTCAAAGCTTCCATTGCTTTTAAATGAAGATCTACCGGACGGGTACCAATTGCACATCCTCCGGGAAAAGAAACTCGAGCTTGTCCAAATCTGGCTATTAGCGGTCCCATTACGTAAATGGAAGCACGCATTTTACTTACGAGCTCGTAAGGTGCTTCACAGTAATTGGCATGAGTTGCATCGATCTCCATGATATTGTCGGTAAAATCCACCCGAGCACCAATTACTCGCAAAACGTGAGCCATCATTTTAATGTCGTTAAGATAGGGGACATTAATAAGACGTGATTTCCCTTTGGCCAGCAGAGCTGCCGCCATGATTGGTAGAATGGCATTTTTAGCACCGCTAACTTCAATTGTACCGCTTAGTTTTTTACCACCAGTAATAATAAATTTATCCATAATGATTCCTTTAATAGTCTATTTCTAAATGTGTGCTTAATTTATCAAGAGCAATTTTATGTTTTTGTTTTGGCATTTTTGCTAAATTATGTAGTTTCCATCTTATAGCCGGAAAATCTTTTGCATGTTCAATTTCTAACAGTTCCCATTTTGGTTGATTATTTTTGAATGATATAATAAATCGTTTTTCATCTTTAGTTAATACTGAATTAGTTTTAGTAATCAAATCATCTCTGGTTTTAATGAGCTGATCTAAAGAAATCTCATCCGAAGTCATTCCAATAAACTCATTCATATAACTTTGTGATATTTCTAATCTTCTTGGATTTAGCAATTCAAGAATGGGCCGGGGATGACTAAGTAAATAGACTAAGAAAGCTTTGCGAACAGAATAAGTTAATCCTTCATTTTTTAATAGATACAAAATATCAAACAGATCTCGTGGATGTTGTCTGTCTAAAGCAGCACAGATTTTTCCTGCATAAAGGTCTGCATTAGAGAGAATCTGAGCATCAACATCTTCTTCAAGCGTCAATTTAGCTTGTGGAGACAAGGATAACTTTTGGGTAGGGAATACACAACCTCGGATTACAAAATTTGGTTCAATTTTAATTGTTGCATTTTTAGTAGAAATTATCAATCCTTTCAAGTATTTCCCATCACTCATTACCTTTTTCGTAATCTTGGAATTTGGATAAATTTTTTGAGCATAGGAATAGTATCTCTGCAGCATCAAAGATATTGCATTCAATGCAATATCACGCTTATTGATAAGCAGATAAGCAATGTCGATATCTACTGAGATTCGTGGTAAATTCCTCACAAAAAAATTGATAGCAGTTCCACCTTTCAATGCAAAATCTGTCTCACCAGATAAAAAGGGTAACAATCTAATTAATAATTTAGCTTGTTTAATATATGGGCTCTGTATCATATGAATTCTTTTTGGGAACTGTTATGTTATATTTTCCATCAAACCTGCCATTTTGTTCTATTACTCGTTTTCCATATCCCAGATTAACTGTGCTAATATCTATTTTTTTGAACCAAGAGTGATTTGAGATGTCTGCAAGATAAAGAAATATTCGATTCACTTTTATCGATTTACAATTACTCAATAATGTTTGCACAATATCAAAACGCAATGTGGTCAGATTTTCGAATATTTTTATAGTTTCAGAAAAGCTTTGCTGCTGTGGAACATGGAATAATATTTCGAATGCTGCAAGCTCTGGAGAGGATATCAGAATAAAAAAATTCTTATATTCATGAACCTGCAAGAAGGGATCAATATTCATTGTAAATAGATCAAAAGAGTGGTAATTTAGTTCATCTTTCCAAAAATTATTTTTAAACCATCTTGGTAATTTCTCTTTACTTGGTCCATATAAAGTGATTTTAGGTTTAAATGGTAGATTATGTGTTACACCATGTAATTCTAATGCCGTTTTACCACCAGGATGAATACGGAGCTTTATTTGATTTTGTAAACAATACAATCCTCCTTGCCAATCTATTTTGTCGAACTTCTTTTTATATGCTCCATAACCAATTCTCTCGATCCAACCACTTTTTACATAGCGATGCAGTAAATCACTGTTTAATCCTTTTTCTTGTAAATATTTTGTTGATGATACAGTGTCGGCAACCCATTGTGATAAAATTTGGTTTACTTTAGTCATAATAACTTTACCTGTTTACAAGTTTCGAGAACTGAATTAAACAAAAGGTGTTTAATATAAGTCTTAAAACTTTACTTATTTACAACTTCTGAGAGGTAGAATGAACTTATGTTGTTTTTTTGGCAAGAGATTTTTATCCTTTGATTCTTGCAATTCGGTCAAATCCATTCAGATCTTTTACTATTTCAATTTCACTGAACCCTGTATCTAAGGCAATATCGTTAATCATGTTTCCCTGATCATGTCCAATTTCAAAATAAATCTCACCATTTTTAGTAAGGAATTTCTTTGCTTGTTCTAAGATTGCTCTATAGAAATACAATCCATCATCAACTGCTAATAATGCATTTTCAGGTTCAAATTCCAGAATTTGTTTTGGAAGAATTTCAAATTCCTGCTTTGGAATGTAGGGAGGATTTGAGACAATAATATCGAATTTGCCGGAAACATTTTCAAATAGATCTGACTGTAAAAAATTAATTATTACATCGTTAATTTCAGAATTTATTGCTGCAGTTTCCAAGGCAGTTTCTGAAATGTCAGTGGCAACTATTTTCGAATTTGAAAAATGTTTTTTTAAAGCAATAGCAATACATCCGCTACCAGTTCCAATTTCTAAAATTGAATCAGGTTTTTCATTATCGTTAATGATTTTTTCAACCAGGTATTCAGTTTCAGGGCGGGGAATAAGAACAGATTTATCTACTTTAATTTTCAATCCATAAAAATCTGTTTCACCCAGAATATATTGAATTGGTTCTCGTTTAGAATTACGGGCAACAGCCTTTTGAATAAGAATTTGGTGCTGTTGTGATATATCTGAATCTGCATGTAAGTTCAACTCTAAGCGGTTTATTCCTAAGAAAAAGGAGATAATTAAGCCTGCATTTAAAGATGGATTTTCAATTCCAGCGAGTTTCAATTGCATCTCTGACCAGTTTATAATTTCAAATACTTTCATAAGTTTCTTTTCTATAAAATAAAACAACCTTCAAAAGAGTTCGGCTTTCGAAGGTTGTTTATGCTAAAAAATTATATTAATAACCACGAACTCTTTTTAATATCTTTTCCTGAATACTTGCAGGAACTTTTTCATGTTTTATATATTCCATTGTATATACAGCTCGACCCTGAGTGAGAGATCGCAATGTAGTAGAATATCCAAATAACTCACTCATGGGAACTTCAGCAGTTACTTCCTGTTTCTGATTCTGTGGACGAATATGTTCGATTCTTCCACGTTTAGAGTTAATATCACCAATTACTTCACCAACAAAGTCTGTAGGAGTAATCACATTAACTAGCATGATCGGTTCCATGATAGTAGCTTTGGCATTGGCTGAACGCAATCCATTGCTAACAGCAATAGAAGTGGCAATACTGAAAGCAGTTTCACTGGAATCAACTTCATTAAATTTCCCATCGATCAATTCGATTTTGATTCTTTCAACAGGACTGCTAATCATGGGACCATCCAGGCAAGCGTTTATGGCACTTTCTTCTATTGCTTTCCAATAGATTTCTGGAATTACATCAGATGAAATGGAATTGACAAAAATATTTTTTTGTCCATTAGCAAGGTCTTCCAATTTTAAGGGCGTTATTTTAAGCTTAACAACGGCGTATTGTCCTTTGCCATTCATTTCCCGTATGAACTCTCCGTTTCCGATCACAGCATGTCCGATAGTTTCTTTGTAAGTAACCTGTGGATTTCCTACATTTGCATGAACACCAAACTCTCTTTTCAAACGATCAATAATAATTTCTAAATGAAGTTCACCCATTCCGGAAATCAATGTTTGGCCTGTTTCTTTGTGCTGATAAACTTTAAAGGTCGGATCTTCTTCGGTAAGCTTATGCAGACTTTCTTCCAGAAGATCTTTGTCGGCTTTGGTTTTAGGTTCGATAGCAACAGCAATAACCGAATCGGGAAAACTTAATTCAGCCAATAACAATCTATAGTTAATTGTAGTAAGTGTGTCTCCGGTTCGAATATCTTTAGGTCCGACCAGGGCAGCTATATCTCCAGCATGGAGTTCAGCAATATCTTTTTTCTTGTTAGAATGGATCTGAAGAATTCGAGAGATCCTTTCTTTTTTTAAATTTCTTTGATTTTCTATAGTGCTGCTGCGTTTCACAGTACCAGAATAAACCCTTATATAAACAAGTTTTCCAACATATTTGTCGATTTGAATTTTAAAAGCGTAAGCCGAAAATTGAGATGAAAAATCTGGAATAACTTCTACTTCCTGTCCGGTTTTTTTGTGATGTCCGATAGGATGGGGAACATCCAATGGTGATGGAAGATAATCTGCAATAGCATCCAGCAATAGCTGAACGCCAGTGTTTTTGAGAGAAGAACCACACATTATTGGCACGAATTGATGGTGGCGTGTTGCCTTGCAGATTGCCGCTAAAAGCAGCTCTTTATTGATCTCTTCTTCTTCCAGATACCTTAGCATAAGAATGTCATCGAATTCCGATAGGTGCTCAATCAGTTGATCTCGATATTCCTGGGCTTGCTCCAAATATTTATCTGGAATTGGTTTGAAACTATATTTCACACCCATTGTAGCTTGATCAAAAAAGCAAGCTTGCATATCAACCAGATCAATTACACCTTCAAAATTATCTTCTTTCCCGATAGGTATTTGAATAGGTTTGGCATTTTTAGTAAGACGATCCTGGATCATATCAACAACATGATCAAAATCTGCTCCGGATCGATCCATTTTATTTATGAACGCAAGTCTTGGAACGTTATATTTATCGGCTTGCAGCCAGACTGTTTCCGATTGTGGTTCTACACCGCCAACAGCACAGAAAATTCCTATTGCTCCGTCCAGAACACGCAGCGATCTTTCAACTTCAGCAGTGAAGTCAACATGGCCGGGAGTATCTATAATATTAATCTGTTTTTTTTTCCAGAAACAGGTTGTTACAGCAGAAGTAATTGTGATGCCGCGTTCTTTTTCCTGCGCCATCCAGTCCATCACAGCATTGCCGTCGTGAACTTCTCCCATTCTATGAATGATGCCGGTATAGAACAATATCCTTTCGGTTGTTGTTGTCTTACCGGCATCAATATGGGCCATTATACCAATGTTACGAATTGAAGCTAAGATGTTCTCCTGATTACGTATCGCAGATGAGTCGCTTTCCTTCGGCATAATGTAATTCTCATTTATACTCTAAAATGTGCGAAAGCTTTGTTAGCCTCTGCCATTTTATGAACGTCTTCACGTTTTTTGATACTAGCACCTTCTTTTTTATAAGCTGCCAGTAGCTCTCCAGCTAAACGTTCTACCATTGTTTTTTCTGAACGGGCACGTGAATAGCTGATAATCCAACGGAATGCCATTGCTTGTGCGTTTTTGAAATTAACTTCAGTAGGAACCTGATAATTGGATCCGCCAATACGACGTGACACTACTTTTATAAGTGGTCTCACATTATCGATAGCTTGAGTGAACACATCCAAGGGGTCTTCTTTTGTTTTTTCTGCCAGAATATCCATTGCATTATATACAATTCTTTCTGCCAGACTTTTTTTGCCTTCTTTCATTACAGTGTTTATGAATTTACTCAAGATAACACTTTTGTATTTCGGATCGGGAAATATCTCGCGTTCTAGTTGTTTACGTCTTCTTGACATTTATCCTATCCCCCTACTTCTTTGGTCTCTTGGTTCCATACTTAGAACGAGAATTTGTTCTGTTGTCAACTCCTGCTGTATCCAGAGCTCCACGAACTATATGATATCTAACACCTGGCAAGTCTTTTACCCTGCCGCCACGTACTAAAACAATACTGTGTTCCTGAAGATTGTGGCCTTCTCCAGGTATATAAACTGTAACTTCAAATCCGTTTGTTAAACGAACTCTTGCAACCTTTCTCAAAGCTGAGTTAGGTTTTTTGGGAGTTGTAGTATATACTCTTGTACAAACTCCACGTCTTTGCGGACAGGAAGAGAGAGCTCTATTTTTCTTTTTCTTCTCAATCTTCTTTCGTCCTTTTCTAACCAATTGATTAATTGTAGGCACCGTTTTCCTCCATTTTGGTTTTAGAAATCTAGGATGTCTTCGACAGATTCTGTTTCTTCGGGATGAGCAAATTCTTTGATGATCTCACTAATTGATTTTCCTTCATCGATAGCATTCTTAACCTGTGTATTATAAAACTTGGTTCCAGTACCAATTGGAATTCTGTGTCCAATTATGATACTTTCCTTCAGTCCTTCCAGATCATCAACACGTCCTTCGATGGAAGCTTGGGTCAAAACTTTGGTTGTCTCCTGGAATGAAGCGGCCGAAAGCCAGCTGTCAGTCAGAAGTGAAGCCTTGGTAATTCCCAGTAGAAGTTGCTCAAAGGTAGCTCCTTCGCCACCCTCTTCTTCGATACGTTTGTTTTCTTTCATCACCTGATTTCTATCTACTATTTCTCCTTCCAGGAACATTGAATGTCCCGGATTAAGGATTTTGAGTTTTTTAAACATTTGGCGAATAATTGTGCCAATATGTTTATCATCAATCTTAACACCCTGTTTTCGATATACTTCCTGTATTTCGTTCAGGATGAGCATCTGAGCTGCATTAATACCTTTAGCTCTCAAGATATCATGAGGATCAAGTGGACCACCTGACAAAGCATCCCCACTATCAACCAAGTCACCTTGATGAACAATAATACGCTTTCCTGGCGGGATCACGTATTTTCTTTCTGTTCCATCATCAGCCAGCACATAAATTACACGTCCGGATTTTGTCAAGTCACCGATGGTTACCTTGCCGGAAATCTCTGATAAGATCGCTTTTTCTTTTGGAACACGCGCTTCAAACAGGTCTTGAACTCGTGGAAGACCACCAGTAATATCACCTTGTTTTACAGTAAGTCGAGATGATTTACCCAGAATATCACCAGGATGCACGTAAACACCATTTTCTATCTCTACGCTAAGTCCTGTAGGAATTGGAACCAGTGTTTCCTGGTTGTTATCTCCGATGATTTTGAATTGAGCCTGTAGCTTACGATCTTTAGATTCAATAATTGTAATTTCGCGAGAACCGGTGAGTTCATTAAATTCTTCTTTGTAAGTAACATCTTTTACGAAATGTTCAAAGATCAATTTACCTTTTGCAGTTGCAATAAGAGGATTATTGTAATGATCCCAACTGAATAATTTTGTATTTTTAACAACTTTCTGCCCATCTTTTATGAAAATCGTGGAAGCATATTCTACTTTAAAGCTTTCCGGCTCTTCTCTTTCATCATCTGGGATAATATCAATTCTACCAAGGTGACTGATAGAAACTATTTCGTTATCTCTGTTTACTATAGTATTCATTTTCTTGAATTTGACAGTTCCATCAGTGTTGGCAGCTACTTCGGCTAAATCCACATCTGTACTAGCGGTTCCACCAATATGGAATGTACGCAGGGTAAGTTGAGTTCCAGGTTCACCAATACTTTGTGCAGCAATAATGCCAACTGGTTCACCAATTGTAACTGGTTTGTTGGTTCCTAGATTTCTACCATAACACTTCGCACATATTCCTTTTTCACTTTCACATGTTAATACAGTTCTTATCTTAACTTTGTTAATACCATGGTTTTGAATAAGTGCAGCCATTTCATTAGTGATTTCAGTATTTGCCTGAACAATAATTTTATCTGTGATTGGATCTACTATGTCTTCTGCTGTTGTACGACCTTTGATTCTATCCTCAAGTGATTCTACAGTTTCCAGACCTTCCTTTAAGGCTGTAACGGTTAAACCCTCAATAGTTCCGCAATCTTCTTCTATAATTACGGCATTTTGGGCTACATCTACAAGTCTTCGTGTAAGATAACCGGCATCAGCAGTTTTCAAAGCTGTATCGGCAAGACCTTTTCGAGCACCGTGCGTAGAAATGAAATATTCTAAAACTGTAAGACCTTCTTTAAAGTTAGATTTAATAGGGGTTTCAATTACTTCTGCTACACCTTCGGAAAGGGTTCTGGAAGGTTTATCCATCAACCCACGCATCGCTCCCAGCTGTTTGATCTGATCTTTACCACCACGAGCGCCGGAAATATACATCATATTAATGGAGTTAAATCCATCCTGATCTGCTTCTAATTCCTTCATCAAAACATCAGTTACTTTTTCTGTAGTTATCTTCCATTTATCAATTACACGATTATAACGTTCAGTTTCAGTTATCTCACCATTCAGGTAGCTGTTAATAATCTTTTGTACTTCACGTTCTGTTTTCGCTATGATCTTGTTTTTATCCTTTGGAGAAATAACATCACTTGCACTAAAGGTAATTCCAGCTTTAGTAGCATATTTAAAACCTAGATCTTTCAAATTATCCAGAAATTCAGCAGTTCTAGCTTGTCCTACTGCTTCGTAACATTTCATTGCCAGGTCATTTAATTTTCCCTTAGTAAACGTAACATTCTGATAAGGGAGAACATCAGGAAGAATCTGATTGAAAATTACTCTACCTACAGTTGTAGTTATTATTTTTCCATCAAGAGATATGTTGATCCAAGAATGAATATTAAATTTCTGATCTTGCTTCTGATTGCCTTTTCCATTATTCAGGAATTCTTCTTGTTCAAAGGCCAGCATCAACTCATCTGTAGAACTGAAATGACGCAATTTAGTTGTATCTTCCGGCACATCACTACGCAGAACTGTGAGATAGTAATTTCCTAAAACAATATCCTGATTTGTAGCCATAGCCAGTTTCCCGCTGGCAGGCAAGAGCAGGTTACGTGAAGAGAGCATAAGAATTCTTGCTTCCATTTGTGCTTCATGTGACAATGGAACGTGAACAGCCATCTGGTCACCATCAAAGTCGGCATTGTATGGGATACATACTAAAGGATGCAATTCGATTGCTTTTCCTTCTGTAAGCACAGGCATAAATGCCTGAATACCATGTTTATGAAGTGTAGGAGCCCTATTCAAAAGAACAGGATAATCTTTTATGACTTCTTCCAGGATCTGCCAGATCTCAGGTCTTTGTTTCTCTATTAACTTTTTGGCTGTTTTGGCTTTTTCAGCTTCACCAAGTTTTTCCAATCTTTCAATAATAAATGGTTTAAACAGCTCAATTGCCATTTCTTTTGGCAGACCACATTGATGCAATTTCAAGTTCGGGCCTACAGTAATAACTGAACGACCGGAATAATCTACCCTTTTTCCTAAAAGGTTTTGACGGAATCTTCCGCTTTTACCTTTTAATTGATCAGCAAGAGCTTTCAAAGGTCTATTCCCACGACCTTTTACAGGGCGGGATTTACGTGAGTTATCAATAAGCGCATCAACAGCTTCCTGCAGCATACGCTTCTCATTACGTAAGATAACTTCAGGAGCATTAATATCCAGAAGTCCACGTAAACGATTGTTACGAGTAATAACCCTACGGTATAATTCATTGAAATCTGCAGTTGCAAATCTTCCGCCTTCAAGTTGTACAAGAGGTCGCAGAGTGGGTGGAAGCACAGGAAGTACTTCTAAAACCATCCAGGCAGGATTGTTCTGAGATTTACGGAAAGCATCAACGATTTTTAAACGCTTGATAGCTTTCTGTTTCTTTTGAACAGAAGTTTCCATTTTGATAACAGTACGCAGATTCATAGCTTCATCTTCCAGATTGATCTCATCTAGAAGAAGCTTGATAGCTTCTGCTCCCATCATTGCATTGAAATCTTCACCCACGCGATCTCGGATTTCATAATATTCGTCTACATCTACCAGATCGGTTTTTTCATAATCGCTGTCACCAGGATTCAAAACGATGAAAGATTCATAATAAAGAATTCTTTCAAGTTTTGTAACAGGCATATCCAGAAGAGTACCAATTACACTCGGCATGCTTTTTACAAACCAAATATGTGCGATTGGAACTGCCAGTTCGATATGTCCCATACGGGAACGACGAACACGGGATGTAGTAATTTCTACTCCACAACGGTCACAAACTGTATTCTGGAAACGCTTTTTCTTGTATTTTCCACAACTGCATTCGTAATCCTTTTCAGGACCAAAAATACGTTCACAGAAAAGACCGCTTTTTTCTGGTTTTAAAGTACGATAATTAAGTGTATCGGATTTTGTTACTTCACCATAACTCCATTCTCGAATGACGTCTGGAGATGCAATCTTAATTCTAACTTTATCGTAGTTTTCTATTCTTTTATCTCGTTTAATTTCTCTAATCACTTGTAGACCTCCGCTATCACTCTTTATTTGCTAAGAATTCAATATCGAAGCAAAGTGATTTAAGTTCACTAACCAGCACGTTAAATGATTCTGGAATGCCTGGTTTTGGTGGATTTTGTCCACTTGTTATAGCTTTGAAGGCATTAGTTCTACCGTCAACATCATCACTTTTTACAGTTAACATTTCTTCTAATAATCTAGAAGCACCATAAGCTTCCAGAGCCCAAACTTCCATTTCTCCTAATCTCTGACCACCATGTTGAGCTTTTCCACCTAATGGTTGTTGAGTGATGAGTGAATAAGGACCTGTAGATCTAGCATGCATTTTATCGGCAACCAGGTGATTAAGTTTAAGCATATACATTACACCAACAGTAACTCTGTTTTTGAAAGGTTCACCAGTTTTGCCATCATATAATAATTGCTTTCCGTCTAAAGGAAGTTTTGCTTTTTTCATTTCAGAGGCGATATCTGCCAGAGTGGCGCCATCGAACACTGGAGTTTCTACATTCAAACCAAGAATTTTAGCTGCCATTCCCAGATGAGTTTCCATGATCTGTCCGATGTTCATACGAGAAGGTACACCAAGTGGATTTAAGATAATATCAACAGGATCACCATTTTCCATGAACGGCATATCTTCAATAGGGCTGATACGTGAGATAACACCCTTGTTTCCATGACGTCCAGCCATTTTATCACCAACAGCTATTTTACGTTTTTTAGCGATATATACTTTCACCATTTTACGTACGCCATAAGGAAGTTCATCACCGTGTTTAAGCCTTTCCTGAGCTTTTTTGTAGATGTTTGTACTTTCTTCTTCAGCTAATTTAGTTTTAAGAATAATATTATTATAGATTTCCTGATTCAATTCAAAATCATCAATAAGATCATAATCAAGGTTAAGACGTTTGAAATTGATTTTCTTCAAATCTGCTTGAGTTATTTTCTTACCGGAAGGAATAAAGAACATATTAGTTTTTTCATCTACGATATTCTTTGCTACCTGTCCGAGCAGAATTTTTTCAAATTTGTTTTTCAGGAATTCTTCGATTCGTTTACGGCGATCAGCTCTTTCTTGCTTGATACGGTTGAGTTCTTCTTGTTTTCTTTCCTGCTCTTCGATTTCATCGATGCCTTCTAAACGGGAGAAAACTTTTACATCGATAACCACACCTTCCATTCCCGGTTTAGCTTTAAGAGAACTGTTCGTGAAGTCACCAGCACGATCTCCAAATAGGGCACGCATCAGATTTTCTTCTGGGGAAGGATCGATATCTACGTTTTTAGGAGTGATCTTACCAACAATAATATCACCAGCTTTTACAACAGAACCAACTCTGATTATACCTGTTTTATCCAGGTTTCTCAAAGATTTTGTTGGTACGTTGGGAATATCATAAGCAAGTTCTTCCTTGCCATTTTTCATGTTTCGAACCAGAATTTCATGTTCTTCGATATATACTGAAGTAAGCATGTCTTCACGGGCTACATTTTCGCTAAGAATGATAGCATCCTCATAATTAAAACCATACCAGGGCATGAAAGCCACAAGCATATTGCGACCAAGTGCCAGTCTGCCTTCATTAATAGAGGGTCCGTCAGACAGAAGATCACCTTTTTTAACCTTGTCACCTTTCTTCACTGTAGGACGCTGACTTACACATGTATCCTGATTTGAACGCTCAAATTTCTTCAGATAAACTCTGTTTTGAGTTCCCATATCTAATATGCTGTCATCCGGATTCTTTCTTTTAATATCGATGTATGAACTTGTTACTTTGGTTACTTTTCCATCGTAAGGAGCAACAGCTACAACACCACTGTCAGCAGCAATAATACCTTCCATGCCAGTTCCGACCATTGGAACTTCCGGGCTGATAAGCGGCACAGCCTGACGCTGCATGTTAGAGCCCATGAGTGCTCGGTTAGCATCATCATGTTCCAGGAATGGGATCATTGCAGCAGAAACAGAAACGATCTGCTGTGGTGATACATCCATATATTGAACAGATTCCGGTTGCACCTGTTCGAATTCACCTCTGCGACGAGCAAATACAAATTTATCAGTAATCTTCATCTTCTCGTCGTAATTTATGTTAGCCTGAGCAATAATGCTGCTTTCTTCCTGGAATGAGTCAAGATATTCTACCTCTTTCGTAATCTTGCCATCCTTTACTTTTATGTATGGAGTTTCCAGGAAACCAAGTTCATTAACTTTAGAGAACATTGCAGGTGAGGATATCAATCCAATGTTAGGACCTTCAGGAGTTTCAATAGGGCAGATACGTCCATAATGAGAATAATGAACATCACGTACTTCAAATCCGGCACGTTCACGTGTGAGACCACCTGGTCCGAGAGCAGATAATCGACGTTTGTGAGTTACAGCAGTAAGAGGATTAGTCTGTTCCATGAACTGAGATAGCTGACCAGTTAAGAAAAATGCTTGAACAACAGCAATAAGAGCGTTGCTATTGATCAGATCATGAATCGTAACTTCATCTGCATTAGCAATAGACATTCTTTCTACACATGTTCTTGCCACACGAGAAAGACCAATATTAAACTGTTCTTCTAAAAGTTCACCAACAGTACGAACTCTTCTGTTGGCAAGATGGTCAATATCATCGATTGTATCTTCATCTCTATAAACTGCGATTAATTTTTCAATAATTGCGATAAAATCTTCTTTAGTTAAAATATGAATGGAAGGATCTATATCCAAACCAAGTCTGGTATTAAGTTTATGCCTTCCAACTTTACCAAGATTATATCTTCTTTCATTGAAGAACATTCGATTGAACAGCTCAAGAGCAGCTTCGAATGTAGGCTCTTCACCTGGTCTGATCAAAGTATAAATTTTCTTAAGAGCTTCTTCCTGATTTGTTGTCTGATCTTTAGCAATAGTCTGCTCCAGGATTTTCCTGGTGATTTCAGATTCCGGTTTAATAACGGTGATCTTTTTTATACCGGCTTCAGTAAGTTTTTCTATCACTTCTTCATCAATTTCAGAGCCAGCATCAAATACGATTTCACCAGTTTCTTTGTCCATTATATCACTGGCAAAAAATCTTTCTTTAGCATCAGCTACTTTGATGTCTTCACTTTGATAAAAATAATTTCTGAGATCATCATTAGTAGAAAGACCTATTGCTCTTAGCAATATAGATGCAGGAAGTTTACGTCTTTTATCAATTAATACGAACATAGCATCATAGCTGTCCATATTAAATTCCAACCAAGATCCAGTGTAAGGTATAAGTTTAGCAGAGTATAGTGTTTTTCCACTTGCGTGTTTAGCTTCAGAGTAGAAGATTCCGGGAGAACGATGTAACTGACTGATAATAACACGTTCTGCACCGTTAATTATGAATGTTCCTTGATTAGTTACTAAAGGAACTTCACCCAGGAATACATCCTGTTCAATAGTACTTTTAACTCTTTTCTCACCGGTATCTTTTAAAATTTCTTCATCATAAATGATGAGACGCATTCGGGCTTTAACGGGTGCTTGGTACGAAAGGTTTCTTTCTATACATTCATTTGTAGAATATTTTTCCTTGAGTACAATGTAATCGATAAACTCAAGATGATAAATACCTTTCTGGTCTTCCAACGGAAAAATCGAGGTGAGCACAGCCTGTAAACCGAAATCTGCACGTTTTCTAGGATGCACGTCTTTTTGCAGGAAGTCATCGTACGAATCGACTTGCATAGCCAGCAGATTAGGAATCTGCACATCTGGAAGGCCTGCACTTTCAGCCTTTTTGCGGATACGGGAATAACTTTTAATTTTCAAAAGTTTCTTCTCCTTTCAGGTAAAAAAGCGATTTCTCGCTTAGTAATTTATTATATTATAAATAAACTTAACGGAAGTGAGCAGAGATGTGCGCACTTCCGTCGAAATTAAACAAATTATTTTACTTCTACTGTAGCGCCAGCTTCTTCAACTTGAGTTTTAATTGAATCAGCTTCTTCTTTTGATACACCAGTAACGATTGGGTTAGGGCAGCTATCAACGAGATCTTTTGCTTCTTTAAGACCAAGTTTTGTGATAGCGCGAACAACTTTAATTGTTTGAATCTTTTTTGCACCAGCACCTGTCAAAATTACATCAAATTCAGTTTTTTCTTCTGCTTCTTCAACCGGAGCAGCACCAGCAGCAGCTACAGCAACAGGAGCAGCAGCAGTAACACCAAACAGTTCTTCAAGTTCTTTCACAAGTTCAGAAAGTTCGATAACTGTCATTTCTTTAATGATATCAATTACTTGTTGTTTTTTATCAGCCATTTTATCCTCCACAGATATTATTTTTTTAATTATTTTCTTCTTGTTTTTTTGCTACGGCATCGACCGCATATACAAATTTTCTAATGATTCCCTGCAGGGCACCAACAATGCCAGACATAGGTGCATTGAAACCTTGTAGAACCATAGAGAGTAAAGCTTCTTTGCTAGGCAGTTTGGCCAGTTGTTCCAGCTCAGCAGCCTGCATTAATTTACCAGAAACATATCCAGTTTTAAATGTAGGGAAATCTTTTTCTTTCATAAGATCAAGCTTAAACTTGGAAAGTTCTCGTGCCGGAGCAACTTCATCGCCTTTGCTTACTGCAACAGCAGTTGATCCAACTAAGCTTTCATCAAGTTCTGTGATTCCCAATTCATTGAGAGCGATTTTAATAAATGAGTTTTTAGAAACAAAGTAATCTACACTTGCATTTCTCATTCTATTACGAAGCTCATCAACTTCTTCGATATTGATACCTTTATAATCGACCAAAATAATCGATTTTGCTTCTTCAAGTCTTTCTTTAATTCTTTTAACTTCTTCAATTTTATAAGGTTGTGTCATATCTCACTCCTACTTCTTTGCTTCTAATGTAGCAGCTGCTACATCAAGCTTGATACCGGGACCCATTGTTGAAGTGACGGCGATACTTTTAATGAACACACCTTTTAGTGCAGCGGGTCTTTCTCTTACGATCGCTGCGATAATTGCTAGAATGTTTTCTTTTAACTGGTTAATTTCAAAGCTAAGTTTTCCGGCGATAATATGGAGATTGGAAAATTTATCAATACGATAAGTAACCTTACCACCCTTTGAATCATTAACAGCTTTTGTAACATCCATAGTAACAGTTCCGACTTTTGGGTTTGGCATTAGACCACGAGGTCCCAACACTCTACCTAATCTACCTATCTTGCCCATCAGATTTGGAGTTGAAATCGCAACGTCAAAATCAGTCCAGCCAGACTGGATCTTTTCAACGTATTCATCAACGCCAACAAAATCGGCACCGGCAGCTTTAGCTTCTTCAGCTTTGTCTCCTTCAGCGAAAACCAGTACTTTTACTGTTTTTCCGCTTCCATGTGGCAATACCAAAGAGTTTCGGATTTGCTGATCTGCTTTTCGAGGATCGACACCAAGATTCATATGAATCTCAATAGTTTCATTGAACTTGGTAGTAGGAAAACTTTTCAGTATTCCAAGTGCTTCATCAAGTTCATATCGCTTATTTTTGTCGACCATCGAGTGAGCTTGTTTGTACCTTTTACTAGCCATTTACACTCCTTTTCGATAATCTCCTGCTTTTCATATGGAAAAGAGTTTAATCTACGACTTCTACTCCCATATTTCTTGCAGTGCCTTCTATCATACGCATAGCACCTTTCATGTCATATGCGTTTAAATCTACCATTTTAAGTTCAGCAATTTTCTTCACCTGAGCTTTAGTGATCTTGCCGACTTTTTCTCTGTTTGGTTCTCCTGAACCTTTTGCCAAACCAGCTTCCTTTTTAATAAGTACTGCCGCCGGAGGTGTTTTAATTTCAAATGTATAAGATTTATTCTTTTTTACATAGATAACAACAGGAAAAATCATTCCTGGTTCATCTTTCGTTTTATCGTTGAATGCTTTACAGAATTCACCAATATTGATTCCAGCCTGACCCAAAGCCGGTCCTACAGGAGGAGCCGGAGTTGCTTTGCCAGCTGGTAATTGAAGTTTTACTACGTGTTCTACGTCTTTTGGTTTAGCCATTATTTCCTCGTAACTACAAAATTTCTACTTGGTCTGTTTTAACTTCTACCGGTGTTACACGACCAAATACTGTAACTTTAACTGTAAGTTTCTTTCTATCTTCACTTACCTTGTCGATCACACCGTCAAATTCATTAAAAGGACCATCGGTGATTTTAACCATATCTCCCGGCAGGAAGTCATAGGTCTCTGTTTCAGATTTATCGCGATCTGCTATACCTAGAAGACGGTTAATTTCATGTTCGCTTAAAGGCTGAGGTTTTTTCCCATTTCCCAAGAAGTGTGTTACACCCGGTAAACCTACAACAAATGTAATAAACTCAGGTGTAAGATCTGCTTCAATGATAATGTAACTGTTGAACAGCTTCTTTTCACGTTCTACTTTTTTCCCGTCTCGAATATGGAATGTCTTCTGGGTTGGAATTAAAATCTGACCCAGATTAGATTCAAGAGGGGTATCAATTACACCCTTCTCAATAGATTCTTTAATCTTGAATTCATGGGAAGCATAAGTATGAACGACGTACCATTTCATGAGTTTACCTCGTAAAATCCTTTAGCTTTTTAACAAAAGTGTTCTGATTAGATATCCAAAACCAGAATCTACTAATGCTAAAAAAATTGCTACAATCGCCGACATCAATATTACTACTGTTGTTCCTTCTTTGATATCATCT
>Ga0164310_10000614_pt1 | contig 19270 bp, 22 predicted proteins | sample GuaBasSedimGuay1_FD_121795 | JGI IMG/M metagenome (GOLD analysis project Ga0164310, IMG submission 121795) | Subseafloor sediment microbial communities from Guaymas Basin, Gulf of California, Mexico - Guay1, Core 4569-9, 0-3 cm | ecosystem: Environmental > Aquatic > Marine > Hydrothermal vents... | reverse complement strand
GTGTGTAATATCTATTAAAAAGAAACAAAAACAAGGAAAAACTTCAAAGTCACTCAATCCTTATGCGGTATGTATGTCTTCGCTTGGGAAAAAGAAAGCCATAAAAAAGAAATCACTGCGAACTAAGAACAAACGCAAGAGGAAAGAGGTTAAAAACAGGAGAAAAAATGTCAAGAAGAAGTCCAACAAGAAAAGAAATTGACAAAAACAATTCTGCAGAAGATGCTTTTTTAGATGAAGCCTCTGTTGAAATTGGCGACCAGAGAATACCTGAAAAAGAGTTAGAAGAAGCGATAAAAGACCTTACTCCTTCAGATATCTTCTCACTTCCGTCTGACTTTAAGTCTTTGACGGTAGAGGAAAGGCGAAACTGGGTTTACAGATTTCGTCTTGCGGGAATATCTGACGAAAGGGTATTAAAAAGAATTTTTGGTGTATCGCTTGCTACTATTAAACAAGACCTATTGGCTATAAAGAGGTCTTTGTCTAAAGTTAGAGGTGACGCAGCTCGTGCAGTAGTAGAACTAAATGATGCTTTACAAACGCACACAGAGTTGGAGAATGCTTTATGGCGGGAATATTACTACTTACTAACTAACTTTCCGGGTAAAACTGCGAAGGAGCGTAAGGATATATTAAAGGCAATTCTCTCGGTTCGGGACTCTCGCTTTAACCTATTAACAGATGTTGGAGTAATAGACTTAATACCACGAGACCTGATTAAGGGCGAAAAGAAGGCGCCTATATCTGTAAGGTTCGAGATGGAAGATATCAAGAAGGTCTATGAGAGACAACAAGAAGAGAGAAGAAAGAGAGACGAAATGGCAAAGAAGGAATTGGAGGTAATGTTAAAAGACGACGATACGGGAAAAAGCGATATAACGAAGAGAGTAAAACAGGCTCTGAAGAAGCATGAGAAGGCGGAGTCTGAAGCCGGAGACGAGGATAGTAAGCATTCTTATATATCTCAAATTAGAGGAAGTGCTTAGTCTATAAATATGATGGCAAACAGCCCAAACAATTTTGAAAATATTATAAAAAATATTGAAGAAGGCGCATATTTTACGGAAGAAGATTTAGTAGTAGAAGACCCTTCGCTTTCTCTAAGGGCAATATTATCTCAAGAAAGTCCTACAATTACTATTCCATACATGCCTCACGCGGGGCAAATTCCGTTTCACTGCTCAGAAAAACCCGTTAGATTGCTTGCCTGTGGGAGGCGCTGGGGTAAGAGCGAAGCAGCTATAGCTGAATTACTATCATTTTGTTTTGGAAAAAACAAGACAAAAAAGCCACCTAAGTGTTGGGTCATATCTCCAAGTTATCAGCAGGGCAGGCCTATTCACAACAAATTCTTAGAGATGTGTCCGCGCTCTCTTATAAAATCGCAATCGAAACAGGATAAGTGGTATCAATTTATTAACGGTGCAACTGTGCAATTTAAGTCAGAAAATCAAGATTTGGTAGGAGAAGGACTAAACCTCATAATTGTTGACGAAGCAGCAAGGCTTAGTAGGACAAAAATAGAGGAAGAGTTAATTCCTACTCTTCTTGACAGAGAAGGAGTAATGATTGCTGTTACGACACCCAGAGGGAAGAATTGGTTTTACGACCTCTATATGGAATATAAGGAGGGCGCAAATGATATCGATGCTTGGAAAGAACCTTCTTGGTTAAATCCCCATTTAAGTTGGGAAAAAATAAAGTGGTCGTTTAAAAGAATGAGGAATAGGCTTACATTTCGCCAGGAAATATGTGCAGAGTTCTTAGAGGACGTAAATTCTGTTTTTGCAAATGTCAAAAAACAGTCTTTTGGAGACCCTTTATACGAACCCGCTTTTGGTCGGGACTATGTTTTTGGTATCGACTTTGGTAGGCACGATGCAAGAACTGCTCTTATAGTTATGGATGTAGAAGCAAAGAGGGCTGTAAGTATAGCATTATTGGAGGAAAGAGAATGGAAGTATCAAATGAAGCTGTTAGAAGTATATTATAAAAAGTGGAGGCCTAAAAAAATATATGTTGATATGGCTACTATTGGTGATAAGATAACTGAGGATTTACAAAAGGAAGGATATGAGGTAGTTGGGGTTAAAATGAATGTTCCTTCTACCAGAAATAGTATAATAGAAGACTTAGCAATATCGATAGAAATGGGTGAAGTCTCGTATCCCGATTATAGAAAACACCAAGAATGGGAGGTATTAATTAACGAACTTCAGGCTTATGAATTTAATATTCTTGCCAATAGAATAGTATATCAAGCTCCAAAAGGCCACTTTTGTGATACTATTATGGCTCTTGGTCTTGCTTTATATGGCATAAAGGACTTAGAGAGGGAGGCGAAAAGATTTATTCCATTTACGAGACCTTATAGGTTATAGTATTTCGAAGTAGAATTTATTTGGGGGTCTATTAAAAATTATGAACGGCAATTTTCCAGATGTTCCAGACAACATTTCTGAAACAAGTCTATTACAACTAATCCGAGATACTCTTGAAGGCAATGCAAACCAAGAAAGGGAGAGGAGGAAGAACTACGAAACTTACTGGAATATATATAACGGCATTACAAGAACTTGGCTTAAGACTGTAGATGTTGAGAATCCTATTTACATAAACTATGGGAGAGCCTTAATAGATAGGTCTGTTGGATTTATTATAGGAAGTGAAGGAAAGGGACTAAAGGTAAAAGCAAGATTAGGGGAAGAACAAGTAGTTGACCAAGAAACCGCTGAAAAGTTAGATAAAATTAACAATATAATTAACAGCATTTTCAGAAGGTTAGAACGAGATAGACTTCTACAGAGGGCATATCAGACGGGGTTCGTTACTGGCGATGTGTTTCTAAAGCCTTACATAGTAGAAAGGAATGGGCAGCCGTGGCGCATTGACGTTATGTTGTATGACCCGAGTTTTTGTCAAGTTATATATGCTACAAACGATATAGACGATTTAGAGGAAGTCGAGATTACATATCCAGTAGTAAGACGTAGTTTCCTATCCTCTGTTAAATCGCCTCTCAAGGAACTAAATAAAGAAAGCAAGAAGATGTTGTTTAGAAGGGAAATTTACACAAAGGAGCTCATATATGTGGAAGAAGATGGGAAAAAGGTATTAGAAAAACAGCACAATTACCAAGAAGTCCCTATTGTCCATATACGAAATATGGAAGTTGCCGGTAAGTGGTATGGAATGAGCGACTTAAAAGACATTAAGCCCATATTGGAAGAACTCTCCTACAAAGCAACTGAATTAAGAGATATTCTAAACTACCACGCCAAACCCTTCCTTTTAGTAATAAACGCAGGCGAAGACTTAGTGCTTGACAGAAAAGCAACTTCTGCACTGTATTTGCCTCAAGAAAGTGATGTTAGATATGTCCAATTACCCACAATGGGTGCTGAACACGAGTCTTTCATAGAATTTCTCTTAACAGCACTGCACGAAATAACTGCTGTTCCTAAAGGAATGTTAGGAGAGATACGAGATGTAAGCAATCTGACGGGTTCGGCACTCTCTTGGAGGTATCAGGCACTTGAATCTAAAATGGCAAATAAGAAGGCGTGTTATGCAGCAGGTTTTGGTAGATTGGCTCGTTTAATGCTAAAAGCATGCCATTACTCAGGCATACATAGGATTGACGAAAGTTGGTTGAAGGATATATACTTTGATGTAGAATTTCCATCTCCATATCCCAAGAACGAGTATAATCAGTTGAACTTAGATATACAGAAGATAAACGCAGGATTGGAGAGTAGATTAGCAGTGCTTAAGAGAGAAGGCATGACTGAAGAGGAAGCATTGAAGGAGCTCGAGAGAATATCGAAGGAGAATGCTGAAATTGCTCGTGCCGAACAGCCTTGGGTAAATCTTTATGAAGGCCTTGGAGAAACTTCCACGTCTTCAGAGGAAGAGACTGAAACGGAAGACGAAGAGTAGATTAATGGTTAATCAGAAGGTTGTTAAACATGGCTAATTGCTATAATTGTGCAAATAAGTTTGTGTGTAAGAAGTTATCTATAATAATTGGTTCTCAGAATAAAGAAATGTATCAAGACTTTATAGATTCTTACGAATGCCCTGACTTCGTGGAAATGGACCAAGAGGAGGTAGATATAATGGATTCATTGGAGAAAGTGTTTAGAAACGCCTACGAAGTTGCTGTTGGTAAATGTTCTCCAGCGACCCCTAAAAACATAGAAGTAATAGATTAATTACTTCTCTCCAATATGTCAGAACCCATCATATACAAAATATTTAAAAGTCTTAGTGGGCTAAAACACATTACCAACGAATACGCTAACAGCGTTATTTCTTTTATAGAGAAGGCGCAACTTTCTGCGGAAGAAATTTCTGAAATTAAAAAGATATCGTCGTCATTCGGTAAAAGTTTTGCTGCGAAATTCTATTCCCACCTTGAGAAGCATGTAGGCGAAAGCATACTTAAGGGGTCTAATGACGTATTCAACCACCTTGAGCGTATGGGGCTTAAAATTTCTCCTGATATAAAGCAGAGCATTCAGAGAAGCATTTCCGAAACCGTATCGACAAAAATGCGCCAAAGATTTGCGGGATATACAATTGCGGAAAGGATTGCAGGATTGTCGACGCTACTGTCCAGAAGAATGGAAAGAATACGCGACGTTGCTCCTGAAGGAAAGAGATTTTTAAGCAGCTTGAAGAAAAATATTACATATAACAAGCCAGGAACGATACCTGGAGGTAGTATTTACAAAGCGGCAAGTGTAATTCATATCAGTGAAATATCAAGGGCATATAGAGAATCCTCAATTCAGACAGTTCACGAACTTGGTATTAGGTATATGAAGTGGCACCTACATCCCAGACACCCTAAATATGATATTTGCGACCTTCTTTCGGCGAAAGTTACTACTCCATACGGTCCTGGCGTGTATAGGGTAGAAGAACTTCCCGAATACCCGCATCCTCAGTGCATTTGTATCGTTACTCCATACATACCTTCAACCCAAGATTTACAAAAAATACACAATTATCCCCTTTCAGTTGACGAAGAATATTTTTTCGACCTTTCTACTGTGGACCCAAGAGCGCAAGGTTGGAATATAGAAACCTGGGCTGGAGGTGATGCATACGATTGGTATTCTCTGGGAAATACTGAGAAGAGGTTGTTAAAAGAAGTATCCCCTAACACAGTAAAGTATATTAATGGACTATATCGTGAAGGCAAGTTTAATGATTATGCGCGGGAGTTGGGATTGCTTGTAAGAGTGGGAATAGACGGTGAAGTTCTTTATATGATACCAAAATCAGAGGATGGTCTATTTTTTCTCGGCTGTTCTTTAAATTCGGTTCCTATAGCGTCGATGTGGTCTTGGTTTCCCAAAAATACATACGATACTCGTATGGTTGGTTGGGACGAGACTGATGCTCTTGAAAACGCAATGTTCGCAAGCATTGTCAACACATTTAACTTAGGAAATTTTGAGAACATCGTAGGCTCTAAACTGCTTCTTGAACCTGACTTCGGCTTCAGAATAAGAAATGCTTTCGGAGTTACTGCAGTAGCGCTTGGGCTTACAGCTCTTGCGATGATGTCGAGGGATGCGAAGGAAGAATTAAAGTATGTGCCTATAGACATTGTTCAAGAGCTTGAGTTGATAGAAATTCTTGGAGACGTAGACGAATACACTATCCATGACGGAAAATTACGCTCCGGTAGTGAAATAAAAATGTTAAATAAATTGTTATATAAAATGAAAGCAAAAAGTAAACTTGAAGAAGACAGTAAGCTGAGGGGTTTACTAAAAGAGAAATACAGACGCTATATTGAAAGACTTAAAAAGGCACTAAATCTCGATGACGACGCATCCCTGGATGATATCAAGAAAGCACTTACGAAAAGCAATTATTTCCGATATATAAGTCAGAACTCCGTAGAAGACGAAGTGGAGTTTCTTGTTGACGGATTATTAATGCTATTTGATTTAGGAAGGCAGCAAATGAAAGTTATTGCGCCGGAATTTATGTCGCTTATAGATGAATATTTAGGATACACAAGAAAGTGACTACTGTTCAAACAAGGAGCTTGGTTATTAGGAAAAATGAAACAAGGCTGGGAATACTCAAATTAGTATATAATAAGAACTTTGTAGAAATATTTTTTCCAACAAGTGACAGTAATTTGGAAAAAATACTAAAAGCATACAAACTACATTCTTGCTATAAACAGAATGCAACGGATGGAGGCATAATTTTGGAAACTCTGCCTATTAGCAATATTATTAGTAATATTGCTAAGGTTTTGAGGAGTTATGGATATATTTTGGTTACTGGCAGTTAAGACCATAAATACTAATAAAACCATTCGACATAGGAGCTGAAAATATGGCAAACGAATATAGACACAGAGTTCCTGATGATATTGATAAGGAACACATGAGGAGAGAGGAGAGGATAGGAAAGAGGGTTCCGCTTGGTAACAAGTACCGTAACCCTAAGCCCGCTCCTGAAGGTATAGAGGAGAAGTTCAATAGGAGAGCCCAGCAAGTTAAGGGCGATTAGTTTAAGTCCAATTAACTAATTCTGATTGGCGTAACAAACATTAAAAAAGAGTAAAGAAGGGAAGTGATAAAGTATGGCAAAGGACGAAAAGATTCAAGAGAATCTGGAAGAGAAATCTCAAACACAAGAGAATAGTGAAGACAATAGGGAAGAGAAAATAGAGCAAATGCTTAAGGAAAAGTTAGAAAAAGAGATTTCTTCTAAATTGCGCAGCCAGTATTACAAGGAGATAGAAAAATTGAAGAGGGAGAAGAAGTTAGTGGAAGAGGAACTGCATAAACTAAAAGAAGACACTCTCAAGAACTCTGACGAGGAAAACGCAACAAAGAGGAGAATTGAGGAGCTTGAAGACAAACTGACTAAGTTCCAAGTTGAGAAGGAAATTATAGAGGAAGAGTTGGAAAGATATAAGAAGTTGAATGAGCAGATAAAATATGAAGCTGAACTAAGGGAATACAAAAACAAACTTATTGCTGAATATGGGTCTAAAGGTATTCCTCTCAAGATGCTTAATCTGATAAAAGGCTCCTCAAAGGAAGATTTAGAAAGGTCTGCAAAAGAAATAGAAGAAACCTATTTAACCATAAAAGGGGATATTGACCGAGATATGGCAAAAATCCCCGCAGAGGGACAGGAATCAACGGTAAGTGGTTTAGGCAGTCTTTCTCAGCTCTCCACAGACGAATATTTCAAACTTAGAGAGCAGGGAAAGAGCCCAGACGAGATAGCGAAGATATTTAAGTCTAAGGAATAGTTTTACAGAACTATTGGGCTTGTCGGGTAAAAGGCACAGGAAAATTTTTAGCACATTGTAAGTATTCGGAGAGTAATTAAAGATGGCTACTTTTAAATTCACTACTCTTGATAGTGACTGTATTACAGACGACGGTAAGATAGGTGTTGCGGAACCTGATCTTAATGTTCCGATTCTTGCTAAAGAAGTATTTTATCAAGCAACCCCTAATCTAATTACTGAACAAGTAGCGACTATTATTAGAGACCCCGGTGTAATTCCCGGAAAAACTATATCATTCTTGAGATACAGAAACCTTGTTATGGGAGGTCAGTTAGACGATTCGTGCCACGACATCCCAGTTGAGGATATCGCCACCGATAAGGTGGAAATCACCGTCCACCCGCAGGGAGGCGGAGTTGGGTTTAGTGAATACGACCTAAGATTAGCAGCTGACGACCTTCTAACAAGAGGCGCAGAACTATTAGGCGCAAGATACGCTACAGTCAGGGATAAGCAGGGAATAGATACTTTGCTTACAGCATCTACTACCTTATATCAAGGGGGCGCCGCATCCAGGGATGCTCTTACTCCAGATGACACCATAACCGTAGATGACATGAGAATGGTCTGGCGTGAACTTGCGAGGAAGGATGCAATACAGTTCGACAACAAATACTTTGTTGCCATTATGCATCCTGATGTAGCATATTACCTGAAAGGCGACCCAACATATAGACAGGATATGAGATACGCCCAACCAATGTCTCTACTCAGAGGCGAATTTGGAACGGTTGAGGGAATAATTTGTGTAACCTCAACACAAATCGAGCCTGTGGTAGATTCGGGAGGGCTAAGGATATATCCGACAATAATTGTTGGTGCCAATGCTGTAGGTCTTGCTGTTGCGCTTGATGTGGCGGTTAAGTTCAATGCTCTACCCAACTTCGGTCTCATTGTCGCGCTTGCTTGGTACGGAATATGGGGTTGGGGAATAATTAACGACGACCACATCGTAATTCTTGAAACTGCAGCTTAGTCAACTACACTTAGTTGAGGTATTATATACTGGTTTGGACGTTTTGCAAGCCAAAAGTCCTTGGTTAAAATAAAAGGGCATCGGCTATGTGCTAAACAATGGAAATGCGCACTGTATTGGCTGATGCCCATAATAATATATTCCCTAATGTTATAGACATTATTACATTAAATAGGAGGATGTTATGGGTAGTAAAGAAAAGGAAAAGGTAATAGGAATGGTAAACATAGAAAAAGAAATACCTGATGAAGATACGGTTGTAGATATTCAGGAGGAGAACGAGGTATCAGAGAGCGTAAAAAAAGATACCAAAGCACAAACGCCACCTCCCAGACCAAGCAAAAAAATCTACATAATTCCGTTCTTTACATCAGGAAACTACGGAACCACGATTGGAAACCAAACTCTTTATTTCGTAAAGGGCGAAAAAACCCTCGTTGACAGACATATCGCTGAAGTCCTTATAGAAAAGAAGAGAGCAAAGATAGCCGAGTAGGTATAATAATATAACCAAAGATACTCGTATGGCTTCTGAAGAGGAAACGATAAGGATTTGGACGCGCCAAACCGAGCAAGTAGTAAGAGACGGAACTCGTGTTTGGTGTTTCCGTAGAGGAGAACCTCAAGCTGTCCCAAAACGTATAGCAGAAAGACTGCTTCGAGGAAATCTCTTTAAGAGGGAAGGAGAAGAGTTTGAATTTCACAATACACGGCGTAAGGGGATAAGAATAGGAGTATCGCGCTTAGGTGGCAGGGGCGATGGAGCTCTTGCATCCGTTGATATTACGGCAATCAAGAGGAAGTATCCATATTCCAAGATATTCGCCTACTCCATAGGCCATGTGTATGAATCTTGGCAAGGGCATCCAGCAATAGACAGACTGTCGAGACAGATGGCTCACAGCAACGTAGGAGGTTCTCACCAACTCTGGTATGATTTAAGCCCCATACCTTCTGTAATACACAAAAATTACGAACAGAAGGAATACTGTAGAATATCTTCCAAAAGAGCAAAGTTATTTGGTAATGAAAAAAAGAGTTTGATGGGCTGGATAAATACAATAGAGTTACACAACATACTCTTGGGGTTGGATGGTAGCGTCGATGATATGTATATACCTATAAAACCTCAAGACAGGTCTATCGTAAAGAAAAAGGTAAATCCTCCCAAAAGGTACATAACAATTCACAACTGGGCATGGGGAGGAAGACAAACAAAATGCATTCCAGATACCATCTTGACAAAAGTCTGCTTATATCTCAAAAACAAAGGATTTACAATTTACCACATAGGAGCTCCTACAGAGGATAGAATTGACTTTACAAAGTCGCTGTTAGGAAAGCTGAGTTTTAACCAAGCACTTGCTTTGTTATCTGATTCATTTCTTCACGTAGATAACGAAAGCACTCCTGCTCACTATTGTCCTAAGTTGAGAGTTCCCTGCCTTGTTTTGGCAGGTCCGACCAACTTTATAGGATGGGGACATAAGGAAAATGAGATAATAACCCGAACAGATGGAGGATGTGTTCGATGTGAGGGAAAGCACGGCTGGAGTTTTCACTGTGCGAGAAACAATGGTGACAGGTTGGCTGAATGTATGTGCGCAATAGATGTTGATTACGTAATCGACAAAATTGACTTTATGATAGAAAACAACGATTTATACAGAAAGAGAGCGTTAAAGCACAACAGAGAATTTGTAAATATAGTAATTTTAGGCGATAAACAAGTAAAACCCTTGCAACTCAAGAATTGTCTAAATAGGATAAGAGACACAATAAACTACATAAACTACAAAGTATATTTGGCGTTAGATTTTACTCCTTCTGCAAGTATTTACAACGTAGCAGAAGAATTTGATTGTATGCTATTAACAACAAGCACAAAAAATGACACAGACCTTCTTAATTGTGCTATACAAAATGTCGACTACAGTTGGAGCAACAAAAATTGGTGGTCTAAAGAGGAGTGGGTTATATTCATTGATTGCCGACAAAAACTATACTCTGGGTGGCTTTACGACATTTTAGAGAACAAAAGATACGATATAGGAATAATACATATTAAAAGCCCTATAAAGTGTATTGTAGTAAATAGAATCGCTTGGAATGATGTTGGAAAATTACCAAAAGCCAAAACGCTCGATGAAAGCGTTGAAAAATATAAAGATATCGTTAAAGCAAATCTATGGGAATCTGTAGATATTGACCTTAGCCCTAATGCAGCCAACAGACAAAAATAATATATTAATAACTTTCTCACTCAGAAAACCGATACCTAATAACGATATATTTATATGTGAGCTATCTGGAGTTGTTAAAGGATTAATACAAATAGGATACAATGTTCTCCTCTACTCCGATACTACAAACAAGTATGCTCCAAAAATCCTTGGAGCAAGACACATCCAAAATCCTGAAAACGAAAGTTACGACTACGTAATAATTCACGATAATGTTGGATTAAACTTAATAAACGACAAACCTTTTGTGTATAAATACAATAAGAATCTTTCCCAAATGCCGTTAGTGAAGGAAGGTAGGGTTGTAGTAGAATTTCCGAATGGGGGAAAGGAAATTAAGAGAGTAAAATCCTACGAAATATACCACATACCCTACTCCGTAGATACTCTGAATATTTTTAACGAAAAATTCCCTGAATTTATAAAAAGGACTCCAACAATTGGAATGCTATTTTCAGAAAATGAACTGAAAATGTTTCCTAAAACTTTGAATTTTGAGCAAATAGAACCGCAGCAAGCACGCAATTTAGATAAATACGATATTATAATAACTTATGGTAGAAGAGCTGTAGAAACTGTTCTCAGAGGAAAGAATGTAATTTGTGGACATCCTGCAATAGGCATTGATGGGCTTGTGCAGCCTGATAATTGGGAAAAGTTCTACAAAAACGACTTCTCTGGGAAAACAGTCAAGAAACCCTTTACTCTAAAAACCATAAGTAAGGAAATTGAGAAGATTAATCAAACAGAATTACAAATTCTTAAGTTAGTCTTTGCCGAGTATTTTGATAATGTTACAAACTCAGCAAAAATTTTGAACTTACTGGTTGAGAAGGCTTCAGTAAGGAGTATCTTTTGAAAATATACTGTTTAATAAATTGTTATATAAAATGGAGGCAAAAAGTAAATACATATATTCTCAGTTAGTCAAGACAATTCAACACAACTTGGTTTTGCTTGTAGGTGGGTAGGTGGAGAAGATGCTTTTAGGATATAGGTTCTCGAATCGAGACAATACACTGATTAAAAATGGAAACATTAGAAAAAGTATTACTAAGCGCTGTTGCAGTATCGGTAGTTGGATTGATATTTAAGATAGTTTGGGAATGGCTAAGAGAAAGAAATAATAACCATAAAAACAACTCGAAGAAGCAATTGATTAAAATGATGGAAAGAATAGAAGGTAAAATCGACAACTTAGAAAAAGGGAAACTTGAGAGAATGGAAGACTGCCTCATGAGACTAATCGAAATATACAGCAAAACAGACAACGATGGTGTTCCTCTTTGTTACCACCCACGCGGTTGGAAAGAAAGCATTGACAGGATGTCTCAAAATATTGATAAAATGAATATACTTTTTGAGAAGTGGTTAGACAGAATGGAAAGGTTTGTAAAGCCAAAAAATAATTAAAAGAGCGACATTATAATGAGCAGTCTGCTATTTCCTCAACACATATTAGAAAACTTAAGATTCCGTATAGGGGATACAGGTACTCCCTTTGGTCAGGGTGAAGAGCAGGATGTCGAGTATGTTTTTGAAGACTACGAATTAGATAGGATACTCAACGAATGTCTGGAGCAGCACGATATGTATTATGCTCCAGATACCGTTCCTTCTGAAGAAATAGACGCACTACTAACGCTGGCACACTCAAAGATTGCGTTAATCTTAATGAGTGATAACGCAAAATACTATTCCCTATATGCCCCCGAACTAAGGATAGACAAATCAGAAAGAGTAAACAACTACAATCTTCTTCGAAGAGAATTGCTCGATGAATACAAGAGAATATGCCTCTTAAATGGTTTTGGTCCGTATAGAAAGAGGGAAGTTCCGATACAGAGATACAGTTATCGCACGGGAGGCAGTGTGCCGAGGAAATACTCCGAAGCAATAAGAGTTCCTTCAGTCAAATACGAGGAAGGAGAATACTGTGTCAAAATATTCTGGCAGCCTGTATATGATACGTCATTTGTTTGGTATGCTTTGTATAGAACACCTCCCGATAAGTTTAGTGGGACGTTGTTGTGGAAGAGTGGATACAGAAGCAAAACATCCGTAATGTATGATAGCAGTGATTTTGTTGATGGTTATTACAGGTTGGCAATCCTTTCGGACAGCGGTATCATTAGTTGGGGTGAAGCAACTGAAATAGTGTTAAATGTATAGAAAGCGAGAAAGTTTATATACATACTCCCCACGAGGGTATCGAATAGTAAATAAGGATACTGCAGAAGTATTCTATCGTCAAGCAGACGAACTAATCAACGAAGCAGGCATAGGAGTTTCTACATATATTTACTTGGGAGGCGAATACGACGATGTTTACGGAGAACACGGTTCATGGCGCTTCGATGAAACACCGGTAGAAGCAATTGTAGTCCATAAACCTGCAACAAGACTACTACACCAATTTGGAATAGCCACAGAAATGGAAAGGGATGTCTTTGTAATGATTGCCAAAAAAGATTTAGATGAAAAAGGCTTTGTTAGTGGCATATCTCCAAAAGAGAAGGTAAAAATCGATGAAACAATATATGAGCTAAGAGAAGTAAAACCAATAAGTGTTTATAATAAGGTAGTATATTATAATTGCACTGCTGACGAATACCACAGCAGAACAGAACCAGCATAAAATCGGAGATTATCATGAGTCATTTTGCAATGAAATGCTTCCTAAAGTTTAAAAAAGGTCCTCATTGGCAAAAGAGAGTTAGGGTTGAAAAAGGATTAGCCAAAGCTATGGGTTGGGACTTTATTCCGAGGGGAATGTTTCTATCCGAAATATACGCGGAGGTGATTTACAGACGATTTCTCGAAGCTATTCAACAAAACGAAGCATTAGGACCTCCTCTAAGCGAGAGATGGTTAGAGATAAAGAGAGAAAAGGGTTGGGCGGAACCGAAGTGGATAGCAACAGGCGCACTGGCTAATACATTAAGCGTAAAGAAAATCGGCGAAGATGAATATTTTGTTGGTTGGGGTAAGGAGATACATTCAGCTCCTTCCTCTACAGAGCCAATAGAATCTTCAAAGTTGGCAAAAATGCTTGAATATGGTTTTGACAAAGTTCCGCCAAGACCTATAAGACGTCAAGTGCTAAGAAAAGGCGTCCCAGGCATTCGAGCAATGATAAAGGAGGGAAAAGTAAAACTCATAGGTTGATATGCCTAATATTGACATATTTTCCAACATTTCTGAAATAAGTAGCAGCGATAATATATCTGTTTCCTACTATGAGGAATCTTTGACAGGAAGCACTGCACTAATGTTTGAGGTATCAGGAAATGGAATAGTAAAATGCAAATTATCTAAGAATCTTGATTTAAGCTGGTATAAATATTCGAATGCTTCTGGTCATGGAAGAGCAATCCAAGACATTCGTTTCTGGGTAAAAGCAGATTTAGAAGGCAGAGATTACTTAGACGTCATCTTTCAACCAACTGGTTTTGGATTTCCTGTAAAATTACCTGAGAACACAAGCGATTGGCGGTTCAGGATATACAGTTTAAGTGGTATAGGTGATTACGGTTCTAATGTAGAAGAAGTATGGTTCGTGTTTAAAAATATATCCGAAAACAAATATGTTGTAATAGATAACTTTATTTGTGTAGCAGAGGACTTTTTAAGAGACTTAGACATATCTTTTGTAGAGAAGTTGGGGGGGCATTCGCCAAAATTAGGACTATTTGAATCAGAAGCATTTTGTCAGGGGAGAAATATTCCTATACGGTTAGGATTTCCCGAGCCCGAAGTCGGAACTACTTCACAAATTAAAGAGGAAGTTGACGATATTTTCCCTTTGTTTACTATTCAAAGAGTAGATATAGAGAATGATTTCGAATCCCGCGAGACTGGAAGATATTACCAAGAAGACGACGGTAATTATGTATATATATGGAGAAAAAAAGACCCTTTAATTGTTATATATCAGATAGACCTACTTAGCCTAAGAGAGTTTGAAACTGGCTTAATGATTGACTATTTGGAAGACAAGATGAGCTATGTAGGTATGTTCTGGAATAACGGTATTGGTTGCGAGTATCATAGAGTAGGATACACAGACAATACCGCAATTGCGGTTAGAGGGTATCGACACACATTTACTTACGAGGTTCTTTGCGCAGCAAACATAGGGATTCCTAAGGTTTACAAGGCTGTAGAAGACATAAATCTATTAATTAATAAACGATAAAGGAGTATATATGGAATACAAGATAAAGAATAATCTCGGAAACACATCGCTAAACATTCTTCCTAAAGAGAGGAAATACGGAACCTTGTTTGTTCCTCCAAAAGGGACTGTTGTAGTTGATATTGATAAATATAACGAAAATCAACTAATAGCATGGGCAAGAGAAGGAAAAATAAAGATTTTAGAGGTGAATACGACATCCTCATATAAGGGAGATGCGTTTAGCGGAGTAAAAGGTAATTTAAAATCTAACGGCAAAAAGGTTAAAAACAAGTCGAAAGAAGGTAAGAGGCGTGAAACAGTTATTAGTAAAATAGAGGAAGATAACGAGTAAAACAAATAAAGAACAAAGATTAAGGAGCATAAAATATGGCAATTGCTAAAGCACCGGGAATAGAAGTCATTGAGGGGGAAAAGGGAGCAAGGGTTATAGAAGGTATCTTTCCCTCAATAGCAGCAGTTGTTGGTATAACTGAAAAAGGTAAAATTGGTGAACCAATCCTCGTTACCTCTTATCCCGACTTTGTAAATAAGTTTGGAACAAAGGTAGGATATAGTTATACGCCATTTTCTGTCCAACACTTCTTCGATAACGGCGGAACAATGCTATATGTTGTTAGAACGTGCCACTACTCAGAAGGGACACCTACAGCAGTATCTTCTGACGTAACAGTCCCAGATTCGGGAAGTGTTCCTGACGATTGTCTTGCTGTAGAAGCACATTCCGAGGGAACTTGGGGAGATTTAATTACATTCTCAATAGAATATTCTAATAAACTAAGCACAAAGTTGGCAGAAGACGCCAGCAACGGTGATGACTATATTATCGTAGAAGACATAAACGGAGCTCAGGTAGGAAGAGCAATAAAGATAGGTGATGGAGGCACAGAAGAATATGGTAAAATAAAGAGCATTGATGAAACCAACAGAAAAATATATTTAGAAACCCCTTTATCAGGAGACTACAACGCAGAAGACCCTGTTGTTTCACTCGACTTTAACATAACAGTTTATTATAAAGGTGTTCAAGTAGAGCCTACATGGGAATACTTATCTATGGAATCTGACTGCGCTGGGTATGTGGAAAACGTCCTAAACGACGACAACTCAGGTTCCAAGTATGTGCGCGTAACGGAAATCAGCTCAGCTTCCGACTATCCCACAAAACTTCCTGCAGTGGGGCAATATGCGCTTAGCGGAGGTGATAATGGACTTACTGGAATGACACAAGAAGACTTCTACGACCTTGAGGAAGAAGAAGGAGGAATATATGCACTTAAAAAGGTAGTAGAGCCTCTAACTCTATTTGTTCCTGATATACACCTATTCGCAAATCCAGAGAGAGCCCACAAAGCCATAGAGCAATGGGCAGAGCAGGACGGTAGAGTAGCATTTATTTACTCACCTCCATACGGATACAACCAGCAAAATGCGAGAGAATATAAGAGAACAACAGCAATGATGACATCAAAGTATTCTGCGGGATACTATCCATGGCAAAAATTCTACGATACAGTAAGAGAGTGCGAATCCTATATACCTCCAGAAGGAATGGTTGTAGGAACGATGGTTAGGATGGATAGACAGAAGGGCATAAATAGAGCGCCAGCCGGAACAAGCGCACAACTGGTAGATTCCTTAGGTCCTGAAAGAGAACTTTCAAAGCAGGATCTTGAATACCTATCCGCAGATTTAAATTGCATAATCAAAAAGCCTGGATACGGTATTCTCGTTTGGGGTTGTAGAACATCTACCAACGGAAGTCAATCAAGATACATAAACAACAGAAGATACTTAAACTACTTGAAGGTTACCTTACAGCAAGGTATGCAATACATTGTCTTTAACCCTGCAAATAAGACCGAAACATACATACAAGGCAGTCTTACACTCGAATCATTCTTGCGGGCTGAGTGGAGAGAAGGAAGGCTTGTAGGAAACACAGCACAAGACGCCTTCTATGTAAACTGGACAGGCAGTGTGAACCCAAAGGAGCTTACTGACAGAGGCATAATGACATTTGAGATAGGAGTTTCTCTTGAGGTCCCCGGCGAATTCGTAAGATTCATTGTCTATCCCGGAACAGGTGGAGCAGTAGAAGAGATATAGGGGGTGTAAAACATGGTACAGCACATAGAGAGTAAATTCCAGTTCGAAGTAAATATTGAAGGTCTTCCAGCAATGAGGTTTCAATCACTGGATGGTCTAAGAAAGAGTGTTGCGGTTTCTGAATACAGAGAAGGCGGAACACCAACATATATAGAGAAGTTCTCAGGGCTTGCAACTTATGACCCCGTAACATTACGGAGAGGCATTGTTGCGCATGATTCAATCAACGAAGAGATAGACAATTGGATTAAGATGGTCGATGACCCAACAAGCTTCGGAACACCGCTTGACTACAAGAAATCTATTACAATCATAGAATACTCTAAAGACGGAACAATTATAAGAGAAGTAAGGCTCTATAATGCTTGGATTTCGTCAGTTATACCCGGCTCTTGGGACGCAACAAGCTCTGACAGACAGCTCTTGGAATTGGAAATAACTTTTGATTACTTCGAGCAAATTTGGAGATAGCCGCGTAAGTAAGTTTATCTACTACTAACAAACTGTGTAGACTTACTGCAAGTGCTTCAAATAACATTCTAATACCGAAATGGGTTTAAAAGACCTCTTCCATAAGACTGGTTCAGGTGACGATATACCTCAAATATTTAGATTTAAGGTTATCGTCGACAATATAGGTCTATTTAAATGTAGTAAAGTCAATTTAGGAAAAATCAATATAGAATACTATGAGCATCGTGAAGGGGGATTAAATGTTATGACACATAGAATCCCCCTCAGAGTAGTCCAAAGTCCTATAACGTTAGAAAAGGTTCAGATATACGACGAACAAACATTGTGGGCTTGGATGTCGTCAGTATTTGACCTTGAATATGCAATAAGAACTGGAAACGAATGGGTAGATTGGTTATTACAATCACTACAACCTCCATTCAGGCGAAATTTTGCAATAATAGAGTTAGACAAGAATGCACAGGAAAGAAGGATGTGGACCGTTTATGGCGCGGCGGTAAAACAATACACTTTCCCGAACTACGATGCGGGAAATAGTGGGGTTGCATTGTCCACAGTCGAGCTTATCCACAATGGTATAGAAGAACAACTGCTATAAATTTCTGATAAAAACTTATCGGGTAAAAATAGGTATATAAGAGGTGATGGTAAATGTCTGTAAAAACGACAATAGTAAAATTACCAGTAGGATATAGGGAGGTCGTAGAGGAAAACGGTTCAAAAGTCAAAAAAGTTCATAGAGAAGCGACCATAAAAGAATTAGATGGGTATGCAGAAGAAGCCATCTATTCATCTGCTTCAAGAAGTAACCCAGGAGCTCTTATAACAACTCTTCTCCAACACGCCGTAACCAAAATCGGCGACTACGAGATTTCTCCTACCAAAAACAAGAGAATAATAGAATCCCTTACAATCTCCGATAGGATGTTTCTGATGATAGAAATAAGGAGATTAATCGAGGGAGATATACTTCCAATGTCTGCTAAGTGTCCTTATTGTGGTAATAACTTTGAATACGAGGTAAATCTGGCTGAACTTGAAGTTTCGGTGGTTCCAGATGATAAAGAACCTGTAGTTGAAATAGAGTTCTCAACGAGTATAAAAGATAAAAATGGTAACGAATCAAGGGTTGCTATATTTAAGTATCCTGACGGGAAAATTCAAAAGGAAGTATTGGGTGCTTACGCAGATAACGTTGGGAAAGCAACTACTGCCATAGCAGAAAGATGTCTCATCAACTTCGAAGGTTTAATAGAAGTTCCGCCGAGATGGGCGGCCGGATTTCCTTTGTCTGATAGAAAAAAGATAAGAAAAGCACTCATTATAGACACTCCAGGATATAATCAGGTATTGCAAATACCATGTCCGAATTGTGGTAGAGTTGGTGAAACAACACTGGAGTTGGACAGTTTTTTAGCATAACGCACCCAAGCGACCTCGAGTGGGAAGTTCTGCTTTTAGCGTTTAACCTTCATTGGTCTCAAGATGATGTCCTTCGCTTGGGTGTCAAACGGCGCAAACGCTATGTTGAGGAGGTAATAAACTATCTTCAAAAGCTTAACAGTGAAACAAAGCGAGTTAGATAAATAAAAATATGCCAGCAAGAATGACATCTTTTGGGGGACCTTCCACTGGAGGTGGAAACTATAGAGGCGGAGAAGGACTGTTTGGAATCTCCATCTCTGGGGCAGGAACAGCCATAGGTGATATTTCCAAAGTTACTGCCGCACTTGGGTCAATGCAGATAGCCGGTGCTGGAGTTTCTTCAACCTTTGCAGGCATTACAAAGTCATCAACGGATCTGTTTGGAGGGTTCAATAAAGTCTTTGGCGCGTGTCATGGTTTTACAACGGAACTCGGCAACTTATCATCAACCGCCATTCAATATGCCTACGTAGCGAAGAAAATCTCAGGAACAACAGGAATTG
>Ga0164310_10000613_pt1 | contig 19281 bp, 18 predicted proteins | sample GuaBasSedimGuay1_FD_121795 | JGI IMG/M metagenome (GOLD analysis project Ga0164310, IMG submission 121795) | Subseafloor sediment microbial communities from Guaymas Basin, Gulf of California, Mexico - Guay1, Core 4569-9, 0-3 cm | ecosystem: Environmental > Aquatic > Marine > Hydrothermal vents... | reverse complement strand
TTCAAAACTAAAGGATAAAATATCACCCGTCTTTCTATCAATTACAATTTCTATAAATTCAATATCTTTAATTGAACCATAAAATATCCATCTAAAGAACTTGTATAAATTATGAACTAAAAGATTCGGATGGATTTCATCGGTCCAAACAGGGCGATAAATCAAAATCATTTTGTCTTCTTGACATATAAACTCGTAAAAGATAAATTTAATATCTAATTTTAGGCTATTATCTTGATATATGTATGGTTTATATTTATTTAAAATTTCAATAACAGTAGAACCATCAACTTTTTCATTTGCATTAAGTGTTAAATAACTCCTTCCTTTCATACCTGTTATTTTAAAACCCACTAGAAATGCAATTAATCCGAGAACTGGGGCCATATAAATGAGCATTATAATACAATTTATTGTTTCCATCGTGAAAACACAATTTAAGAGTTCAATCACTTTTATAATACAAACATTTCCCTCAACTAAGGTTTTGTTGTATTTAAAACTTGGGATTGAAAGTTAATTATTCGCAAAATTGTATTTGTAAAAACTTACATTTTAATAATGACAAACCTTTCATATGTCTGTAGATTTTAATAAAGTATTAAACAGTAGATAATTTAAAACAATTAAAAAAAAGCATATCGATGACTCAAAAATCAGCAAGATTCTTTAAGAAAATTGGCACTAATTAGTATAAATCTTCAAGTTAGAATTCTTGATTGGCCTACTTTTGTTGGTTAGTTAATCTATTTCCGTAATTTTGACCTTTGTTACATTAGTCTTGTTGGAGGCGAGAGAGATTCTGATTTCACCGGCCTGTATAAGAAAAATGGCTCTCTAAACTTCTTTAGTTATGATGGTGGCATGGATTGGGATAATAGTTTGGGAACTGGAAAGAATAAATGGTATATGAAATAAGGGCTTTTTATTATTCCTCCCTATTCACAAGCACGAATTAAGCATTATTGGGATTGGGAAAATTACTTAATGAACAAGATTCTTCCTTGTGTGCCAATGTTTATATCGCAGGCTTATATCTTGCTGAGAATTAGGAGTTTCTAAATTGCACGCATTTTTCAAGAACCAGCTTGAGTAAGTTCCTGTAAAATCATGCTATTTTGTCTTAAAAATTAACAAGAACAAAGAGCTATTATAAATCAGAAAAATAAGCGCGAGATGTGAAATCCATCCTTCTTCTTGGTGGGTATTAGTTGACTGAAGAGAAAAAATTCATATCAAAAATCGCCTTTTACTTCGGTTCAGTAAATCCAGTGGCAGAACTCCTTTTCCAGCAACTTCTCATTGACGTTCCTCGAGAAAAAATTCACGGTTTGCTTGAGCTGTTAATAGAATTTGTGAAAGTAGAGAAGGATGATTCTGCTAACAAACAATTGAGCGAAAGCATTATGGAAGATATTTTCAATTTCTTTATCCAGCTTCGACTTGAAGAGCTTCAAAATTTCATTGGTTTGCTTCTTCGTTCTTTTCCGATAAAAATGGCAGCCATTAAAGAAACTTTCCTCTCGCAGCTCCGAATAGAAGAATCTCAACAGATTTCATACGAACAACAAAAATTGTTGACTTTTATCCATAACTTGTGAAGATGGTCTATCTCTCATTGGGCACTGTGAAAAGCTTGAGCGTTCAAAGAGTTGCAAGCACCTTCAAATAAAAGTCGTTTATCCCACCAAACAAGTGGGAATTAATATACTCTTTAAATTTGATTTGTATGTCGAACAACCACTCTTATCAAGACAAATGAACATGCAAGATTAAAGTTCGGTTCTTAACTCGAGTAAAAAAAAGAGGAATGGTTTAAAACGCCATTTCTCATTTTAAAAATCGTTTTTTTACCTTAGAAAAAGCAACAATTGATAGTGTCAATGTCGCAAGTACTAACAGAGTAGCTTTGAATGTCATTCCTGGTAAAGACGGTGTCCCTTGTAAACCTATTACGAGTAAGTCGAAGTAACCTCCATTTGCTAACCTGTCGATAACTTCCATATAATAAGAACCAGTTATATTAGCTTGGAAGCTAAAAACTTCACCGAGTGTTGAATTAGAATCAAAGACCTTTGCTTCTGTGACAAACTCATCTTCGTAGAGGATGACATAAATATCTGTTATAGTAAATGTTTTAAGACTCAGATTCACAGTGTAATCTTCGTCTTCAATCAACCCCCGAATTTCAACTTTCAAGTCAATGACTTGTAGGCCACTGTACTTGTGATTTAATTCTACTACTAAAATGTCTGCCTTGGTTAACATTACTTGAGTAGTAAATAAACCGGCAATGACAAATGGTAGCATTACTAATAGTAATTGTTTTGGATTTTTCATCATAAAACCTTCTCACAGATATCTTATTTATACTAACTATTTAAATGTTTTAAAAATGAAAAAAATAATACACTAGAGCCATAAACGAATAAAAAAAAGAGAAAAAGAAGACTTGTTGTGACCAAGATAAAACTTTAGGGGGAAAGTTATATCAGGAGTTTTTTCAAGTTTCAGTGGTTTTTCTTTTTGACATTTGAATCATTGGTGATTTTTCAGCCACAACGTTTTCTAATATAGGCTCTTCTTTAAGAAATTACTTCTGTTTGTAGAAGAATTTCTTGGATTGGTGAGTCGATCATCCTGAGTTTCCGACTTTTTTCTTCTATTTGGTTCCTTCTAGTGCTACTGGTTCAGCTATTGAGAAATCTGCTGTTTCAAATTGGCTATTATAGAGTTCTGCGTAGAATCCATTCTTCTCGAGTAATTCATTATGTGTTCCTTGTTCGACGATATCACCATCACGAATGACGAGGATAAGATCTGCATTTCGGATGGTTGATAAGCGATGAGCTATCACAAAGCTGGTGCGATTTTTCATCAAGTTGTCCATAGCTTTCTGGATTAGAATTTCTGTTCGTGTATCCACAGAGCTTGTTGCTTCATCAAGGATTAGTATCGGTGGATTTGCAAGTACTGCTCTAGCAATTGTCAGTAATTGTTTTTGTCCTTGGGATAAGTTGGTTACTTCTTCATTTATTTCCATATCATATCCTTTCGGGAGAGTATGAACAAACTTGTCCACATAAGCAGCTTTTGCAGCCTCGACCACTTCCTTATCTCGTGCATCTAGCCGGCCATAGCGGATGTTTTCTCTAATTGTTCCATTGAATAGCCAAGTGTCTTGAAGGACCATGCCGAACTTTGACCGGAGTTCATGGCGGCTAATATCATTTATATTAATGCCGTCAATGAGAATCGCTCCGCCATCTAAGTCATAAAATCTCATTAAAAGTTTTACAATGGTGGTCTTACCTGCACCAGTTGGACCAACAAGAGCGATCTTTTGTCCTGGCTTCGCTATTGCTGAGAAATTATGGATAACGGTTTTCTCTGGTGAATAGCCAAATTTGACATTCCGAAATTCTACCAGACCCTTAATTTTACCCAGCTTTAGCTCCTTAGCTGATTCATCACTTTCTTCTTGCTCCTCTAAAAAGGTAAAGACACGTTCTGAAGCCGCAGCGGTGCGTTGCAAAACATTTGATGCGCTGGCAATTTGCCCCATCGGTCGGGTAAAGGATCGAACGTATTGAATGAAAGCTTGGATGTCACCAACTGTTATTGTTCCCTGGCTTGTTAACCACCCACCAAAAATAGCGACTGCAACATACCCTAAATTACCAATGAAGGTCATTACTGGCATCATAATCCCTGAAAAGAATTGTGACTTCCAGGCAGCCTTATAGAGTGTGTTATTGTATTTATTGAATTTTCGGATGCTTTTTTGCTCGCCGTTAAATGCTTTCACGATTTCATGACCACCAAACATTTCTTCCACATGGCTATTCACATGTCCGATGTAATCTTGCTGTTGATTGAAATGCTTTTGTGAACGCTTTACAATGAAAGAAATCATAAGTGCTGATAATGGGAGAACACCCATAATCACCAAAGTTATCTTCCAGCTAATCGTAAACATCATTACAAGTACACCAACAACAGTTACAACAGAGCTAATGATTTGTGTGATGCTTTGGCTCAAGGTCTGGTTGATCGTGTCAACATCATTCGTTAAATAGGACAGTACCTCGCCATACGTGGTTTTGTCAAAATATTTGAGGGGTAAACGATTGATCTTTCGTGAAATGTCTTTTCGCAGCCGGTAAGAAATGTCTGCAGAAACTTTTGCCATGATCCATCCTTGAAGATAAGACAAAATAGCTGAAGCAATATACCATGCAAGAGTAACAAGGACGATTTTTCCAATATAATCAAAGTCCACAGAACCGGTCCCTTGAATCGTTGCAATTAATCCTTCAAAAAGTTTGGTAGTTGCTTTTCCAAGTGTTTTTGGACCAATGATGTTTGCTGCAGTAGATGCAGCTGCAAGAAGAATGGCAAAGAGAATGATGAGTTTATATCTTCCTAAATATTGAATGAATTTCTTAAAAGCGGCTTTGAAATCCTTTGGTTTTTCCCCGCCTCGCATCATAGCTGCCATTGGCCCCGGACCGCGGGAGCCTTGTTTGGGTGGTTTGTTTCCATGAACGCTCATAATGCTTCCTCCAATTCTAATTGTGAAATTGCTATCTCTCGATATATGGGACATGTTTCCATAAGTTCGTCATGTGTTCCTTTTCCTACAATCTTGCCTTCATCAAGCACTAAAATCTGTTCAGCATTTTTAATCGTTGAAACTCGTTGTGATACCATAAATACTGTGCTTTCGCCTGTGCTCTCTTTGAGTGCCTTGCGAAGGGCGGCATCTGTTTTAAAATCAAGAGCAGAAACACAATCATCAAATACATAAATTGGCGCTCTTTTTACTAAGGCACGCGCAATTGAAAGCCGTTGTTTCTGTCCTCCAGAAACATTCATCCCACCCTGAGCGATTTCCATATCAAATCTTTCAGGCTTCGAATAAACGAATTCTTTTGCTTGAGAAACTTCAATTGCTTGTTCTAATAACTGTTCATCAGCATTTTCGTTAGCAAAAAGAAGATTGCTTCTAATCGTCCCTGAAAAGAGTGCGCTTTTTTGGGGCACAAAGCCTATCTTCTCTCGAAGGGTTTGTTGGGTAACTTCTTTAATGTTTAAGTTGTCTATGAGAATTTCGCCACTTGTTGCTTCATAAAATCGTAGAATGAGTTTTGCTAATGTGGACTTTCCTGAGCCTGTAGCACCAATAATACCCGTGGTTTGTCCTGGTAATGCAGTAAAATTAATGTTATGTAAGACGTCGCTTTCTGCACCGGGGTAACGGAATGAAACATTTCGAAACTCGACTTTTCCTTTAAATGGCTCGACAAAAGTCTTTGGGTTTGGCGGGTCTTTTATTACTTCTTCCGTTTGCAGCACTTCATTAATTCTTCTAGCTGAGACCACCGCACGGGGTAAAAGGATGAACATCATGGTCATCAGCAGAAATGCGAAAACAATTTGCATAGAATATTGCATAAAGGCCATCATATCTCCTACTTGCATAAAACCATCTGCTACTTGATGTGAGCCAATCCAAATGATGCTTAGTGAAAGACCACTTAAAACAAACATCATAAATGGCATAAGAATAACAATTACGCGATTGATAAAGAGAGAAACACCCGTTAGATTCAGATTTGCTTGGTCAAAACGGTTTTCCTCATATTTCTCTCGGTTAAAGGCGCGAACAACCAACATTCCTGTTAGTCCTTCTCGGGCAACAAGATTTATCCGGTCAATTAATGATTGCATTTTATTGAATTTTGGCACAGCAATTAGGAAAACTGTTAGCACAAGCACTAGTAATGCCAGTACTGCTACGCCAATAAGCCACCACATCGAGGTGTTTTTATTAAGTGCATGAATGATGCCACCTATGCCGAGAATGGGTGCATAGAAGACCATACGAATGATCATGCTTGTAACAGCTTGGATCTGTGTGACATCATTGGTTGATCTTGTAATGAGTGATGCGGTGGAAAACGAATCAAATTCTGTCCCGGAAAAGCCCTCGATTTTTTCAAATAATCCTGCTCGAATGTCTCGCGCCATTCCCGCTGCAATTTTTGCTGATAAGAAGCCAACAGAAATGGTACAAACCACTGAGAGTAATGTCATCAAGAGCATTAGTCCACCGGCTTTTAGAATATAATTCCGTTGGAGTTTATTCATGTTCATGCCAATTGTTTCATATTCTTGTCGAACAGCAAAGGCCGCCATCTGACTGACCATATTCTTCCCCATCGCTTCAAAAGAAGATATAATGCCTTTCAGAATTAACTTGCGGTTAATGAAAGGCAGTGATTCAAGATAGTCAAATAGATCCATGCCTGGGGGAAGCGTAGAGGGGTCAACACCAAGTGCATCCCACAGAGCCGTGGCATTTTCCGGATTAGCTATTGCTTGTTCGAGAATAAATACACCAACAAAAGGTCGCTCGAGAATATCACTTACTGTTCTGATTTCTTTCCATTTTAGTTTGTTTCGAATATACAATGACTCATTCTGCAGTATGGGGTAGTCAATTACATACTCTGAAAAATCAGAAGAATTTTCCATTACCAGAGTGTAACTTTCGAGAACAACTGTTTGGTTTGTCGAGCTAATGAAGATGAACAACCGATCCATTTCTTGCTGGCGGATTGCTAACGGGGCAGCATTTTCAACACCACCTTGCTGTATGCCAGTATCAATAATATTCGAAAGATAGTCAGGCAACTGGAGGTCCAAATTCGCCTGAGCAAAGAGTAAGCCTATTGAAAGAAAAATCATGAAAAGATAAGGTTTAACATATTTTACTAATTTCTTCACTACAATTTACTCCTTAAATTTCTGCAATTAATCATCCGTACAACAGTCATTAAATTGGAATTGCACATTATTTTCTTTGGCAAGCTTTTCAAGGGACTCAAGTGTCTTTTGAATGATCATTCCTGTCTTTTCAGGTTTTTTATGCAAAAGCAAAAAGGTAAGGCGAGAAATTCGCGCCATGTCTCTTAAAATCGCTTGAATTTGTAATTGTAAAGCTCGGGATTCTTCCAAATTCCCAACCTCACCAGCCATTTGAATAAATGACAAGAATTGAGAGAAATTCTTTAATATGCGATTTCGAATTGCTTCTTGATGTTCATTAAAAACATGTCTCCCTTCCTCTGTTATCGAGTAAATCTTTTGCACACGGCCGCTTTCAATTCGCTCTTCAGAAGAAACCAAACCAGCTTTTTCCATAGATTTTAAAGAGTTATAAATTGCTGTCTGACTTGGCCTCCAGTTGAATTTTTCTTCAATTAATGCTGCTAAAGCATAGCCATGTTGTGGTCCTTTTAGGACTATCTGCATGAGGATCAGAGCGTCGAGTATTTTTGTTGGTGAGAATAATGGCGACATGAGAAGAATGTCCCATAATTGTTATATAAAAAATTTGTCATATCTCCCCTCGCACATATTAGTAAGTTGATTTTCTGTCAGCTGTTTTTCGATGCCCTTATTTTTTGCTTTTAAGGTGTTTTATGTTCGTGAGACGTTCTTACCAGAAAAAATTTCACATCATCTGATAACTCAAAAACTTTTTTTAAGTAATAAGAGAATCTTTTTTTTAATTCCATCCGGAGGATTCGGAATGCCGCATAAAAGAAAAATTTCGTTGATAGGGATAATAGGGATTAGCTTAACGACGGTAATTGGGAGTGGTATTTGGAAAGATTCTCTTGTGTGGTCAAATAAAGTTGGGATTTTTAGTTTAGTAACAATTACTATTGGTTGGCTTTTAATTCTCACAGCAGGCCTTTCTTACGCAGAATGTGTAAGTATGTTTCCTAAAAGTGGTGGCCCCTATTCCTATGTTGGTGGTGTTTTCGGTAAGAAAGCCGGTTCAAGTGTTGGTATTCTCTATCTTCTTGGCTATCTCATAGGTAGTACTATACTGGCCTTTTTAGCCGCACTCTTTACTCTTTCAGCAATAAACACTGCTTTATTAAACGCTCTAAATCTCACACTTCTAACCTTTGCTTATCTTTTATTATTTGTAATTCTTGCTGCTCTAAGCAGCCCGCGAATTTTTGGGATAATCTCATTTACCTGGGTTGTCATTAAAATTGTCTTGGTTGTAATTGTTTCGATTATTGCCCTCACTCATTGGTCTTATTCTCCTCCAGGAAGTATAAGCTTTGTTAATTATCAATTGGCAATTAATGGTGGTCTTTGGTCGCTTATGGGTTTTGAACTTGTCCTCGTCTTTTCAGGTGATGTGGAGAATGTGGAGCAGAAAATGCCTAAAGGACTTTTGATAACACTGCCAATTATTTTAGTTTTGTACTTATTTGTGACGATTTCATTTGCCGGTTTAATATCGATCGGTGAGATCCCAGTTGATGCTGATATTGTAAGTCTTATTTTTCTTCTCGCTTCAAAGTCCTCCATTCCCTCTTGGATTGTTTTTGCTTTTGCAGCGTTCTCTGCGGCAGGGACAGGCTATGCAATACTTACAATGGTGCTTAAACAAGTGAAGGTTTTAACAGAGGATGATGTTCTCCCTTCCATCTTTAAAAAAAAGCTAGCAGGCATAAATGTATTTAGTAGTCTTTTTATTCTTCTTGGAACTTTTATTGTTGCAACAGTAATGGTGGGAACAGTTGATGTTTGGGAGAATTCCATAGTATCTTTTATTGCTGTAGGTTTGGGGTTAATTTTAATTTCTGCGATGTTTCCGGCAGGCTTAATTGCGCTCTATTTGCGGATAAAATTGCCGGCATTGAAACGACCATTCAAAACTCCTCTCGCGGTTATTATCTTCCCTTTGGCAATACTTCTAAGTCTTTATCTTCTTGTTTTGAATTTTTGGGAAATAAGGAAGCTGTGGCCAGGACTAGTAATTCTTATTACTTTTCTAATTGTAATTCCACTTTTGGTGTTCCTCTTCCAAAAAGACGATACAGAATTGCCGACAAATTAACTCCTAAATTTTTTTTCACTAAAAACATTTTAAAACTAAAGAAACAGTTTATTCTTTGTAAATTGGTGAACTGCTGAATGGCTGATTTAGTTATAAAATGTATATGTGGTGAAACATTTACATATAGTATTAATTTAGCCCCTTTTATAGAAGAATTTGAAACAGCAGGAGAAATACCATTAATAATCCCCCACAAAGACCACTTCGTAACTGCTTATATCGACCGGCAATTCAAAATCAAAAGCGTCGAACGCATAATTATGGTCGATAAGCATCAGCGTTCAACCATTGTTTCCTCAGAAACTATTTCGGAAAACGAAATTAAACGAATAATCGATAATGTAAAACAGGAAATAAATCTCCACAAGGATTATCTCGGATTTGCGCAGAAGATCCTCGACATAATTCAAGAACCAGAAGCACTTTTTATCGCCGGCAGACAAATGGGTTATGAAATGTGGCGAGAGATGAGAAAGTCCATATTAAAACTCGGAGCAACTTATCAACCGAAAATCAATTTGATTCTAAAGACTGAATTAAAGCCTATTTTAGATAAAACCGGCAAAACCAGACTCGAGAAAGACAATCAGTTAGAAGTGGATCAAGTAATCGCCCCACAACTTGTAGTCGGGCTTGCACAAGGAATATTATTAGCCATTGGAGAAACGGCTGAAGAAAAAATGGACATTAAAATTGAATATACCATTGAAGGAAACAAAGTAGATCTGATATTGAAGAATGAATAAGCCATCTGAAAGTATTTATCGTTTTTTTTTAGTATTTAAGGGGTGTTCTCCATTCAAGACTTTGTGGTATAACAATAGACACCGGTTAGAATTTATGTTCCTCCTCCTGGGTAAAATCCATTGTAAATAATAACTGGTTGGTTGTTTCGTACAATTTACTACCTTGGCAGTGATTTTTTCCTAACTCTCTTTGGCAAGTTTATTGTATGAGAAAGCGCCTTGTTTTTTTGAGAAGCATTTTGAGTTCTTCAGTACCCTCATAACTCCGGAAGAAACTATCCAAATTTATTTTCTTCTTCTGCTTGTGCTTGTATTTCTCTGTTAATTCTTGTAAGCCAACAATTGCTGTTTCTATTGTCTTATGAAGTTTGACTAATAAAAATGAGAACCGTATTAACTCTAAATGTTTTTGAATTCTCTTACCAATGTTGTCACATTCAGTAAAAATAACAGGTATTTCATAGAAAAGGGTATTTGGCATTAAGCGCTCTGAGAGAAACAAAGTGACATTAAGGGCTTCTTGCAGATCAGTAATAAGAGGATTGACGACTTTGTTTCCGGATAAAGCTACTCCTTGGTTTTCAAATAACTTTAACATTTGATAAAGGCTCTCCACTAAGCCCAAAAAATTTTTCTCGTTAAAGTAATAGAAATAGCTAAAAGTAAAATCACTTTCATCAATAGTTTCGCTTCGACCAATTAAGGCATAGCTTACATAGTCTTGAATATATTTGCAGGGTTGAACTAAATTTTGTAATAATCTACTAATATCCATTAAGAGGTTAAAAGTAACATTAAATGAAGTAAGGCCGGGAAGAACCTCATAGAGATTCTTCTGCAATAACTTCAATTCTTCAATAATTGGATAGAGGTTCTCAACTAGTATTTTATTGTATGAAATTAATTTTTGAATTTCTTCTAAAATCTCGATGCATTCTTGTGACTCTTTTTTAATTACTGCCGTTTGATCGAAAACAGGCAAATAAAGTTTGGATACAAGTCCTTGATGTTCTTTTAGGTATTTCAAGGATTCAGAATAAAACTGGAAGTTCATAGACAATTCATATTCTCTCTTTCAAATGGTCTTTTTCAATTATTTTTCAGGAATTGGATCTAAACCAATTTAAAATGTCTCAACCGTATTTAAATACATACTGATTCTTAACTGATTTTTACAAAGAAAACTGGTGTTTCCTAAGCCAATGAGAGTTTTATTCACTAGGGTAATATACACAAATAATAGTTATGCTAGAAAAACTATTTGATAAGAGCTTTCCTGATAGCAACTACTCATTTCTCTTTTCAAATTATGTAGAGTTAAATTAATATCTCTCAAGTTCAAGCACCACCTGAATGTTAAAGCATTTGATGATTTTGGGTTTTAGACGCTTGGCTATAGAATCTTGTAGAAAAAGTTTCAACATTCAAAAGAATTCATTTTGTCTCCCTCTTTTTCCTTCTTTAATCCGGTTTCCAAAACTTCTATAAAGTTTACAATTCAGTAAAGTAGTTCGCTACTCTTTTTAACTTAAATGAGTAAAATTAAAATATTTATATTTTATAAAATCATACCATCCAGAATAACTCTGGGAGAACTTATTCGAGAGTTTTATTTATGGCCATTGAAAAGGAAAAAGTAACTATTAGTTATCAGCAGACAATTGAAGATGCAAGAAAAGCGATCTTGGAAATAGGTAAAAGAAGAATACGGGCTTTTTTAATACTTCTTATTTCAATTTTTATTTTCTTTGAAGCCTTTTACATCTGGTATGGCTTCTCCTTTGGCTTTTCCACTTATACTTATTTCTTATTGATTTTTTTCCCCCTCTTTCTTATCACAATGTTCCTTCTTCCAAGGATTATTGCTCGAAAACCTCCCTTTTCACAGCTTCATCCTTTAAACAATCAATTTGCTATTAGTGAAAAAGGCATCGAAGCAAAAATTGGCTTTAATACCTTCCACCTTCTTTGGAGTCATATTAAGAAAGTACAAGAGAGCTCTTCATTTTATTATTTCATCTTACCATTGAATATTACTATCCCGTTGCCAAAGCAACACTTAGCTCTTGAACAAGAACGGATCATTCGAAAGTTATTGGAACAAAACTTGGAGAAAAAAAATCTCCGCCTTAGAAAGCGAACAATGAAAGAGAAAGAGGCGCAATGAAAAATGTCGGAAGAAGAGAAAAGCAAACTTAACTTTGAGTATGTTTATTGTTGGGATGATCTTAAAAAAGAGACTTCTATACTAACCAAATATATGCCTGTTCTTGGATCTTTACTCTTTATGTTTCTAATACCTATAGTAGTTGATTTAATACTCCTAATTATCGCCTTGCTCTTTGATTTTACATGGGAAATTAAAATGGCTATGATTGTATTTCCTGTTGCTTTTATTTTTGTTGCACTCTTGGCGATAGCAATATTTCCATTAGCATTGAAATACACTTGGAAAGAGGTACAAAAACTTCCTCTCGAACGACAGTGGACTTTTACCCAACATGGTATTTATATTAACCAAACCTATCTGGAAACAAACATTCCATGGGAATTAATTTCAAACATCCAAGAAACTAAGTGGTTTATACTGTTTAATTTTAGTGACAAAAGATTTTTCAACATGGCATTCCAAATCTTCCCAAAGCGAGTCTTATCATCTGAACAGCGAAAGCAACTATTTAAGCTTTTTATTGAATGGTTGGGTTCTGAAAAAGTAAAACTGAAAACACCGCTTGAGCAAGTTTGATGTTTTACTCTCGAATTTATTTTCTTTGGGGGTTCCCCTTTTTTTTCAATCTTCTCAAGAGTAAGAATTATCATTTATTTTGAAGCTCCATTTGTAAAACCAAAGCCAGAAAAGATTTTGCTTTTAGAGAAAGTGGTCGTTCGTTTTCATTTGAAATCCCAGAACGACTTCAACTGTTTATTATGGAATACACTTTTGCTTAACAGCTACAAAAAATATAAATGAATGGAAAATAATGTCTCCCCCATGCCGAAAGAAAAAAATTACCATGTGAGGAAATTTTCGACTAATCGACTCATTCTTGCTGATTATAATAATGTAGCCGCCACCTTTTACCGGGTGAGTGGCCTTATAGAAATAGACATTACTGCTGCATTGGCAAGAATGGAGGAAATTAAACAAAAAGAAAATTACAAAGTTTCGATGACCGCTTGGGTAGCTAAATGTCTTGCTCAGGCTGTGATTGAGAACAAACATCTCAACTCCTATCGAAAAGGACGCAAAATCATTGTCTTTGACGACGTTGATATTAGTGTTGTGGTAGAAATCACAACAAAAAGCGGGAAAAAAGTGCCTTTCAACCATGTCATTCGTAAGGTAGAAACAAAAAGTGTCAAAGAAATAACAGACGAGATTCGAGCGGTTCAACAGCGAAAGATCGACGAATTAGAACAACTCACTCGAGACAATAGCACAAAATATATGTGGTTCTACCCTCTTCTCCCACGCTTTTTCAGGCGTTTTGTTATCCGGAGAATGCTGAAGAATCCCTTCCGGTTGAAAAAATTGATTGGCACCGTAGGAATAACTTCTCTCGGAATGTTTGTCAAAGGGCAAGGCGGTTGGGCAGTTCCTTTTGCTGATAAAACATTAAATGTTGCTCTTGGAGGCATTCGCGAACAAGCAATTCTTCGAGATGGGAAAGCTGTAGAACAAAAATTGCTTTGTGTTACTTTTCTCGTTGATCATGACATAGTTGATGGTGCCCCTGCTGCAAGATTTATTGCTCGACTTTCGAAACTAATGACTGGGGCAGCATATCTAAAAGACCTTACTGAGAAGTAGTATAGATTTGAAATTAATTCAAGCTCGGAAGATTTCCTCTCAATTCCTATCGATTCCTTACAATCCGATTAACCAATAGCACTTTCTATACTTAGGTTAGAGTAATCGATAAAAAAAGATGGGGGCTATTTTAAAAAAATGAGCCGCCAACAAAGACGGCTTAATCATTAGTTGAAAGATTCATTTCTCGTTTATTTCTCCTTTCTCTAGGATTAAGAATGGAAAATTCTCTTCGATTAGCGAGTAGGCTTCTTTAAAATTGCTCTTCAAGACCACCGGTTTGGATAACTCTTCTTTGTAAGTTTTTTCTATTGCTTTCCGCAAGTTTCTCAAAGAACGAACTAAAAAGAAAGTCGGGCGTTCGCAGAGAACAGCACATGTTGCTAAGGGACCTGAGTCAAGTACAATTGTTCGATCCTCAGAAACAATTCTTTGCAGGGGTTTTTTGCTTCCCAGAGACTCACTTAAGAGGTTGGAAATAGCGGTAATAAGCGAGCTTAACAAAGTCTCATTTACAATTGCTGTTTCTTCGTTAATTCTTCCCTTTGTTGGATTCTTGGTTCGTATATTAAGAACATTCAAACCAATATAGTTAAATGCCATGATGAAATAGACATTTACTGGCAAGCGATAAATAAAATCAATTCGGATGATATAAATAATAATGAAAATTAGCATTCCAACAATTTTTACCATATCGCCATATTCTAGGAAACCATCTGCTTTTACAAGATCGCCTCCTATATAGCCAACAAGAAAACCTGCAGCAATAATTATGAGTGAAATGGCTTGGGAAAGAACAATGCTTTCATGATTTGATCTATAGGATCGAAGATGAACATATGCTCCTACAAAAAAGATGAAAACACCCAGAGCATTATAAGATAAATCTGAAAGATTAGTTAAGGAACTTGAAAAAGCCTCAAATAATTCTTTGGCTGGAGGAGGAATTGTGCTTCCAATTTCAGAGGGGAAATAAAGGACTAATTGATTAAAAATAATTGCAGTAAAGAATAATACTGTGGCAATCACAAGCCGAACTCGTTGTGGGCGTGCTTGATCTAGCTCCTCAAAAAAGATATAGATGAGAAAGTAAACTATACTCCAAATAATGAGTGAGTAATAAAGGTAATATTGTGCTCCAACAGAAACAACATTTTGCAGGACACTCAAAATACCGCCAATACCACCAACGAATAAACTTATTGTCAGAACATATGCTTTGCGTGCTTTTCGTAATGATTGATAAAGCATAAGACCAAAGAGAAGAAAGAATAAACCTGTAATAATTCCTGAAATGATTGTTCCAATATCTGCCATAAACATAAACACCAAGTAAATTGTAAGTCGATTGTTTTTACACTCTTTTTTCCATTTAAATTTAAGACTATTTCGTTTTCGGCATTTTAGAAGGTTGACCTAGCTTGTATTTGTAATAAAAAACAAACTGACTTTTGAAGAAGATGCAAAAATGTTTTTCCCTAACAGTTCAACATAATTTGTTTCCAAAGTTTTTGCTATCCCTTTCCGCAAGTTCATCCTGAGCTTTTGCAGCTTTATAGGCTGCATAGTTTAGCTCTTCGACGATTTGCTCAAAAAGCGGTTTGAAATCATCGCTTAGGCATTGATATTCACCAGAAGGTTTAAAGATTGCAACTTTCGTTCCCTCTTTATCTATAATTTCGAAAATCGTGCGAATTTTTTCTTCATCTCTTGAGATCTTGTCAATGTCAACCGGGGGGACCTCTTTTAATTGGAACTTTTCGTCACAAAATCGTTTAAAAGCCAATGGAATGCGTGTTGCTATTCCGAGTTGAACATAGTGGTTTTTAATTTCATCCATATTTATCATTCGACCAAAACGTCCATCACATTTCTTTATTAATCAATAACAAATAATAGTTTTCCCCAATCACCTCTACCATCTTTTTCGTTCTTTCAGTTCAGTGCTTTTCCTTAGAAATAAATACAAAATAATATAAAGAATTGCTAACAAAGGAAGGTATGTCTCTTTGGCCTTCTATCTGTGCTCGTTGTGGCGAGTCAGATAACAAAAAATTAACGAACCAGAAGTATCGATGGCAACAAATTATTTTTCAAAGCCAAACACAAACAACTAGATATACTCGTTCGGTATATGTAGATGTTGAAGGTTACCTTTGTACGCGGTGTAAAAAAATTGCATTAATTCGTTTGATCATCTCTTTACTTCTCTCAATGGTAGGCTTAAGCATTGGTTTTGCCTGGACATTTGGTGCCTTCGGTGGTGTCAATTTACTCGGCTTAATAGTCTTGGTCCCATCGATTTTTTATTTTATCTTTCTTGTATTATTACGACGTCATTATGTTCGATTTTATATGCACTTCTATCATAGTGGTGGTTATATACAAGGTTTCTTTAGAAGTAAAAAATATAAAGAAGCTTTTTCTCAGAGTTTTCCAGGAGGAATTTATATAAGAGAGTAAATTATTCTGACATCAATTACTTTTTATTGAATTGCTTTCTAAGAACAGCAATTTACAATTAACTCTCTTTCTGGGAAGGGGTAAAAAAAACAAGATGGCCTGTCTCTTACTCTTACAAAAGTTCGAGTTTAAAAAAAAGAAATTGAACAAAACCTCTTATTTCATCACATCAGATGAAGTGAGTTTTGTCCAGCGCTTCGCTTCACCAGAACGTATTTTCTTGAATTCTGGCAAATAGCGTAACAGAATAACTAGGATAATACCAAAACCATATACAATTGTAAAGGCTATCCCATAGGTTCCATCAGTTAGAAATGGATGTGGTATCGGTTGAACAATCTGCATACTCGGTCCAATCAGGTCAATAATGAAGAAGAAGGGCGAGATAAAAGATACTCCCCAGACTGAACCAACGCCAGAATAACCTGAGAGGAGGCTTAAGAGCCCAATCAAAATGGGGAAGATGAGGGGAGACATTGGCCAGTAGAAAAAGAGTAATGTGCCTGCCATTGTTCCAAGTCCTTTTCCACCCTTGAAGCCTAAATAAGGCATCCAACAATGCCCTGCAACAGCAGCAAGAGCAGTTAAAACTACAATATAATCAAGATTTGGATGAGCCGGACAAATAGCAAATTCAACAATTGCACATGCTGCAGCGCCTTTCATCATGTCTGTGAAACCATTAACCAACCCCCAGGGGAAAAAGCCGCCAGTGGCTCGAATGACATTTCTGGTGCTAACCGAACCGGAACCAAATTCCCGGGGATCAATACCTTTCACCAGCTTGCAAATTATATATGCTGTTGGAAAACCACCAAAAAGAAAACCTATCAGTGGCCCGACAAAAAATTGCCAAACTAAAGATGCCATTGTTTGTAATCACCATTAATACTCTATTTTGAGATATTGACTTTCACCTTTTTAGCTGTAAAGCTTTCAAGTTTTTAACATTTTTGTAGGCCATTAAATAATGCTTAGGAAGAAGCATCGCTCTCTTTTTCAATAGTGTTTTTCTAATTGGCTGTTTGCTTTTCAGGTATAACTTCTTGGGTTTCAGTGTGTTTATTGCCAAAATCGCGCATTGATTTTGCCTTCCGTAGTTTCTTCGTGAGGGCATAATTCAAATGTTCGAATCCAAACTTGAAATCAATTTTTGACCAGAGGTAAACGAATAGTTGCCAGAAGCCCACAAACGTTATCACAAAGAGAATGATCCCCCACCAGCTATACATAAAGGCATCCTTATCGCCCCAATCAACTACTTTATGTGGAGGAAACATTAGGTGAAAGGAGGTTGCAATTGATTCATTAATAAAGGCTTCAAGCACATAGAGTGTTAATGTTACTTGCCCAAAATTACGAACAATTTTTGTCTTATTTTTAATTGCCTCCACTTTCTCATCAGGTATATATTCAAATTTCTTCACCAATAAAACGAAAATCAAACACATACATCCAAGGCTGAAAAAGAGAAGCTCACGGGGATAGATTCTATAAGAGAAGAGAACCTCAAAAATGTCTCCACCGACTTTAAGAGTGTTATTGATGGTAAAGCCCATGTTAATTATGAATGCTGCTAAAAAGGTGAACCCGAACCCAAAACCAAACTTTCTGATCGTTTTGAAGTCAGTTTTCATAGCGATTAAATAGCCACCGATCATCCCAAAGATTGCATATAACCCTATTGGAAAATATGTTAGTTGTTCGCCAATAAACACACGCAATACAAGCGCTAGAAACCAAAAAATTCCTCCTTTTGCTTTCCCGAGTTCAATGTATGGTGCAAGCCAATTATTGAGGGGGTTATTAATTAATACTAAAACAACACCCAAAGTTCCAAGGATGATAACATTCCTCCTTACTTTTTCCCTACCATTGCCAGCAAAGAGAATCCAAAGCAAGAAAACAGTTACAAAACCTGCAACAGCAATTGTAGGTAAGATTAGCATTCGGAAAAATCGCTCAGCGTCCGGCCAAGGGAGATCCCATCCATTATAAAGATTAGTAAAAAGTGAGGAAACATTCCCCATACTTGGGCGTTCAAAAAAGAATCCCTTAATTGGTGAGACAAGAAATAGAAAGGTGCTGTTAAGTAAGATGGGAGCAACTGCACGACGGAAAGGCATGCCTTTCTCTGTCCGTTTGAAAATATTATAGGTATTAACTATACCACTCATAAAGGTAAAACCTCCACCCCAAGTAAAAAGCACGATTATTGGAAAGAGAGTGATCAACGCTGGAGTTGGTACAATTTCAAGAGCATTGGTATCAGTTCGCCAAGTGCCATAAACCATGGGATGAACAAATAACACACCGATAATTGCCACACCACGCATAATATCAACAGAAAGCAATCGTTTCCGATTCGCTGGTGGTTTTGGCAGAGAATCTTCTAGAACACGAGAAGTTGTTTCCAATTAAATCGCCAACTATTTTATACCCTCACTTTTTTTAAAGTTTTAGCGTCGAAAAAAGTTTCTCTCTTATGTTTGTGAGTTTTAGTGAGTGTGGTTTACTGTGATTACACAAAAAATACTCGAGTTGTCCACTTCTTCAATAATCGCTTCGAGTCCGAGTTTGTTAACCAGTTGTTGGAAGTCTTCTCTTGAAAAAGTTGTTGCTCGAAAGTCATCTTTACCAATTATTGCCCCGTTGCCTGTTTTTTCAAGATCAATCTCTCCCAACAGGCCGGCTTTTGCTTGCTGGAGAAACCATTCCAAGCGAGCTTCCCAGATCTTTTCAGAATAACTAGAGAGAAGAACCTTCCCTTTGTATTTTGTTACCCGAAGACTCTCTTGGATTACTATTTCAGGAGCAACTTTGAAGGCTGAAATGCCATTTTGAATTGCAAGTACCACATCAAATGTTTGAGGAGGAAACTCTAAGGCTTTGACATTCATCTTGAGTAATTCTATAGTGTTCAATCCTGTTAAGTACTCTTGCAAAATTAAGGCTCGCTTTAGAAGTGTCAATCCCAAAAACTTTTGCTGCATTTGGAGCAAGCCGTTTCAATACTTGGCCATACCCACACCCCAACTCGAGAATAATATCTGTTTTTTTAATATGGTTTAAAACAAAGTTAATTTCAGCAGATAAATATTGTTTTATCCTTTCATTTGCAATATCATAGCATTGTTTCAATCGCTCTGCAGAGAGTTTTTCACTGTAATATTTGTCTTCTTGCATTTCTTTTCTATCTCCCTCCAGTTATTTGTTTGTCGTTTTTAATTATCTTTTACTTGCTCTAAAAAGCTTGCTTAATAAGGAGCCAGTCCTTGCTTTTTCCTTTCTTGATTGTTCAATTTGTCATTATGCTCAAAAAACGG
>Ga0164310_10000612_pt1 | contig 19307 bp, 16 predicted proteins | sample GuaBasSedimGuay1_FD_121795 | JGI IMG/M metagenome (GOLD analysis project Ga0164310, IMG submission 121795) | Subseafloor sediment microbial communities from Guaymas Basin, Gulf of California, Mexico - Guay1, Core 4569-9, 0-3 cm | ecosystem: Environmental > Aquatic > Marine > Hydrothermal vents... | reverse complement strand
ACAAATTGTCCAATGGATTGCAGCTACTGTATTCTACAATCCTATTTCAATCAGCCAGGGCTCAGGGTATTTGCCAATATTGAACAGGGCCTTGATAATGTAATGCACATCATTGACTCCATGCCTGGACGTATATTCAGGGTAGGCACTGGCGAGTTTACTGATAGCCTGGCGCTTGACCCGGTGGTGGGCTGGACTGGACTCATTGTGCCTAGATTCTCATCCAGGCCAAACGCCATCCTTGAACTCAAAACCAAGACCGATCATATTGAAGCGCTTCTCAATATGAAAGAGCGGAATAGAATCGTTATTTCATGGTCCTTGAATGCCCCTTTCATTTCTGCCAAGGAAGAGCACGGGGCCCCACATGTCAAAAAAAGGCTGGAGGCCGCTCAAAGGTGTCAGCGGGAAGGATTTGTATTAGGCTTTCATTTTGACCCTCTCATCACGTATCCGGGCTGGAAGGAGGATTATCTGAGAACCCTGGAATGGATGGACCACTATCTGGAGCCAAAGGGGATCATATGGATCAGCCTGGGCTCTTTCAGGTTCATGCCCTCACTCAAGGAAATTATCAAAAGGCGACACCCCAAATCTATCATATTAAACGGTGAGTTTATACCGGGAAAGGACGGCAAGATGCGTTATTTTAAGCCCATACGTGTGGAACTATATGGTTTTATGAAAGAACAATTGGATCAATGGTCAAAGTCCTTGGGACTATATCTTTGTATGGAATCGGATGACGTATGGGAAGAGGCCTTTGGTTGGAACCCCAGGGATTCGGAAGGACTCCGAACATACCTGGACATGAGGGTAAAAGAAATTTTTGTCTAGCCTTTGTCAACTTCATATGGTAATGATATTATAATTGTTTATTGCTTGTAATCCTTGAAAAATCATTGGAGGAAAACATGAAATTAAGGGAAAAGGTAGAAAGTGCACTGGAAAAGGTAAGGCCGTCGCTTCAGGCCGATGGCGGGGATGTAGAGCTGGTGGACGTGGACGATGATGGCATCGTGAGAGTGCGCCTTACTGGGGCATGCGGTGGTTGCCCCATGTCTCAGATGACGTTAAAAATGGGTATTGAGAGAATCCTCAAGCAGAATATTCCTGAGGTTCAGGCGGTAGAATCTGTGTAAAGACGTATGCTGGTACTGTGATGCAAGGGCAAAGTGTGTTCAGAATGCATCCGTGCAGTGAAAATCTGGAATGAAAAGGAGGTATTGAGAAACTATGGAAATCAAAAAGATCGGTGTTGTAGGGGCAGGAACCATGGGACATGGTATTGCCCAAGTGGCTGCACAGATTGGGTGTGAGGTAATCATGCGTGACGTGGAAGATTCATTTGTTGAACGGGGCCTTAAAAACATTGATAAGTTTCTCAGCAAAAGCGTGGAAAAAGGCAAACTGGACGCAAAGGAGAAGGACGCTATTCTGGGTCGCATAAAGGGTACCACCGATATGGCCGACTTCAAAGACGTTGACTTTGTTGTTGAGGCAGTAATCGAGAATCTGGACCTCAAGAAGCAAGTCTTCAAGGAACTGGATGAGATTTGCCGGCCCGAAGTCATCCTGTCCTCTAATACTTCGTCCATGTCTATCACGGAAATTGCTGCTGCCACGTCCAGACCTGACAAGGTTTGTGGAATGCATTTTTTCAACCCCGTGCCTCTCATGCGCTTGGTGGAAGTTATCCGAGGCTATTACACCAGCGATGAAACCATCGCAATCAGCACAGAGCTTGCCAAAAAGATGGGAAAAGTAACAGTGGAGGTTAAGAAGGACTCTCCTGGATTCATCGTCAACCGAATCATGATTCCTCATATGCTCGAAGCAATCAAGATTGTAGAGGAAGGAATAGCAAGTATCGAGGACGTTGATACTGCTGTCAAGAATGGGCTTAATTATCCTATGGGCCCGTTTGAGTTGATGGATCTCACGGGCATTGATATAGCGTATTTTGTGACCGAATATTTTTATAGAGAGCTCAATAAAGAGTCAAAATGGGTCTCTCCCAACTTGCTCAAGACCATGATCCGGGCTGGACGCCTCGGCAGAAAGACTGGTGGCGGGTGGTACGATTACAGCAAGTAGATAGCCCAACTGAACCTAAAAAAGAAAAGAAGGCAACCTCATGAACGGGCTGCCTTCTTTTTTTTGAGTTATCCACCCTTTTCAAGAAAGGAGGGGGAAGAGGGCTACTTGTTTTTGTGGCGCATCTTTTTTCTCATTTTTCTGTATTTGTGCTTTCGTATCTTTTTCCTTCGCTTCTTCACAACACTACTCATTCAAAACCAGCCTCCGGTAAAAAGTTTGCCTTTTTTACTACTTAGGCTTATCGAATGTCAAGGCAAAAATGTTGCAAAACCTAGGATTGGAATAAAAAAGGAGGGGACCTACGCAAATAGAAAAGCCAGGGATGTGGAAGTTTAGCAATATTAGTTTACATAATATATCTTATCGGACTTAACATCTTGCCCACAAAAGATAAAAGTCTATACCTCCTCCTGGAGCCCTAATTTTCTTTGAGCTGGATCCCTTTCTTGCTATACAATACCTTGTCGGCCTGGGATAACAATTCCTCTGCACTCATACCCTCAGAAAAGCTAGCGCATCCAAAACTTGCCTTGACTCCACAGTCTGTCTCAATGGCCTTTTGAATCCTTCCTGCAATATGTCTGGCCGCTTCAATATCCGCATCAATCAGGATGACTGCAAACTCATCGCCCCCATATCGATAACCCGTATCCACATCCTCCCGGATCAATCCTCTTATAATAGTGCCAACCTTTTGCAAGAGTTCATCTCCTGCAAGATGGCCGTATGTATCATTATACCATTTGAAGTTATCTAGATCGATGAGAATTACTGAAAGCGGATGCTTTTGCCTTGCAGCCCTTTTTACTTCTTCCCTCAATCTTGAATAAAAATGGCGTTGGTTATATAGGCCAGTTAGAGAATCTGTAATGGAGAGCCTATTGAGTTCTTTCTTGATATTTCTCTCAATGATGGCCCGTTTGACCTTGGCTTCCAGTTCTTCGATCCCAAACGGCTTGTTAATAAAATCCGTGGCACCTGCATTGATTACATCAATATATCGGTAACCCTTTGCATAACCAGTCATAGCAATTACGCAAACCTCTGGATATTTCACGTGCACCTTTTCAATGAGTTCAAGGCCATCCATTCCAGGCATCTTCATGTCTGTTATGAGGAACGTTACATCCTGGGTCTTCATAAAATCCAAGGCCTCATTACCTGTACCAGCAGAAAATGCTTGAAATCCAAGGTGGTTAAGCATTTCCGTAAGGGTAACCCTCACATGTTCCTCATCATCCACTACAAGAAGGACTTCATCGCCATAATTGATATCTTCTGGGTTTATGTAATTGGATTCCATATGTAACTTGCTCCACCTCATGACCGGATCTACTGACTTTCAATTAAAGGCTCCCTCAACTCGCCGATTAAAGAGTTTGCATAAGCCACTTTAATATAAACATTAACTAATCGGCCTATCATACTTGAATCACAATTAAAATTGACTATTTTATTGGTGCTAGTCCGGCCTGAAAGCTGTTTACCCCTTGCGCTGGGGCCCTCTATAAGGACTTCAACCTCTTTACCCTCTAAGCTCTTGTTTTTTTTAATCGTGATATCCTTTTGGATTGCCTGAAGGAGCTGAAGCCTTTCTGACTTTTCTTGCTCAGGAACCTTGTCTTCAAATCTCGCGGCCAGTGTACCTCTTCTGTCGGAATATTTAAAGGAAAAAAGTCCATCAAATTCAATAAGCTTTATTAGATCAAGTGTCATCTCAAAATCTTGTCGTGTCTCTCCTGGAAACCCAACCATCACATCGCTCGTAATAGCTATCTCGGGCCTGACCAATCTTAGCTTCTGTATCAGGTCCATATATTGTTTTCTCGTATATCCCCGATTCATTCTCTTCAGTACCTCGTCGGATCCGGCCTGAAAAGGAAGATGTATATGAGGACAAAGATTATCAAGCTCTCCAAAGCAGTCTATTAGTTCTTGGGACAAGTCCTTGGGATGAGACGTGGTAAATCGTAGTCTCCACAAACCCGGAAGCCCTGCCACCTTTTTGAGTAACATGGGAAAGGTCCAGATTTCTCCACCCCCCTCCCATCTGTATGAATTTACATTTTGACCTAACAGAGTAATATCTCTGATACCTTGATCAATGAGGGCCTTTGCCTCCTCTATCACATCCTGGGGGGGTCTTGAGACTTCCCTACCCCGTACATAGGGAACAATACAGTAACTGCAGAAGTTATTGCAACCCTGCATAATGGTAATGAATCCGGTCACTTTACCCTTATAATACCCATTATATATCCCAAGCGAGGGTGGCGGTTGGTCAAGACTTGTAGCCAGGATCTTCCTTTTACCCAACGCACCGCTTTGGACCAACTCGGCAATCTTCTCTATTTCCCGTGGTCCAGCTGCAAAATCAATAGCCGGAAACCGTTTTAGAAGCTCTGCCCCTTTGTGCTGGGCAAGACATCCTATGACCCCCAATATGAGATGTGGCTTGTGTTTCTTTAGCTGAGAAATTCTCCCAATGAACGTAGCCGCCTTGTGCTCAGGCTTGGCCCTCACTGTACATGTATTAATGAGAACAAGATCAGCCTTTGCCGGTCGATCAACAGGTGACATCCCCATTGCCATGAGTCGTTGTGCCAGATAGTCTGAATCATATACATTCATCTGGCACCCCATGGTCTTTATATAAAATGTTTTGGTCAAAGCTTCTGGCATATCTGATCTCACTCTTCACAGGATTCCCTTATCCTAAGGCCCTCAGTTTTGAGTGATTCCAATACCTTCCATACAAACTCCTCACAACCAGGAGCCACATGGAGTTGGATGATTGCCCCACTAGGATCAAGTGTCCTCACAACCACTACGCCGTCATAGGATTCCAGGGTCGTACGGATATAGTTGATTTGATCCCTATCCACAAAGAACTTATATTTATGACTTTCCATCCTTGTTATACGTGGTTCCGCCCCACATAAGTTTTGTCCGTAGGATTTCAAAGAAATTATAATCAGGAGGTTTTAAAAGAACAATCTTTTCTGTGGACTTGGAAATGGTCACCTCATCACCAAAGTACAAATTGAACCCCACCTGCCCGTCAAAGGTCAATATGGCTGTCCCTTCCGCCTTTTTTCCCAGTTTTACCTGTATTTCTGCAGAATCTGGAATCAGTATAGGTCGATTAGTAAGGGTAAAAGGGCAAATGGGTGTCAAGATAAGGCTCTCCATAGTGGGATAGAGGATCGGCCCACCTGCTGAGAGGTTATAGGCAGTTGAACCTGTAGGCGTAGAAATAATCAGCCCATCTGCGCGGAAGGTAGTAAGAAATGTCCCGTTTATGGCAACGTTGAGGTCTATGATCCTTGCAAGGGTCCTTTTGTTGACCACTACGTCATTGAGCACATGGAAGCAGCACACCTCTTGGCCATCCCTCTGCACCCTTGCCTGGAGCATAATCCTCGGCTCTTGTTCCAGCCCTCCTACCAGCATCATTTCAACGGCCGAATAAAGTCTGGAAAGAGGAATTCCTGTGAGAAAACCTAGCCCCCCAAGGTTCACCCCTAAAATAGGGACCCCATAACGCCCTATGCGCCTTGCAGCCGCAAGAAGGGTTCCATCCCCCCCCAAGACCACCGCCCAATCAGGCCTTGGTCCCACAGGGCTACATTGTGTTTCTTCTTCATAAGAGGAAACAGCTTCCATTTGCTCAAGCCAAACCTCTGTCTCCCGATCTGTGAGCCAATTGCGCAGCTTGAGGGCCTCTTCCTTGGCGTTTTCGTTATCGTGTTTATAAAGGATACCTACAAAATGCCGCTTGTTCATAAAGCCTGGCTCCCTTCTATTTTGCTGGCCATCATACAAAAAGAGGCACGATCTCAAATCGTTTCACATCAATGAGGCCCAAATCCGTGACCCGAAGTTCAGGTATAACCGGAAGTGCTAGGAACGAAAGGGCCATGAAGGGGTCTTCCAACCTGCATCCCAAGGCCCCGGCCGCCCTTCGAACCTCATCTGCCTGCCTGGCAACAGATTCCAAAGGGTCCATGGACATAAGCCCTGCCACAGGAAGTGGAACCCTTCCCAGAACCGTTCCATCCGCTACCACTACAAGCCCCCCGCCCATATCTCTTAGTTCTTCAACTGCCTGATAGAGGTCCTCATCTGACACACCTACGACTATGACATTGTGAGAGTCATGGGCCACGGACGAGGCCAAGGCCCCCCTCTTGAGGCCAAAGCCCCTGACCATTCCAAGGCCAATTCGACCGGTTGCCTTGTGCCGCTCCACAACAGCAATCTTGAGCAGATCCCTATTTGTATCAGATGTTAGCTCTCCTTCCTTGGCCTCAACTTCCTCCACTGCTTCACTTGTGAGAATCTGGCCCGGAATAAGCTCTATCACCCTTACTTTCATGCCTTGGCACGGAATCTTGAATCCCTTGGGATCAAGGGGCGCCATGTTCATGGCCCTCAATCTCGAGGGAACTACCATTGCTTTGCCCGTGAGGGGGGCCAGTAATGTCCCTTGGGACACGACCTCTTTGCCGTTCTTGATAACAACATCTACATTAAACTGCCTCAAATCCTCAAAGACCACGAGGTCGCCTCGGTAGCCAGGAGCAATAGCTCCCCTGTCTGTTAAACGAAAGAACCGTGCTGGATTCAGGGTAGCCAACCTCACTGCTGAAATAGGGTCGAGCCCTAAATGTATCGCTTTTCTGAGCAAGTGGTTGATATGGCCCCTGTGGAGGATATCGTGGGGATGGAGGTCGTCAGACACAAGACAAAATTGCGAGATCGTCTCCGCCTTTACCAATGGAATTAGCTCTTGGAGATTTTTGGCTGACGTGCCTTCCCTTATCATGACCATCATCCCTGCGCTGACCTTTTCCAACGCTTCCTCGGCCTCAGTGCATTCATGGTCGGACCGGATCCCTGCGCTAATATAGGCCTGAAGCTCCTCCCCCCTGAGCTTAGGACAATGGCCATCTATAACGAAATCGCGAAAGAGGAGAATTTTTTTGAGTAGATCTTCCTCTCCTCCCAGGATACCAGGATAATTCATGACCTCTGCCAATCCGAGCACTCGAGTCTTTCCCCTAAGGCTGGCCAGCTCTTCGGAACCCAGCTCTGCCCCTGAGGTTTCAAGATGGGAAGATGGAACGCAGGAAGGCGCCATGAAAAAGATATCAAAGGGCAAATCCTCGGTTTCTTTCATCATGAAATCGATTCCCTCCAGCCCTGCCACATTGGCTATCTCATGGGGATCTGAAATGATGGTGGTGGTCCCACAAGGCAACAAGGCTTCGGCCAGACGCCGGGGATGGAGCATGCTGCTTTCAATATGAATATGAGCGTCTATCAACCCTGGGGCCACAACTTTTCCATGGAGATCTTTTGTTTCAGTCCCTTCATAGCCTTTTCCCACCGCTGCTATGAAGCCCTCAAAAATGGCGATATCACATTGTACAAGCTCCCCTGTAAATAGATTGGTCACCCACCCTCCCTTTAGCACAAGGTCAGCAGGGATCTCCTTCTTGGCAACTTGAATTCTTTTCTTCAATATTTTACGAAGATCTTCCATTAGTATTTGGTAAAACCACTCCGCCGGATAGCAGTCATTTATTGGATCACCTTACTTAATATATACCATTTTTTTGGCTGGTCGGCAGATGTATCCACCACCAGATATATTAGTTTTAATAAAGGAAACCGGTCCCTTAAATCATTAATATCAACTGGCTCAAAGGCCCTTAAATTATTGAAATAGGCCGCTTCTGTAATGGCATTGGATTCATAGTTTTCCCGTGAACGCCTTGATATCCTCTCAAGCGATACCTCCTCAGGGCAAGTGGTATGCACAATCACAAATGGGACCTGATTCTGCGCTGCTATTTCGGCAGCCCTTTTTCGAAGCGCCTGTTTAATAAATGTCGCATCCAGAATGACCCCCCGGCCTTTTCCCGCAAGCTCCATAGCCCTGTGGAACATCTCTTCATAAACCTGCCCTCGCTTTTCCATACTGGAAGCCAGCTTCTCTGAAAAGATATCTTCGTCCACAAAGAGTTCCCGGCGTATAAGGTCCGTCCTCAGAAGTTCGTAGCCTATACGCTCAGCGATGAGCGTGGCAGACCATGTCTTGCCCGTAGCCGGAAGGCCACATGTAATAAGCACAGCCCTTTCGGGGAGCTCCGACTCAATGGCATTAAGAAAAGATAGCATCTCACTTTTGTCCAAAATCGAGTCCTTTCCATAGGTAGGGGAACGGGATGTTCTCGGAGCGGCGTATTTTGGACCTTGAGCAGCCTGCCTGCTGCAGGCGGGGATAGCGAAAGGGCCAAAATCCGCAGTGCTTGCCCGCCAGAAATATGGCGGGAGATGAGCCATGGATGGTGAAGCGAACGTAGTGAAGAGAACATGCCGTTGCCCGGACTCTAATCATTAAAATGACGACCTGAAATGCAAGATATCACTGTATTAACTCACCCAACCCATTAAACGCAGACCATAAAATCGATTTGCCTTGGACAGCTATGATAGCATCTAACCTCTTGTTCCAGATTCTTTAATATATCGCAAGGCAAGTGCAAAATATTCTTTTGCAAGCCGGAGGGCCTCTTCTTTTTCCCTGGCTCCCATGTTTGGGTCATCCAATTGAAAGCTGTTCACCTTACCCCTCACAAAGGCCCTATATACCTTATAAAAAGTCAGCAGGTCTTCCACATCACCCTCACGGGCTGATTGTTTATATCTCTGCCAAAGGGTCCGAGCGTAGTCCCTGCCCCCGCGAAATTCCAGGTCCATAATCAGAAATGATATATCAGCAACCTGGTCTGCATACCGGAACCGGTCATTAAACTCTATGCAATCAAAGATGGAGATCTTACCTCCTTCAAAACAGATATGCTCCATATGAAGATCACCATGGCCATCGCAGACCTTACCATCAGTAATCCTTTGGAAAAAGATTTCTCCACGGCGCTCATAGAAGGTCTCGGTCCATGTCTTTATGGTATTCAATACGCTCTTATCAATGCTGAGGCCTACATAGCTTTCAACTTGGGCAAAGTTCTCATCTGTATTGATCTTGAATCTTTCAGGCCGCCCGAACACGTCAATCTCAGGGCTCCTCTCTGTACGGGCATGAAAATCCGCCAATACATCTGCCAGCCTCTCCATATGCAGGCTTGTAAGTTTCCCCTCTCGGAAGAGATTCTTCATCAGTCCGCCTTCAGGTATCCTCCTCATCTTCACCGCATAATCCATAACCTCGGCGCTTGGGTGTGCCTCCAATCTGAATCGTTTTCCGTCATAGGTTACGTTGAGAAGACCAATATAGATATCATCGCACAGCCGGGTATTCAGCTCAATTTCCTTTTGGCAGTAATGTTTCCTTTTGGTGAGCGTTGAAAAATCCAGGAATCCAAAATTCACCGGCTTCTTTATCTTGTAAACAAAGGACTCTGCCATAAAAACCCAGGAGATATGGGTTTGAACAAGATCCACCTTTTTTGTTGGGTCTGGAAGGTTCCTTGGATTCAATAGGTCTTGGATCATGGATGGCATGGTAAATCCTCACAACTGGAATTGCTCTGCCACATACGCGGGGATATCCAGAGTGCCAATCCTTACGGGGTTCTGATGACAATCTGAACCTCCTGTAACCAGCAGTCCATGCTTGCGGGCAAAAGAAAGGTAGGCTTTTATAGTGTCTTTGTCGTGTCTTGCGTGCCAGCACTCGAGTCCGTCCAGAAAATTAAGCATTCTCTCCTTGATGATCGTGAGCTGCTCCCTGATATCCCTAGTCAATACCCTCAAGGAAGTGCCGTTGGGATCATTACCATGAGCCAACACAGCCTTTCCGCCTGCATTGCGAATAAGCTCTGATGCCTCCTCGAGACTGAGTGGTAACTTGGGCACATCACATTTTACAAGGTATCTGTCGAATGCCTCTTGCACATCCGAGACAATACCTTTTTGAACCATATATCTGGCAATATGAGGCCTGCCCAAGGCCCCGTCAGCGCTCTGTTCAATGGCCCTGAGATCTTTTTCATCAAAGGGTCTCAATCCCTCTTTCATAAGCTCTTTATTTAAGTTTTCCAAAATCCGCACCGCCCTCTTTTCCCTATGGGCCCGGAGTTCCTGGATCTTATTTAAAAGCGCCTTGTCATCCATGTGGTAACCATAACCAAGCAGATCAAGGGAGATGGGCTTTCCCTCCCGGTAACCGGGGTGTGAAAAGGTTATGTTCAGCTCAACCCCTGTTATGTAGTGAATGCCATGGCTCTCTGCCAGGGCCTTGGCCCGGCCTTGGCACTCAATGGCATCGTGGTCCGTGATGGAGATAAGGTCCACGGCTCGCTTGCTCGCAATATCAAATATGTCGGTCAAGGGCAATCGACCGTCCGAGCAATCTTTGGAATGGATATGCAGATCAACTTTCATAGGTCCGAATAAGGTCTCCCCCCATCTCCAGGGCCCTATAATTGGCCTCCAATTTGGTCTTGGGAAAAATATCGTCCAAGATGGCTTTTATGTCCTCATCAGCCAATGGAAAGGTATCCAGGGCACAAAGGGCTCCTAACATGACCATATTAAGCATGATGGGGCCACCAAGCTCAATGGCGATTTGTGTGGCTTCAAGCCAATACAAGCGCGAGCATGATTGTTCAAGGATCTCCTTAATCCAATTGGGATCAGGGTATTCCACATCACCTGCAATGACATTGAGCGGATGAATGGGGCGGGAATTTACAATAAAAACCGTATCATCATTGCCATACTCACCGATAATCCTCAGGGTCTCAAGGGGTTCCAGTCCCACAACCATATGGGCCTGATTAGGGGGAATCAGGGGGCTATAGCGGAGTTCTTTGGACAGCCGAACGTGGCTCATCACCGAACCTCCCCGCTGGGACAAGCCAAAGGTCTCCCCAATGCTTACATGAAGGCCCCTATAAACCGCCGCCCTGCCCAAAATCTGTGAGGCAAGTACATTGCCCTGCCCTCCCACGCCGGTAATGATCACATTCAAATCCATGTAGCACTCCTATTTCAGATTCTTACGAGCCTCCTCACAAATTCTCCGATCCAATGCCAAATGTCCAATGACTAATGTCAAATAAATGTCAAATTCTCAAAAAGAAAACTTCAAATATTGACAATCTAATTAAAAGACAAGAACCTCCCATTTTTGTCATTCCCGCGAAAGCCTCCCCATCTGTGGCAGGCAAACCTGCTTGGGAGTGACGATTGAAAGAGACTGGCTTCGCTGGGGCGCCAGTTATCGAAGTACTGACATTTGAAATTTGGAATTCATTTGGCATTTGGATTTTGTCATTTGTCATTTTATTTCGCTAACCTTTCGTGCTGAATGTATGGTGGAACGTAGCATCCTTTACTTGGTTTCCTGGGTGGCATATTCTGTTTTAGCATCTTTTTTAATCGCTCCCTGAGGGCAGATATCTGCGCAAATACCGCAACCCACGCAAATCACCTGGTCAATCATGGCCTTGCCCTTTTCTTTGTCCCAAATCAGGCCAGGGCACCGAAATATCCGGGTACAATATCGTCCACATCCGCACGCCTCCCCCAGGCAAAGGGACTGGTCCACAGACATGATATATGGAAACCCCCCTTCCTTACCTTGGACTAAGGCACACTTTCTCCGAAGCACCATAACCCTGGGCCCGCCTCGTTGCATCAGTTCATATAACTTCTGGGCTGTGCCCTTCATATCATAAGGATCACCTACATGCACTTCCAGTCCCAATGACTCACACAGGGCAACCACATCAACCGGCTGGGTGTCCTGACCCATGGCCGTCTTTCCAGTCCCTGGATGGGGCTGAAATCCCGTCATGGCAGTGGCGCTGTTGTCCAAGACCAGGAGCAGTATGTCCGACTCATTGAACCGTGCGTTAACAAGGGCCGGGATGGCAGCATGAAAGAATGTAGAGTCTCCACAAACCGTAATCACAGGCTGATCAAATCCAAACTGGTCCAGCTTCCCGTATCCACATGCCAGCCCTAAACCAGAGCCCATTGCGTGGACCGATTTCATTTGATTAAAACCCGTGGGCCAAATCCCCATGGTATAACAGCCAATATCTCCGGATACGAATCCATCCCTGTTGTCCCAGGCAAGGGCGGTCTTAATGGCATAAAAGGTACCCCGATGAGGACACCCCGGACAAAAACCAAACTCCCTGGTTGGGATCTTGCCCTCGGTCATGCTCTGTACCTTGGTCCTATAATCCTCCTGTCTCCAGTTCGTATCAAAATATTCCCCAAGAAAGGCCAAAAGATGTCCAGGGCTCAACTCGCCACATAAGGGCAAATCACCACTCCCCCTGCCACAGAACCTTTTGATTCCAATATCTTTTACGTTCTCTGCAGCCAAGGCCTTTATGTGGACCTCAATGAATGGATCCACATCCTCTACTAAAAGGATAGTGTCACAGGTCTTTAGGTGGCGTAAGAGGAGCTTTTTGGGAAGGGGCCAAGTGGTTCCCAGTTTAAGGATACCCACTCGCCCTTGAAGCCCTAAGATATTCACTGCATCTAAGGCGTAATTCCACGCGCAACCTGACCCGATGATCAAGAGTTCAGGGGCCTCTGGCCCTTGATAAGTATTAAAGGGTGAAGTCTCAAAAAAGCTTTGGGCCTTGTTAAGCTTCTTGTGTCTTGCCTCGTGTTTTGGAACAATAGGAAAGGTGTGAAAGGAAACACTTGTGTTAAAATGGGGACTGACCTTGAAATCGGGCAGATCCCCTATTACAACATCGGATCTGGAATGGGACAGCCGCGATACGCTTCGTACCATCACAACATTTTGGATGGCCTCAGAAAGATCAAAGGCCCATCGGGTCATGTCTAGGGCCTCTTGAGGTGTAGACGGCTCCAGCAAAGGGATATCTGACAAGGGCGCAAAGGCCCTAGCATCTTCTTCATTGGTGCTGGAAATCCCTCCAGGATCATCGCATGAGACCAGAACTAGCCCCCCCTTGGTACCGGAAAGGGTCAGGTTGGTCAAGAAATCAGAAACCACATTGACGCCATTTTGCTTCATGCTGGAAATGGCCCTGCACCCCGCAAATGAGGCAGCAGTTGCCGCTTCTAGGGCGACCTTTTCGTTAGCAGACCATTCCACGTAAATGGGAAGATCCTGGGCGGCCCTTGCAAGTGTCTCAATGATTTCTGATGAAGGATTACCCGGATATCCTGCGCAAAAGACAACACCTGCCTCCAGTGCCCCGCGGGCAATGGCCTCATTGGCCTGAAGCAGGACCCTGACACCACCGCACCTTTGACTTATACTATCCATTATCCCTCTCTTCGTTGGCTTGTTGCGCCCTAAGCCTCTTGTTGTTGGCAGCATCTTTCAAATGCTCTAGGTTGGCCTTTGGTATTTGTTTTTGCTCCAAGGCTCCATTTCCCAGTACCCTTTCAAACAAATCCATCCCTCTTTTGGTCCTCACCACCACCGTATTCCACCCTTCTTCACCTTCCAATGTGCCTACAGATATGTCGGCAAACTCTGCGGTCATGTCTTCACATAGCTTACAGCCTTCCTGTACCATTTCTCTTAACTCGGACAAGGGGTACTCCTTTCTTTCCCCTTCCATTTCCAAGACAAATACCTCAGATGGTGGAGGGGGGATATCAAACCTTTTTGGTTTCCCCGAAATACCTTTGGCTTTTAAGTACTCCCGCAAGGACCTGTAATCTAAGGCCCATGTGCAAAAAAGACCTAATCTGAACGCAACATGTTCAGCCCTTTCTTTACCGTCTGGTTCAGAGGCTTCCATCCTGGCTAAGGCCTCCATTTGACAGGGTAATCCCACGAAGGCCAATTTTCCTTTGCCTTGGTTCAGCGCCACATTTAGTTGTTCCAGTGCTCCGGAAGCAGTGTAGCGGGACCCAGAACATCGCACAATTGCCTCCCTGTCCCCGCATAGTACGCCCCTTGGGGCCAGGCCATTGCCCTTATCTGTCAGAACTGCAGAATCGATAAGACCTAATTCCAATGCATGCACGAGCAGTGCAGTAATCACCCCGCCATACTGAGCCCTTTGCCGTATTTCAGGGTCAGTGGATCTGGCAGCGATCACTTTAAGGTATGGTCCTATTGGATCCTTCCCCTGCGGTTCACCGTGGATAAGCCCATAGAGAGACTCTTTGTCATATGGAATCCTAGGGCAGATCTGAACACATCGCCAGGTCTCGGCATTGCACCTATCGGTCACCACCACTTGCCCGTCGTAATAACTGAAATAGGGGCATAGCCCCACACAAGCACCACATTTGACACAGATTCCTTTTTTAATCACCTCTGAGATCAATCTCCATTGTCCCTGCGATTGCCCTTTTTCAGTGGACATCCTTTTTTCTCCCCTTAAATCTCATTTTATATGCCCACCAATCCCTGCTCCATAGTTATGACCTTCCCATATATTCATTTCTTTGCGAAGACAACAGGATCGGCAAGGCCTTACTTTCCCGAGGTGATAACTTGTAACGTAACAACAAGAGGTCGGTCAAGGTGAAAAAAGGCGGTAAGGACTTGAGTATATGAAAAAAACCCAAGCTTGAGCACTAATTTATCCAAGCTTGGGTTAGGCTCCGTAATTGACAAGGGCACTTAGGCATCGTTTGTGGGCGTGTTCATTTCCTTCTTGTAAATCCTATAATAATGAAATACCTTTCTTACATAGTATCGAGTAGCCCTAATAGGGGGTACTCCTCGGTACCTCCTCACCTTAGTACTACCTGCATTATAAGCTGCCAAGGCAAGCTTGACATCTCCCCCGAATCTCTTAAGAAGCCGCTTGAAATACCTGACCCCAGCCTCCACATTATCCTCTGGATCAAACACCTCAGTTACACCGAGTTCTTGGGCAGTTTTGGGCATCAACTGCATGAGGCCTTTTGCCCCTTTCTTTGACACCGCCCTTGGATCATAGCCCGACTCTGCCATAATAATGGCCTTAATCAAGGCCGGGTCCACGTTGTGACGGCTTGCCACTTGTTCAATAATACTATGGAGCTTATCCTTGACGCGGCCCTTCTCTTGAGCCATCTGCTCGGGCTGAGCCTCCGTCTTCTGGTTGTCATTTGATACGACTGGCTCAGATTCCTTTTGCTCCACCACAAGGCTTTCTGATACTTGCAACAAGGAGGGTACCTCTTGCCTCTGGACAACCAATTGCAATGATTCTTCAGTGATTGATCTGGCGGGCCACGCAAGTGCTATGATTATGAAGCAGGCAATAAGATAGGAGCGCAAAAGCGCCCATAAATGTGGCTTATCTCCAAGACCTCCGTCCATTTTTTCACCCCTCAAACTCCTTATATTTGGTATTTTAGTCATTTCAATCGCTTTGTCAATATGGCCTTGTGTGCATTTCGGCTTATACTGGAAATAGCAGGCTCTGTGCCAAAAGAGCATATAAATAAAGCAATCTAAGTTGTTGATAATGAAGCAGTTTTTATCTTTACTGTTTTGGCAGTGAAAAAATTGGTAAAAAGTTTCTAATTTTTTGTGTAATTTCTTACCAAGTGGGTAATTTGTTGCCACCTTCCTCAAAATGAAACTTTTGGCATTGGAAGCGGTCAGCCAGCTTATCGCATCCTACCCTCCTAAGGGGATAGATATTGACTTTTAGGCGCAACTCGCTTAATGGGAAAATCTTTAAGGAGGAAAATGAGATATGATGCAAGAAATACAACAGGCCAGGGAGTTTCTTGCCTCCAGATTCAAGAAGGCCCCCTCCGTCGGCCTTATCGCAGGGACCGGACTGGGGGCAATTACGGAAAGGGTTTCCATTGATGTGCGCATACCCTATGAGGAAATCCCCAATTTCCCCACCTCCACTACCGAAGGCCATAAAGGTACCTTGGCATTTGGCACCATCGGCCAGACGACCATTGTGGCCCTGGAAGGGAGGTTCCATCTTTATGAGGGATATGTGGCACAAGACATTGCGTTTCCTGTGCGGGTCATGGCCTTATTGGGAGTTCGACATCTTATCATCTGTAGTGCCGCAGGAGGATTGAACCCTAGGTTTCATTCTGGAGATCTGATGGTCGTCCTGGATCACATCAACTTAACTGGTACAAACCCTCTAATAGGCCCTAACCTGGATGAATTCGGCCCTCGCTTCCCTGACATGACACAGACCTACGACCCGCAAATGATTAAGATCGTTAAACAAGAGGCATTGAGACAGGGGATCTCACTCAAAGAAGGGGTGTACGTGGGCATACCCGGCCCAAGCCTGGAAACACCTGCCGAAACCCGGTTTCTGAGAATGATAGGTGCAGATGCTGTGGGTATGTCCACAGTACCTGAGGTCATTGCAGCTGTCCATTGCGGCATTAAGGTCATGGCCATCGCTGTTATCACAAACGTGAATCTCCCTGATTGCATGGCCAAAACAGATATTAAGGATGTGATTGCCGCTGCGGAAAAGGCAAGCCCTACCTTGGCCTTACTGTGTGAATCAGTCATCAAGAGAATCAAAAAACGGAGGGCATAAAGTGGGTGAGTCAGTTGATCTTTGTGTGCATAATGCGACTATCCTTACAATGAACCCTAAGGATCCAGTTGTTGAAAACGGCTATCTGTGTGTCAAGGGTGAGACTATTCATAACCTGGGAAAAGGTAACCCGGGGGCCTACGAGGCAGCCAAGTCCATAGACGCCCAAGGTGGATTGGTGTTGCCTGGACTTATCAATGGCCATACCCATGCGCCCATGACTCTTTTCCGCGGGCTGGCAGACGACCTCCCTCTTATGGACTGGCTGAACCACTATATCTTTCCTGTGGAGAGAAATATGGACGCTGACTTTGTGAAAGTAGGAAGCCTGCTTGCATGCGCAGAAATGATCCTTTCTGGAACCACCACTTTTTGTGATATGTACTTGTTCGAAGAGCAAGTGGCAGAGGCTGCTAAGGATGCTGGAATGCGATGCCTGGTGGGAGAGGTGCTCTACGACTTTCCCTCTCCAAACTATGGAACCCTGGAAAACGGATTCAAATATACAGAGGCCATGATCCAGAGGTGGGCCCATGACCCTCTCGTGTCAGTGGCAGTAGAGCCCCACTCCCTTTTTACATGTAGCCCTGATTTGCTAAGGACCGCTGATGCCCTGGCTCGCAAATACCAAGTACCGCTTATCCTCCATCTGGCCGAGACACGGGAGGAAGTAAAGCAAGTTCAGGAAAGATACGGCAAATCTCCGGTTGAGCACTTAAACGAATTGGGCCTGCTCCATAACAATTTGATTGCAGACCATTGTGTGCATCTAAGCCCTAGGGATTTGGATATGCTTGCTGAAAGAGGGGTAAGGGTTGTGCATAATCCAGAAAGCAACATGAAATTGGCCTCTGGCATTGCCCCTGTTCCAGCTATGTTAAAGAAAGGAATTACCGTAGGGCTTGGCACAGATGGGTGTGCCTCCAATAATAACCTGGACTTATTTGCGGAAATGGACAGTACAGCAAAATTGCACAAAGTGAATTCCATGGACCCAACAGTCATGGATGCCGCTCGTGTACTGAAGATGACCACCATCGAAGGAGCCAAAGCCCTGGGAATGGAGGAGCAGATTGGATCGCTGGAGTCAGGGAAGAAGGCGGATTTCATAGTGTTGGATCTGGATAGCCCCCATCTTATCCCCATGTATAACCCTTATTCCCATATCGTCTATTCTGCCCGCGGCAATGACGTACGCCATAGCGTGATCAACGGCAAGTTGGTTATGGAAGATCGTCGGCTCCTTACCCTTGATCTTGAAGAGATACTGGCCAAGGCAAAGGAAAAAGCGGCACTGGTGAAGAAGTGGGTGGGCATGAGCTGAGGTGGATTCTGTCTTCCTCTAAGGTTTTCGTCCAGAAGAATCAGATAAAAAACTTGAAGGCAAATGCATGGCTATTCATCCGCAATTTATCGCACTTGGAAGTAGACTTTTGGGCGTGCCCGAGGTCTTGACACTGGGCGTAAAGCCTAATTTTTTTGACTACTCTGAGTATGAAAGAAAACTTATTCTTGACTCAAAAATCGTTCTTTTCCCTACCCTCAATTACGCCCAATTCCTTACAACAATGGGGAAAAAGATCTTCCCGAGCCTTGAGACGTATCTCTATGCGGATGAAAAGATCAAACAGACCACTCTTTTCTACATGCTGAGCATCCCTCACCCAAGAACCAAACTTTACTATCATCTCCACCACCACTGTATCCTGGAGGATTTTTCCTTTCCTTTTGTGGCCAAACTCCCCAGGTGCTCGGCCCGAGGAAAGGGTGTGTTTAAGATTGATAATGAAGAGGCCCTTCAGGCCTATCTATCTCTGACAAACGTGGCCTACATTCAAGAATACCTTCCCCACGACAGAGATCTAAGGGTGGTGCTCATCAACTACCGTCCCATATTGGCCTACTGGAGGATAGCCAAGAAAGGTCAGTTCAAAACCAACCTGTCCCAGGGAGGACGCATCGATTTTAAGGACATACCCAAGGAGGCCGTTGATTTGGCCGGGCAGGCGGCAATAAAGTGCCGCTTCAATGATGTGGGGCTTGACCTTATCCGCTCCAAAGGCAAATGGTATGTGATTGAAGCCAATATGAAGTATGGAAGAAAGGGTCTGAAATTGAAAGGGCTGGATATCAAAGATATCCTACGCAAGATGCTTTTAACAGGCGAGCTGTTACAGTAATGGGCAAGAAATCAAAAATCTTCTTAGTGTTTCTCATAATAGCAGTTGCCGTGCCAGCCATCCTTTTTGGTACCCTTTATGTGATGGTCACCAGGGATGCGGCCAATAGGATCCAGAAAGGAATTATCCTCCAGGTCATAAATTCAGAAAGTCCGGTGTACTATGACGATGGAAAGACACCCATAGGCGTTTTTTTCGAAAAGACACACCGCCGCTATGTACCATACAGGGAAATACCCAAAGTCTTTGTCAAGGCCCTGGTTGCAGCAGAAGACAAGAACTTTTTCCATCACCATGGGGTGGATTTCAAGGCCATAGTCCGTGCCCTTCTAGTAAACCTGAAGGCAGGGAAAGTGGTCCAGGGTGGAAGCACCCTAACCCAGCAAACCGCAAAGAACATATTCAAGCGGCAAAAAAGGTCATTGATGGCCAAGCTGAAAGAACTCATTCAGGCCTTTTTGCTAGAGCGCACCTATAGCAAGGAAGAAATCCTTGAAATGTATATCAACCAATTTTTTGT
>Ga0164310_10000608_pt1 | contig 19334 bp, 17 predicted proteins | sample GuaBasSedimGuay1_FD_121795 | JGI IMG/M metagenome (GOLD analysis project Ga0164310, IMG submission 121795) | Subseafloor sediment microbial communities from Guaymas Basin, Gulf of California, Mexico - Guay1, Core 4569-9, 0-3 cm | ecosystem: Environmental > Aquatic > Marine > Hydrothermal vents... | reverse complement strand
GTATTACTGAAATCCTTAAATATCTAACCTTATTTCATTAATCAAATCTATTTAGATATTTCTTTGATTTCTGATTAATCTCTATCTTCTAGCGGAGGTGACCATTATGGCCGTTCGAGCCCTTGTAAGAGTCGGAGCTCACAGTCACATTAAGGGCCTCGGCTTAGATGAAAACGGTAAAGCTAAATTCATTGGAGATGGTTTAGTAGGTCAGATAAAGGCAAGAGAGGCGGCTGGATTAGTCGTAAAATTAATTAAAGAGGGAAAAATGGCTGGAAGAGCTGTCCTTTTGGCCGGGCCCCCCGGTACCGGTAAAACCGCAATAGCAATAGGAATTGCTAGAGAACTAGGCAGTGATGTTCCATTTGTCCAGTTAAGTGGTTCTGAAATATACAGTGCAGAGATCAGTAAGACTGAAGTGCTTATGAAGGCCATGAGGAAAGCCATTGGTGTGCGTTTTAGAGAAAAACGATGGGTATTAGAGGGGGAAATAGCAGAATTTGAACCCCATTTCGTACCACATCCCTTCAACCCATATCAAAGAGTAGTACAAAAAGCTAAGTTAACGCTGAGGACTAAAGACGAGCGCGCGACCTATACTGTGGGCCCCGATGTTGCTGAGGAGATGATTTCGAGAAGTGTCCGTAAGGGTATGGTTGTGATGATTGATAAGGAGAGTGGTCGGGTCAGCGTTCTCGGGATAAGTGAAGATGCTGTAAAGGAGCTCGGCTATGATATTGGTAGAATTCCCAAGGTTCCTGTTCCAAGCGGTCCAGTTGAAAAGGAGAGAGAATTCGTATGGACTACTACACTGGATGAACTCGACGAACTATTCCACAAACAAAGAAGCAGTGGCGGCCTCTTCTCCCTACTATTTGGCGGTGCTGAGGAAAGAAAAGAGATTGATCCAGAATTACGTGCGCAAGTAGATAGATGGGTGAAAGAGCAGGTAGAGAAAGGTAAAGCCGAAATAATTCCAGGGGTTCTCTTTATCGACGAAATACACATGTTGGACATTGAGTCTTTTAGTTTTCTTAACCGTGCTCTCGAATCAGAACTAGCACCCATCGTGATTATGGCGTCGAATAGGGGTTTGACTAAGATTCGTGGTACTGATATTGTTTCTCCTCATGGTATGCCTTTGGATTTGTTGGATCGTTTGTTGATTATTCCTACGTATCCTTATAATGCTGAGGAGACTAGGGAGATTCTTAGGATTAGGGCTAGGGAGGAGGGTGTTGAGTTGGAGGATGATGCTTTGGAGCTTTTGGTTAAGTATGGTACTGAGATATCATTGAGATATGCTGTTCAGTTGATGGCTCCTGCTGCTGAGAGAGCAAAGATAAATGAGAGAAACAAAGTCACTAGGGAAGATGTTGAGGCCGTAAGGGAGAGATTTGCATCGATAGAAGAGAGCATTAAGCATCTCAAAGAGTGGGAAGAAAAATTCATGAAATAACCATTTCTGCAATTTTTTCTCTCAGTTTCTGTTATAAGGAAAAATGATAAAAACTTCTCATAGAGCTAATTTTTTAAGTGTGTGAATCAGGAAGCAGTTTTTAGTTTTGTAGTTTGTTTTGGAGTGTTGTTCAGATTGTTTAAGGTTAATCCATTAGAATTAATAAGCAAGAAACAGGAATTGTTGTTAGAGTTTTCGGAATTGTTGACTGATAGTGAGAAGCTTCGAGCTTTAAATGATCCTCATTCTAAGAAACCTCCGCGTTGGTGCGGTATTACTGTTCATTTTACCGTAAATTGCCCTTTTCGATGTGCTTATTGTTATATAGAGGATATGGGATTTTCCTTCAATGATCCTAGACCTTATTCTCTTTCTGGTAAAGAGTTAGCTTATGCTCTTTTGTCTAATCCTACATTTCTTCTTGGTAGAACGGGTACATTACTTGCTATTGGAGCTGTTTCGGAGCCGTTTATCTTCTTTAATGAGGCTTTAGATAAGATTTCATGGTTAGCTAGACTTGGTAATCCTATCCAATTTTCTACAAAGCAATATATTTCCTCTTCCCTTGCACAGAAATTAGCGAACATTAGTCTAGAGTATAACGCACCGATATCTCCTCTTATTACGATCATTACTTTGCAAAATTACGATGCTTTAGAGAAATATGCCCCGCCTCCCGAAAAGCGGTTTGACTCTATTAAAAATTTGCGTGATGCTGGGCTACGTCCAGTTCTTTTCTTGCGACCTATAATTCCTGGGGTAAATCTTAACGAAATTGAGAAAATAGTGCGCAAGGCTAAGGATTCTGGTGCCGTAGGTGTGGTGGTCGGTGGTTTCAGAGTTACTACTAAGATTCTTGAAAGATTAGAGTCCGAGGGGATCAACACTAGAGAGATAAAAGCTAGATTAAAGAAAATAGATGATGTTCAACGCAATGTCCCACTTCCAGAGAAGAAAAACATTCTCAGACAAATACGTGTAGTGGGTCTCATTCCTTGGGCGTCCGCATGTTGTGCTAATTCCTGGAACGCTAATGTTCCGTGCCCTAGTGCTTGTTTTATCAGCGGGCCTTGTACAAAATGTCCAAACATGTGTAGTTATCCAAATGACTGTCCCGATGCAAAACTCGTTGAAGATGCCCTTTTAAAACTTGGAGTTAAAGTACGTGTTCATGGATCAAAAGTTAAGTTACTAAATTATCCCTTTAAGGGCGTAGAAATGCTGGTTAGGAATATCTCCAGAAGACCCGTTATACCAGCTCATCGCTCACGATAACCAAATCTAAGGGGGTTAAAGACTTAAAAAATTCTGGCCAAAAATCAAAATAGTGGTAATGATGATCACTGGGCTGACTGATACGCAATGATGATGGCTGGGACGTCTGATATTTTCATTTCTCTCAGAGCGGAAGTAAGTCATCATTCTTCTTATATCAGGAATCCTGACCATCATCATGCTCTAATAGAGTTAAATACAGAAGATTGCGATATATTAAAGTGTTTTCGACTAAATTACCGTGACTTAGGTTGGTAACTGTTAGTGTTATTACCGATAAAGTTCCATCTGCGTACAAGGGGTTTGGAGATACCTTGATGCGAGGATTCTTCATAATTTACTTTGACATAAGGCCCCTCCTCAAGAAGAAATCTACCTTCTCCGAAATTCTCACGGAGGTTATTCAAACTATGGAATTTGTTGGTGAAGACATCCCTGATGATGAAGCTAGAAAAGTCTTAGAATATCTCTATAATAATAATTGCTTCATTGGAGAATTGGAAGATAAGTTACTTTTCGTTGTCGAAGAAGGAGAAAAATTTCTAGCATTCTTCGAAAAAATTTTAGTTAAAGCGCTTAAGAGGGAAGTCTCGGATCTCATTAGGAAGCATCGAGATAAAAACAATCAGTTCGGCTCTTCTTCTTCATGATGCTTATCCGTTCCTGCCAGGCTCATCATCTACTTTTTCATAATACAGGATAGCATTTTTAAGTGTAGATGGTGGCGGTTCGAAAACCTTATCAGTTACCGTTAGGTAATCCGTATCTAGGGATTCTTCGCTTATTTCGCCGCGGAACGCTAATTCCGTTCCGATAAGTTTCATTCGGATTAATTCCTGGAGATCCTTGTTATTTAATGCTTCACTGAAACTGAATCCTTTTTTATCGACTATTTCTAGGGCCGCATTTCCTTTGACGATAACTCTAGCGCTTTTGATATCGTCATCAACAATTAGAATTAATACTGGTAATCTCTCTGATTTAGTTATGTGACCTCTTGGGCATATATCTCCGTCCTCAGCCTTACTTATTATTGGGAGTCCGCAACTTTTGCAGAGACCTTTATAGCCTAGATATTCTAGATCAGTAATTGTTCCAAAAACTGTTTCTACTTTACCTGTTTTTGCAAGGCTTAGGGGTTTAAGATTAATTTTCCGTATTTCTTCTGGTTCCATAATTTCTACTTTGCTTCGTTCCCCAACAAAGACGACTGGACCCTTGCCACGATCTTCCTTTGGTGTTCTAGCGTTTCTCACTATTATTTTTCTCCCTGTAGGTGTACTCATTAGAGTGGATGCTATTTCCTCGTTCCATATCATTAATGCTATCTCATTTCCTTTTTCGTCTCTAAGCTGGGCTACCCCTAATGGTCCTTGTTCTTTTGATAATTTTCTAAAACTAATTAGGGTTCCAGTTATATCTATTACTTGATTATAAGGTATGACTGTAAAGTCTTCTATTAACTCTACTTTTCTGGGCTTTTTTGCATATGAAGCTTCTTTGATCCTCCCTAAGACTTTTTCATATGTTAGATTTTTTGGGAAATTCTTTGGGTTAATTTTTACAAAATCTCTTTGTGATGACACATGTAGTTCGAGTCTGGTTCTTCCGAATTTGCTTTCTCTAACTATACCAGATACCCTCAATTTGCATCCCGGATTTACATCTTTAAGCACGTTAATGTAGTCATCTCTCCAGACCACTAATCTTATGGATCCACTTTCGTCTCCTATGTTGAGATAGAGGACATTTCTTTCTCTCCCCAAATCATCTGTAAACCCTCTAATTACAGGATTGCTTAAGACATATACGAAAAGATTCGCTTTGGTGTTTGGTTCGAGTTCACTTATTCTGTCTCTCTTAAATCCTATTACCTTAAAATTGGATAATCCGCCAAGATGCATTTCAATTACTTGCTCTCCTGTCTTTTTAGATAGGTATTCGTTAATTTTTAATACACCACCTTGAAGCAGTAGAAGATCTCCAATAGTTGTTTCAGCTAATATATCTTCCGCGATACTTCCCCATGCAACTACTCTTAGGGATACTTCGGGATTAACTTCGTCAGCGATTCTGAATATTAGCCGTTTCACGGATCTATTACCTGCTTTTTCTAGTGTTGAAAGATTACTCACCCATACTAAATATCCTTTAACATCGATTTCCGATCCTTCCTCTATTAACTCATTAGCTATCTTTAGTGCCTCTCTAACACCTAAGGGGACAGGGATGGAAGGAACAATCCCTACTGGGTAACTCACTAAATCTGTTTCTTCCAAGTAGTGGATCTCACTATCATCATCTACGTAAATACGGTTAAATGTGCCGAAAGTTTTCATAACTTTCGCATTTTTTATTAAAATTATATCTCCAACATCAAAACCTATCTTGCGAAAAAGGTCAACATTCCTACCAACAATAATTACTACCGCTTTCCCACTATTATCCTCGATAACAAACTTTAACACAGCCTTTCTCGGACTTCTCAAAAACCTAATAATCCTACCTAAAACAGAAACCCCTTGCATTCCCGCCACTAATTCCCCAATTTTAAGCATAGCATACTGACTTGATAATTTCCTTACCAATTCTGGATCACTAATCCCTCTCCTCTCTAATAATAGTAATAGAGCAAGTCTATCAGATATTAACCCCGGTGCCTCCGAACGTATTTCCTCTAGTTCCGCATCCAGTTCCATTAGTGATATACCTATTCGTTCAGCCACTTCCCTTTTGATTACGTTTATATCCTCATCATAACTCATTCTAGACACCGGGTGTCAATATGGAAGACACCAATGTGATTAATAGAGTTAACTTAGATATGTCCTGCCCCATGTGTCAAAAAGGACAGTTATACATGTTATATAAGGTGACAGTAATACCATACTTCGGGGGCATCGTCTTAATGACTATAAAATGCGATCAATGTAGCTTAAAGATATCTGATATTATGGCTGTGTCTGAGAAAGGCGATCTACCAGAAAGATATGAAGTTAAAACATCTGAAAAACATATGGGGGATCTTTTCGTGTTATCTGCGGGGTCGCACATCGAGATACCTGAATTAGATATAGAAATCTACATAAGTAGTGAAGCGGGGGGCGAAATAACGACGTTAGAAGGAATATTAACTGAGGCTATTGACTTAACAAAATCGCTATTCAATACATCTAATACAGATGAAAGAGAAAAACTTGAAGACATTATGATAAGGCTTAATAACGAAATAAAGAATCCTAGTGGAGCGCTAACTGTCGTCCTAATTGATGAAAATCGTAGGAGTGCCGTGATACCGAATGAGATATGGGCAAAAAGAGCGGAAGAGGAACGTACAAAAGCTTTGACTTTAAGCGAAAAACAGTTAATTAACATGGGGAGAGAAATATTAAGGAAAAAAATCCAGAAAAACTGATTTTTACTCTATATTTATGGAGATAGATTTTCTCTTCTTACGCAATTTTATAATTAACAAGCATCTTTCTTTATCATAACTTACCGATAGGTCACTTGGATCTGGGGAATATGGTAATTCTATCTCTGCCTTGTACTCCCTAAATATTGTTCCCCCTGTCAAGCCAGGGTACATCAAGGGTTTATCCAATCTAGCTTTAACTCTAAGGGTATTGCCTTCAAGTTCTACATGTATATTTCTTTTATCCCCTACACCGATTAGTTCAACGTAATAAATGATTTCTCCAGGCCTATGCTCCTCTAATATCCTAGGTCTAGCTACACCCTCCGCCTTTGATATAAAATCTTCGGATTCTTCAGTTATATGCGAGATATGCTCCCTTCTTTCACGCGGTTTCCTGCGTACAGTTACTTCCTCGTAATAATAAAAGAAAAACTCACTCATATACAACACCCCCATTCAAGTATACAACTCACTAATTTCCTTTGGGAGATGAGCTGCCATGGCTTTTTCTAGCTTTCTCATTTCTAAACGGAGCTCCTCAGCACGCTCTAATAATTCCTTAGTATCAATGTCCCTTTCAATAATCTTCGCCACTGCCTGCAATAATTTCGCAGCACTTGCAGGATCGGCAGCAAATGGTGTCGGGAAAGTCTCCGATAAGATTACAAGAGCGCTCTTTTTCTTCATCAATCTATCGTTTAAGACATATGCAAAGGGTCCACTGAGAGTACCATTATTAACAGCTTCTATTCCCGCTTTCTCTAAGGCTTGCATCGCAAGCTCTCCGACGGGAGCCCCAATCACTGATATTTCGTCATCCGATTTCGACATTCTCGCTTGACTTGGCGCGGATGCTAACATTATTGGTAACTCAACATTCTTCTCATCAGCTATCTTTATTATTAGATGAGCTAAAGGTACCATCATGAGAGGATTCAAAGGGGCCTCATAAAGAAGTAGAAGTATTTCATCCTTAGCGAAAAGCCGGATAACAGGCTCAGGCTTCTTATTCTCGTACCTAATGATTATAGAGGTGGGCTCCGAAAATGCAAATCCCACTCTTTCCATTTTTAGATCTTTAATTAACTTTCTTGCTGCCAAAATACTTACTAATCCAACCTCAGGTATAGCTATGATTAATTTACCATACCGATTCGGTTCTATTGGTTTCTCCTCCACAATTCTAAAGAATTCGGGAGAAATAACTTTTTGAGGGCTCGCCATATTTATCACCATCACTCAGAATAATATGATATTATTAAGTTTTTTAAGGATAGACTCGTGTGAATTTTTCTAAAAGCAAGTCAGATAACTCGATAGCCAAACCAGGACGATCTGGTAATATTCGAAAACTATTTCTGATTTTGGTTACCTTCGCTTTTACAATACCTTCTTCCAATAAATCCGAATCTAGATCTGCAAAATCCACTGGTATTGTAGAAGCCAAGTAGGTATCTACTGTTATCCCAATATTGGTTTCCCCTGCACACCCAATCATAACAATCATTCCTAGTCTCCTCGCTTTTTGCCCCATATAATAGACTTCTATTGGGTCACCCGCCTTCCAGAGTTTGAGATTAACACCATCAACTTTGCCCTCGAGTTTAGAAAGATCGTCACTTACCCTTGCGCTTTCATCCGCTATAATCGGGATATTCGATATCTCTGTAAGTTCTCCTAACCAGTCAATCCTATTCTTCGGAACAGGTTGCTCAACGATATCAATCCGCAGCCCTCTTCTCTCAATCTCTTTTAATACCTTCTTAGCATCATCTAAAGACCAACCCTGATTCGCATCAATTCTCAACGCCGCGTCCTCTGGTAACAAGGAATATACCTTTTCAATCCTCTTAAGATCCTCCGAAATTCCTCCCTTACCAACTTTTAATTTAATTGCTTGAAACCCACTATCTAGCGCTTTTTTAACATCCTTTATCGTCTCATCTATTGATTCAATGCCAATTGTTATGTCGGTGAAAACCTTCTCCTTACTAACTTTCCCAAACAATTCTCCAAATCTCTTATTATTCGCCCTTGCAATCAGATCAAGAATAGCGAGACTTACTGGAATTTTAATGTAAAGGCCTTGTTCCATGATGTCTCTAATGTAATATGAAAAAGCGTTGTCTAACCTCATTCCAACCAGTTTTTTCGCTATTAATACGATATCGTTTAACACATCTTTCTTAGATTTATCATTCGGTAGCATTCCCTCTCCAATGCCGATGATTTCTTCTCTCGTCTTTAGAACTAGAATTACTATGTCTTCCTCTTCTATCCTTGCAGTAGCTATCACAAATGGTTTTAGATACTTCACCTTCCCGTAAAAAACATTAACATCTTTTATTTCAATAGGTGTTTTTTCAGCTAATTTTTCGATCCTCCTATAAATGCTCTCTCTTGTGAACATACTGATCCCTAAAATTATCTCAGTAAGAGATTCAAAAGTTCGTCCGAGGGTTTTCCTTTAGTCTTAACAGCTAAAATACCTGCCTTTTTTCTTAACAATATTATTGACTTCTGACTTCCATATAATATTACATAGTTTAGATCACCTATGTCCTCCAGCCCAACAAGCTGAGCTATGCTTTTATCGGCTTCCAAAACAAGTTTCGTTAAGTCCCTAGGAATATTCTCCTTAGTTCTCTCCCCTGGATAAAATGCCACATAAACCATCGACTCTGATGCTTTCCTAACGAGTAAGAGAGACTCTATTTCATCAAAACTTCTTCCCAAATCACTTAAGATCTGCCATATCTTATCAACCGGAAATAGGTCGTACTCAACTTCAACAACCTTGACCACAGGCTTTACTTTCTCTGGCTTTTCTACCACTTTAGCCTCCTTTCTCTCCACAGGCATAGGCTTCTTAACAACTACTGGCTGAGGTCGAACTTCCCTACGAACTGGCACTGGCTTAGCTCTAATTGCTTTATCTACATGCAATTTTTCAACAAGATTCTTTGGTAAAACAAATGACATTAATAGTGATTCCAAGATATTAATTACAAGTTCAACCTCTGTCTTATCGAGAGCATTTATCAAAAGATGCGGTACCTCATAGTTCCAGAGATTCTTTATCTCCTTATTAAGTACTTGCTCAATCTCCTTAGCAATGTTTATAGCATCAATATTAATACCGAGATCCTTTTTCGTTCCCACCAATATGAATCCAAGAATATTGGGTACGAATCCACCGCCTATTATCTCGTCCTCTAACATCTTTCTAAGAGTCTGTGCGGATACAGGATTCGTAGCATCGTAAAAAAGAATGATACCCGTACTTTTAGCTAGATTTACTACCCTTACATTCTCGAAATTTTCCCTCCCTGGCAAATCGACGATCTCCAATCTATACGTCTCTAAGGGAATCTTCCGTGACTCAGTGATCTTGTAAAAAGTCCTAACAATTTCGGTTTTCTCTACATTCTGCGTGCTTGTTAAACCGGTAGCAGGTTTTCCTAAAAGAGTTCTTAAGAAAGCTGTTTTCCCGGCCCCGTCCGGACCAAATAATGAAACTTTAACCCGTGGTAATTTTCTTCCAGAATCCTCCGCCAATTGAACTTACCTCGAAAACTTTTAACTATTCACATTGGATTTCTCCATATTTTTATCTTTTTAATATTATCATTATAAATTAACCTGGTAAACCATGTTAGAGAAAACATTGAACTATAACTTGTTACTCAAATAGTAAATCACAGTTTCTGAGGTACTTAAAGATGAGTGAAAAATTCGAAGACATTATTGGTAAGGATATTAGGAAAGGAAATCCCTTTAGGGGAATCTATGTTCCAGAGTCATCAAAAATCCTCCTTGATATTGCTTTTAAACGCGCTTTAAGGACATCCCCTCCAGGAGGGGTACGCCTTAATATTATTAAGAAGAAAAAGAGTGTCACGATTACTAGGATTAAGGTTCTAAGTGAAGAATTATCTAATGCATTAATTAATCTAGTTAAGAAGTTCCCATCCACGGATACCATGCATCCCTTCTACTTATCTACAATGGAAATATGGTTATCAAAAGATGATTACAAGAAAACTCTCGCAAAGATTCATGGAGCGGCTCAACTAATTCGGAGAATTGCCCGAGATTACATTATACAGATAAGATCTACTAGAAAAACTGAGGTAATGGCTGTTAGAGATGTCCTAAATAAAATTGATAGACTTAGACAAGAAGCTTATGGCAGGATCTCGTCCGTAGTAAATAGCTTAGATAAGGATCTAAGAACCTTAGCTAACTTAGTTAAAAAAATGAAAAGACTACCTGACTATGATCCCGAATTACCAACAATCGTTGTTGCAGGTCCCCCGAATAGTGGTAAAAGCTCATTTGTTAAAACTGTTTCAAATGCGCGGGTCGAAATAGCCTCGTATCCATTCACTACAAAGGAAGTAACATTTGGTCATATCGAATTAAGGGTAAATCACCTTCTCACCAAAAAAGTTCAGATCGCAGATACGCCTGGATTATTCGATAGACCGCTAAATGAGAGAAAAGAACCAGAACTGTTAGCATTGAAAGCAATTCAGCATATAGCAGATATAGTCCTCTTCCTATTTGATGGTTCTACCGAAGCCGTAATGAATATGGAGGAGCAATTAGGTGTCTACAAGACCGTGAAAACGTTCTTTGGATCAGGGAAACCATTTATCATAGCTGTGAATAAGATGGATATAGCTGATAAAGACCTTGTTAATAAAATATCCGAGAGAGTGAAGAAAGATAATGCAGAAGTCTTTTACATAAGTATTAAGACCGGACAAAACATTGATACTGTGCTAAATAAGATTAAGGAGTTACTCGAACAGCACTGATTTGTTTTACATAATTCTGTAATACGTGTTTTCTATTTTCTAACGTCTTTACGAGACGAATTATTTCCCTCTCATAATACTTGCTTGCGATCATCCATAGAATCGCCGTCGGAATGAGAATCCATTGTATAAGAACTATAGCCATTTTGAGGGAGAAAAAGAATTCAGCAAGAGCACCCACTAATACGATGCCTAAACTGCGACCGAAAAGGGAGAAAATCCCAGTTAAAGAGTTCATTGTTGCTCTATGTTCCGGTAAGTTAACATCAGCTATTACAGAATCCCTCACAGGACTCACTATGGACCCTGCAAATAATCCGATGAAACCAAAGATAACTGCTAATTTAAGTGAATTACGGGACAATACGTTCTGAATCACTATAGAAAGCGTATTAATTATGTCACCATCATAAATATTGATATTAGGCATCGTAAGGAACATTAAAGACAAAAACACGGGCTCTATAGCTAGACAACACGCCACCATTACTATTACACGAGAAGGCCTTCTCAAACGTAATTTGTCGGCAAGCGGAGCTAATATGAAGGCACCTAATGTTCCCGAACTCGCGAGACCAAGAATGATGGTAGCTACGACAGTATCCGTGTTACATTCCCGAGAGAAAGCGTGTAAAGACCACGTGCTATACGCGCCCCACGCAATATAGACTAAAAGGGACTGAATTATCATTATAGCAGTTGTTCTGCCATTAAGCAACGCTAAACGTAAATCTTCTATCGAAATTTTGTACTCATATTTAATTCCTCTCTCTAGAATAAGATCCGATAATATATCCTCAGAGGCTGCTCTGGGAGGCTCTCTTAGAATCAAAGAGAAAAGTACCGCTATGAAAATTAAGAATGCGCCGTATAAAAGACTATTTCTCCAACTAAACCATACTCCAGAAAACAACCCGACCACAAAACCGATACCTGAACCTATACTAGAGATTATGTTCCAGACATTTAAGGCCTTAATACGCTCTCCCGGTCTGAAAAGATCCGTTATCATACTATAGATTACGGGAGGTACCGCCCCAATGAAAAACGCGGTTATTACCTGTGTTACGAAAAGCCATAGGAAATTAGTCGCATAATAAGCCAGAAAAGTAAGCATACTTGCCACTGATACATCCACTATTAGGATAAGTTTCCGGTTCTCCACCTTATCAACAATGTAGCCCCAAAGTATCGATGAGAAACCTATAATGAAAATATATGATCCCGACATAAGACCCAAGAGAAAATCCCCAACAATGAATTCTTGGGCAATCAATTGGTAATTCGGTATCAACAAGTAAATATTGGTTTGTACAAATGTCGTTATGGCAACAAGAATAAAAAAGATTCTCCATCTTTTCCTTGAAAACTCGTTGTAATCCAACGCTATAACCTTTTTATATCAATGATGCAACTGATGGATGATTAGTAGATACAGAAAAAACAGATTTAATATTTAATGATGAGTCTCGCCGTTTCCGACGGTAGCGATGACGACTACTCGGCAATCTGATTCATACTAATCTTTCATAATCTTCTTCCTTATCGGACGTTACAGCTTCTGCCCACTCTTTTCGCACCGCTAATTCTTTAACACCAAATCTCTCAGCTTCCTCTTCTCTTTCCCTTTCCTTAACAAAGTATCTATACAATGTAATTATTGCCTTACCAAATAATCTAGTTGCTCTTTTCCTCGTTAGGTCCTCATCTAGTAGATCTATCGTTTGTGACCAAGTCCTAGCCTGTAATACTCTACATAGGAGAACTAGCTCCGTCATTTCATCTAACTCGGGCTTTGTGGGATCCTCATCAATGAAATAAGCTTTTATAATCTCTTGGATAGCGTCAGATGCTAATTCATAACTTAGAATTCCCATATGATATGCCGCTATTCTCTTTCTCTGTATATCTGTTAACCTTGGCTCATACCTAAATGGCTTTTCGATTCGTTCCCATATATAACCTCCTTTCAATAAGAGAAGAGCTAATCTGGGTTCCATGTCGTAGTGCACGTATCTTAGCCATTCAACAAATCTTATCCTGAATTCTCTATAGTACTCTCTTATGACTCTTTCAAGCTCTTTTCTTAGGGGTCTAATCACTATTGTTGTGTATTCTCCAGAGACCTTGTGTCTCATTGGGGATACATGTATGGGAACAAATTTATTCTTGAGCCAAAAATGAACCAATCTCTCATTAGCTCCAAATCCTGCTCCTATCCAAGCAAAACCTCTCTCCTTTGCGACCTTTATGAGTTCCTCAATAGCTTTGCTACCTAATCCTCTACTCATAACATTGGGGTGGGTGGCAATCCTTACTATCCTATAACCTACAAGTTTGGGGAAGGATGTATCACGATAATGTTTTTCAATAGCGACGGGAATTAGGTGTCCTGACGGTTCAGCGGATTTATCCTTATATATTGCCTGGATAACATTCCTTGGTAAGCCTCCTTCTATGGCGACTAGAAGCGCTGTTACTATTTTCCCAGAGGGTAATCGTAGAGCATATGCTTCATAATGCGGTGCATCCGCCATTATAGCAAGATCTTTTGGCTCATTTCTGTAATGTGCAAAGACATAGATTCCTATAAATTGCCTTAAGTCATTTTCCTTTTCGCCGATAAACCACTCAGGGAGATTAACTCGCTCTAATTTCACATTTAAGCGAGCTATATCTTCTAGATCAGATTCATCTAATTTGACTGGTTCAGCATCTAGAAGTAACGTATCAAATAGCCATTTTTCAATGGGATCGTTGGGAGCATATCTTACGGGTTCTTCCATTGTGACATGGAAAAACTTCAGATTTTCCTCCTCCTGTAGCCTTTTCAAGAATCTTATGGAGAAACCTCTCCCAGCACCCTCATATCCATGTATTGTACTCGAATATATGACCCTTGGAGCTGATCTTAATAATCTAAATAATATAGGCACTGGTACCCCTGCAGCTTCGTCCACAGCGATTACTTCCGCTTTTTCCCTCTTTGCGATTTTAGTAGCCTCTGCTGGTAAGGCGTAAGTAATGATGTATCCTCGTCCTCTAATCTCTAAAGGATTTTTCGTAACCTTAGGATTCTCTCCTAATGTTCTGAGAGCTTTTTCAGCGAATTCAAATAATGTGTACACGTTGTACTCGTTGGGAGCCGTTACTAGAATCATAAACCTACCAAAAGCCCCTTTCCCAGCATACATTTTTGCTAAAGCTCCGAGAAATAGTCCAACAGCAGCACTTTTACCCCTTCCCCTATCAGCTGTTATTATAACAGATATGCTCATATCCCTTCTGATGGGCTCCAATAATCTTTCTAATGTCTTAAGTACCTTGATCTGGTCCCCTGTTATTGCTAATTCGTATATCTTCCTGCTAAGTTTAGCATCCTTTGGCACGAATAATCTTTTTCTTTCAAACTTTTTAGGTCTCTCTGGTTCCTCTGAGTGCTTTACTATTACATTTCTATCAAAATCGAAGATGTATATTCCATTATGCTCCAGTAGTTTTTTAATAAACCTCTTAATAAATAATCCACGTACATCATCCAGCGCCCATGGAATTGTGGTTATGTAGCGGTGAAAAGCCGTTCTCAAATTGGCCCATTTCTCTATCGGAGGAGCTAGAAGAATTACTAAACCTCCCCCCTTAGCTGTTTCCACTAAACGACCAATATCATTAGGGGGCATATCCCTATTGAAATCTATTATCACCACACCATACGTTCTTCCCATAGCAACAGTGCTTGCCGCAAAAGGGAGCTTTTGAAGTCTCACGGGATAACTCTTTAAACCATGCTCGATGATACTTGCATGAATAATCTCGGGAGGCTCCTTTGGTTCGAACCCCACATATAGGACGTCTATTTTGTCTCGGATATTACATACTTTAAACATGTGTTCTATTATTTTCACGGCATGTTTTGCACATGTTAGAGTATCCGTACCAGTCAGGACAAATAATCTTCTATGGTGCTGTTTAACAGCTGCTCTAATCGCTCTCGTAATAGTTTTTGTGAACCGTGTCTTAGAGAGTTGCGGAGCGCTGTCGACCCTGCTTTGTACCGTATCTAGGAATCTAAGCCATGGATCCTTACTTATCATATAGTGCCACCAGTTAAATCTCGGAACCTACTAGTTCGTGATGCTTGTTACTGATTTCATCGGATAATCCTTAAATTTGGTTTTTGCAGAATTTGGATATATTCATTGTTTATGCACATATTCTACTTGCACATGGAATATATTAAAAACAAAGTGTTCATAAAGATAACTTGAGGTGAAGGAGTTTGGAATGTCATTGCTACTATATAACACATTAACGGGTAAGAAAGAAGTTTTTAAGCCCCTGCATGATAGGGAAGTTAGAGCATACTTCTGTGGTCCTACAGTGCAGGATGAGCCGCACATAGGTCATGCACGAGCTTATATCGCATTTGACGTTTTAATAAGATACCTGATGTACATGGGATACAAGGTAAAATACGTACGTAACATTACAGACATAGAAGATAAAATAATTAACAAAGCAAAAGCTCTTGGAATATCTCCATTTGAAGTTGCTGAAAAATATGCTCGCGAGTTCTATGAGATATGCAAAGAACTCAAATTAATACCTCCAAATGTTGAACCGCGTGCTACGGGGCATATTCCCGAGATCATTGAACTAATAAGCATACTTATCGAGAAAGGATACGCTTATACCGCGCCAAACGGGGATGTATATTACGATGTCACTAAGTTCAAGGAATATGGTAAATTGTCGAAACAGAGAATTGATGAACTATTGGCTGGGGCTAGGGTTGAGCCTGGAGAGTATAAAAGAAATCCCCTTGACTTCGCTTTGTGGAAGGCTGCTAAACCAGGAGAACCTAGTTGGCCTTCTCCATGGGGGCGTGGGAGACCTGGATGGCACATAGAATGTTCTGCTATGTCGATGAAGTATCTTGGCGAAACTCTTGATATTCATGGTGGAGGGACGGATTTAATATTTCCGCACCACGAAAATGAGATTGCTCAATCTGAAGCTGCTACCGGAAAACCTTTTGTTAGGTTTTGGTTCCATGTCGGCTTAGTAACGATACGTCAAGAAAAGATATCTAAGTCATTGGGTAATATAATTCCCGTGAAGGAAGTGTTAAAATTATTTGATCCCGAAACTATTAGGCTTTGGGCTATTCAGACCCACTATAGGAAACCTATAGATTTTACTTGGGAGCAATTAGAACTCGCAGAAAAGGTTCTTGATCGCTTATATTCGATAATATTTAGAGCTGAAATAGCGTTAAAAGAGAAAGAGGAAGGTGAATTAGGTAACATAAGTGAAGTAGTAGAGAGCTATAGAAAAAAGTTTTTAGAAGCCATGAGAGACGACCTTAATACCCCGAAGGCACTTAATGTTTTAAAGGGGATGGTGGAATACCTGGGTAAAAATATTGAAACCATGAATAAATCCCAGATTCAAACGTATCTTACAACTGTACGGGAATTGGGATGGATTCTGGGAGTTCTACAACAGACTTTAGATGAGCGGATCTCAGAAAAAAGACGCCGTAACAAAGATATCTCAAGAATTGTTCCACCAAAATACAGTCTACTTGAGGATATGGCAGAGAGATTACTTGAGCTACTAATTGATGTTCGACAGGAACTGAGGAAACGCAAAATATACGAGCTCTCGGATAAGATAAGGGAAAAACTTAGGGAGTTAGGAATATTGCTGGAGGATACGCGTGAAGGCACTATCTGGAAATTCGTTGGTAAACCTAATATCAATACTTAAAAATCAATAAAGATATGTGACTCTAGAGAATGTTACTATATGGTTTCTGGTGGTGGAAAAATGGAGGAGAAAGCCCTTGAAGAAAAAATTGAGGAGATAACTGAGCGTGTAGAAGAGATTATAGAAGAAATTACTGATCTCAGAGATAGGATCGATGTTGTGGAGGATACTTTAAAGAAATTAGAAGAACGATTGCACGAACTGGAAAATAAACTTAAATAATTTTCTCCTTTTTACCTTGCTCGTTCAATTAATTCTTTTATTTTATCTGCTGCCCATTTTAAATCTCTTAACACTACCCCTAACTTCGCGTTCATATTTGTTACTGCAGCTATTATGTGATCCTCTCCCGCTAGTCTGAGAATGATATAACCTTTTTCGGTTCGTATAATAACGTGATCTATGTGCCCTTTCCCCAGATCCAACGAATTTCTTTCTGAGGTGCTAAATACTACTGTTGTAGCCGCGGCAACTCGTCCCTCTTCCTTAATTATCTCAGGTCTCCTCGCATACCATGTCAATGGCAATCCTTCAAGAGTTGACACTATTACGCCATCAATAGTCTCATTCATAGACAATAATTTCTCGAGCACGCCTTTGACCCTATCGGCTAATTCACTAACTACTAATCCTCCTGTGATCGCTTCAAGAATCTCCTCTGGCTTTATCTCCTCCCCCATTTTAACATTCCCTACCATTAAGTCACTATAAATTACCAGAATTAAACCGATAAAAAGTTTTCTTAAACCTTAAAGATTTGTCATATGAACACACAATCAATTAATCAGAAACTAGGGGAAAACCCATCCTCTATGAGACATTATTGCATAAAACTCTGTCTTACTTTTTATAATCTCTCTTATCACCCTTAAATCAATGATACTCGTCCACCTACTTATACTCGTTTTCATGTCCCATAAAATTAAACCTTCTGCAGGAGCTGGAGCAATTCCCTTCTTCAGTCTAATACCCATAAGTAGATTCCTGAAATCATCAAAAGATATCCTACCTAATCCATAAGCTTTAATTGCGGTTACAGTCCTTCTGACTTGCTCCCAGAGAAAACCTTTCGACTCAAAGAAAAAGTACTGAAATCTACCATTAATAAGAAGTTTAACCCTAACTCTTCTTAGTACCTCCTCTAAACCGCTTTTCCTCCTTTTCGATAAGGCAGAAAAATCGTGTGGTTTTACGTTAAGATAATCAATAGCACGTTCCAACTTGGTCAAATTTTCTCCCAGATCTGGCGCTATATAGAGATAAGTCTTCTTTTTAATACTTTTCTTTAACACAAAATTGTGCCCAACTCTCGCCACGCTATGTATCCTTATGCATGGATCTAGAAGCGAATTCATACTATGCGTGAAGCACAGAATATCAGCGTTATCTGGTATGTGCAGATTTAATAATTGAGAAACAGCGTGCACTCCTGCATCGGTTCTAGAAGCAAAATAGATTTTAGTTAAACACCCCATTTCCTTCAGCACGTTTAGGATTTCCTCCTCTATCGTCCTAACATTCTTCTGTTTAGCAAATCCATGATAAAAAAGCCCGTCGTAGGATAAACCAATAACAATCTGCATTGATGAACCACTAAAGAAATGGTGCGGGGGGCGGGATTCGAACCCGCGTAGGCCTACGCCACTGGATCCTAAGTCCAGCCCCTTTGACCGCTCGGGAACCCCCGCGTTATTATCATTGAGTCTATTTCTACCATTCTTAGTTTTTAAAGTTTTAGTCGCTTCAACTAAAATTAGATTAGGAGAAGAGAAAAACTAAGCCTTATCACTTTCAAGCTTCACAATGCATAATCTATGACAAACAATAAGTATTGGGGGATTAAAGAGAAATCTCCTTAATCTCCCCCATATTTACCGATCTCAAATAGGATATAAGTTCTCCTTTAGAAATAAGAAATATGTTTTCCATGGGTCTGTTCCGAGCTTGATCCGAAAATTCAGTTCCAATCAATATCCCCATAGTTAACCCTGCTTCCTGCACCTTTCTCCAGAATTGAAATACAGCATTTACACCTAAAGTTCTCCGCCAATCCTTCACTTGAACACCGATAATGTCCCCCGAAACGGGATCTTCTATAATAAAATCAAATTTATACCTATGCTTTCCAGTCGTAGAAAATCTCTCCACATCCTCAAGAATTCTTATATTTTTACGCACCTTCTTCATCAATTCAAGATACATCCGAGCTAAATCTTTTAATGGCAAATCAGCTAAATTTTCGCTCAAACTCCATCCCCACACGATAAACTTAGATTAGGGAAAGAAGGATATCGTATTATACAAACTACGTATTACTTTATAAAAGTTTATGTATCACTGCAAATTCTTCACTCGAGACATAAGAATTTAAATATTTTATAAAAATTCTGGGATTTAAATTATACAAGTTTTTGTTTAAAGATCGATCCATAACCGATATTTTATGTAATAAATTTGTTAAACAAAGCTGTTTACTATCCGTATTTCACATAGGTTACATTGCTATTTATATTCTTTTTACCAGTGGAAGGGGGATTAGTGCGATAGGAAATCGAGGCTGATGTGCTTGGATGTTGATGAGATATTC
>Ga0164310_10000607_pt1 | contig 19334 bp, 12 predicted proteins | sample GuaBasSedimGuay1_FD_121795 | JGI IMG/M metagenome (GOLD analysis project Ga0164310, IMG submission 121795) | Subseafloor sediment microbial communities from Guaymas Basin, Gulf of California, Mexico - Guay1, Core 4569-9, 0-3 cm | ecosystem: Environmental > Aquatic > Marine > Hydrothermal vents... | reverse complement strand
AGATTAGTCGTAATCCTGAGGGTATTTGGCGTCCTCAATTGGAGCTTTTGTTGATGTGGGGTACTACGAGTCATACTCCGGGTTTTCTTAAGTTGCTTCCTGGTGCTACGCATAGTGCTAAATCTATTGCAAATGCAATTAAGGAATCAAAGATACAGAATGTTATTGCTATAATGGATAAGGGTTTTTACAGTAAGGTTAATGTTGAATATCTTGAAGGTGAAGAGATTCAATATGCTATTGCACTTAAGCGTGATCTTTCAATAATTAAGCATACAGCTATATCGAAATATAGGGAGTATTTTCACTATAAAAAACATGCTCAATGGTGGCGTTGCACAGATCTTGGTTCTGGACGAATGGTCTATCATTTTTTGGATAAGACTCTTGCAGATAATGAGGAATCATCATACTTATCTCTTGTTGACAAAGGAAAAGCTACTAAAACAAGTTACAATAAATTGAAAAAAAGATTTGGGACATTGTCCATTATCACAGATACTGGCCTACCTGCCAGAGATGTATACAAATTATATAAGGAACGAAGAGAAGTTGAATATGCTTTTGAAGCTTTCAAAAAAACCCTCAGATCAGATGTCACATGGATGAGATCACGAGAGAGTCTTCAGGGATATCTATTCATTCAATTTATCGCATTACATCTGTATAGTCAAGTATTGGATCATCTGAAACGTAAGGAACTACTGGAACGATATAGTGCCCAGGATATTCTAACATACTTATCAAAGGTCTGCATTGTTAACGTGAATGGTGAGGACCGATTAGGCGAAGTATCAAGACAAACTCAGAAGGTAATTGATTTACTTGAAATACCTATTACCAAAATATTGGGACATTAGGGATCGAATATGAAGCCTTCGAATAGAAAATCTCATAATTTTTATAGGACCGAACCTTTTCCAAAAATGCGAAATTTTATTTTAGATATAATGGAAGAAGGAAAGCGAAAAGATATTGTATATATTACATTTCAAGCAGATGTTACTGAATTTAGTGAGCTAATTCAAAATAAAAAAAATATCAATGGAAAGTCGACTTCACTGACAAGTTATATTACATATTGTTTTTCAAAAACAGTCAATGAACAAAAACATATGCATGCACTTAGAAAAAGAAAAAAATTAGTGATTTTTGATGATGTAGACCTTGCAATAATAATTGAGCGAAAGGTAGAAGGAATATTACAACCAGTGAGCTATATAATACGGAGTGCAAACAACAAATCTTTTAAAGAAATCCAAACTGAATTACGAAAAGCTAAAAAAGCACCATTGGGAGAAAATATGGCATTAAATAAATTTGAAATATTCTTTTTTAAATTGCCAAAAATTATTCGAAAAATATTATGGTGGACAAGTAGAAGAAATCCCAAAATAAGAAAAAAATTCATTGGAACAGTAGGATTAACCTCACTATCCATGTTTGGTTCTGGTAAAATACATGCATTTCCAATTACACCAATGACTCTAACTTTAGCTGTTGGAACAATCACTTCAGAGATTTCTTTAAATAAAGGAATTTTTCAATCGCGAAAGATGCTGAACTTAACTCTTTGTGCAGATCATGATATTATCGATGGAGCACCAATGATGCGATTTATTAATAGATTGAAATCCATAATTCAAGATCAAAATGGAAATATATCTTTGAATAAAGATACACTAGAAAGTTAATAGATTAGTGATAAAATTGATTTAAATAACACATATTTTCAGTATAAGGTTTCAAAAAAAGATAGAACAGTTGGAAAAAACCAACCTGTATCTAATGTTTTATATTATTTTCTAATAGGCTTCTATCTTTATTTATTATACATATTCACATAATAATCGATAAAGGGTGTTTACAGCCTTCACTTAACACCCCAGGTTCTCAATTAAGCGCTTGTATCTTTATTTTTCTTTACATTTTGTTTTTTTCTGATCTTTCCAATAAATGATAAACCATTTTTTAAAGCAAAGATAATAATTGCAATTATAACAATAATCGCAATAAGAATAATTCCAGGGTTGTTACCACCAGGAACTCCTGGAACAAAAGAACCTACACAATGAGAGGTGGTTGGAACAGTAAATGTTGCAGTATTGTTTGATGTTGGTTCTAATGGTGAGCTGACTTTTACATCAACTGTAATTTGTGCCCAATCATCAATATAACCAAAAGAATTAGGAGTAATAATCGTTAATGGAACATCAATTGTTTGTCCTACATCAACAAAAACAGAAGTTGGTTGTTGCGCACTCCAACCAATTTCTTGATCAATTTCAGGAACATTCACAGAAAAATCAAGTCTAGATCGAGCATTACCAGAATTTTTTAATGTAATCATGTGGGAGATTTGTGAGTTTGGTTTACCTTCTCTTGCACCAGACGTTGTTGGTGTGAGTAATGGCAAGTAACCTGCTTGTATTGCAATATCTCTATCCGCGGGATATGAGGGTAAACTTTTTCCAAGAGGTTTATTTCTACCATATAATCCTGATTCAATATCAAGTCTAATCACCCCATATTCATACGCAGGAGCAGTTTCCTTTACTGAAACAACGATAGAAATGTTTTCCCTTGTATCAAACTTCATAATACTTTCAGAGGGCGTTATAGTAACTATTGCCCATTCAGGTTTTTCTTTTATTGAAATGCTAAATGATTGCCAAAAAAATGCACCTGGAATTAATTTTATTATGCTACTGGGTTGTTGATAATATGCAAATCCAACTATTTCTCTTGCTTCAACCCCTGGCTGAATAGGTCCTGCCATATCTGGATAAATTTCCAGCTGAAAAATAGCAAATACTGTAGGGTTCATTAATAAAAACAGTGCTAATATTATTACTGATATGATCCTTCTCATTTTTTATCACCTTACTAAGATATGTATCCTAAAAAATATATAGAAAATCTAATTAAATCACATAATTTTATTAAAAAATGATATTTTTACGTTAAAAAGAGAAAAATCAAAGTACAGATTCGAAATTGAATCAAGCTACCCCAATTTTCTAGAAAATATTTATCTGCTCAATTTATGCATCCATCATTTTCCAAAATGTTAAAAAAACCATAGGCCATATTATTCATACTTAACAAACAAATCACTAATATTCAACAATTACATAAAATTTATAAATAAATCCATATATCCCAATTTCAAGTGTGGCTTATGAATTATAAATTGATTTCAGTTATTTTAATATCCATTATGTTTTATGTAATGATAATTCCAGCCAATAATATTTCAGATGATTATTTTGAGTATTCTACAATATCAATAAAAAGTTGTAATTATCTAGAATCCGTACAAGATTTCACACAACATAAGTTTCTAGTTAATATAAGCTCTAATTGTATTTTATCTAATTCATCTTTCACCATGGCAGATAGATATCACAATATGGATTTCCCAATAACTTTACATCATTCTTTTGAACGGTACATAACAATAAAATTCGAAGTCTATGAGATATTAGGAAACGAATATTTCTTATGTGACCTTGATGAAAAGAATGGTACAGGTTCCACAGAGATAATATATGATACATATACCGGACATTGGACAGGTGATGATTATATTGGAGATAAAAGTGGTTATGGACGATTTAACGGATGCGATGATGAAAGTTTCTATGAAAATCAACGAGATTTTGAAATAATTTTTTCAATCAACATAAACGATCCAGATGATGATAAGATACCAATATGGTTTGAAGAAAACATCTATGGTACAGACCCTTATTTTGATAATTCAAATGATGATTTTGATGAAGATTTAATTCCTCTTTACTGGGAATACAAATGGGGATATGACCCATTTTCATATGATGAACATATGCAGATTGATCCTGATGCAGATGGCCTTATGAACTACGAAGAATTTCTAGTTTCAGAATGGGGTTCGGATCCATATAGGGACGATATGTTCATGGAACTAGATCAAATGGAACTTGGACCTAATGGAGAAGGTCTATTCGTCCCAAAGGGATCTCTTATCATGGTCTATCAAACATATGCAAAAAGAAACATAGTATACCATGTTGATGATGGGTGTATGGGTGGTGGAGAAATACTTCCCTTCGAACCAATTGTTTGGATGGGGGAAGAAAAACAATACTATCGAAATCATTTCCTCAACAATGACAATGATAACTGGAGACGTGGTGTATTCAGATATGCTTTGTTTGTAAACGATCACTTTCCAATACGAGGTATGGAATTTCCTGGCGAACATTCCATTCTTTTGTTTTTTAAACCAGGCCTTAATTCATTTGTTATATCAACAAAAGCATTTAACGACCCTAGGAATCTTACTTATGCATGTATAATACTACATGAACTGGGTCACACTATGGGGCCATGTATGGGCAGACCACTTGGTTGTGATAATCAACTTATGAGATTTCCATTAAGCTTTCAAAACATATTATTTTCAAATTATAAGAGTGTCATGAACTACAAATATTCAAACTCACTTCTAGATTATTCTGATGGAACGCATGGTTTTGGGGATTATGATGATTGGGGTAAAATGGATTTAGCGCATTTCAAACCAAGAGGTGCACAATAAAAAAAAATGATTTTAACAGGTTTATTTTATCATATTATGATTCTCATATCATGTAAGAAAGAGGAAAAACCCAAGTGTTCGTATATCTCTTTTACATGATAATTATCAGGGGAAACATTCAACATGACATGTTTAATATGCTTTTGTTTAAACCATTCTTTGCTTTCCTGAAATAATAATGTGCTGATTTTCTTCCCACGATATTGTTCATCGATAAATAACGCAATTATTTCCCCGATTTTATCAATGTTAAATAATGGAATATTGTCTTTTATGATAAGATTTGTATAGCCAATAATCTGATTTTTATCTTTTGCAATTAGTATTGTACCATTTTTTGATCGTATCTGCCGTTTAATAAAATCACTTGAAATCTTCTCACCATCCTTTTTTAAAACAAAAAATGGATCTAACTCTGGTCGATTTTTTTCAATCATCTTTTTATGATAAATTATTAGTTTTCTCCAAAGAGGAATAATATGTTCAACATCTGAAATTTTTGCTTTACAAACTTCAATCATTAATTTAGAATATATGTTAGAACCAATAATAAATTTTTTTATGAAAAAAAATTCAAGACAGATATATTTTACCAAAAGGTATTAAATAACCCTATAAAACGAATAATTTTTGAATTTTATACGCCAGTTATTTTACACTGTTGAATCATATCAAAATAAATAAATACTATATCATAAATATAAATAATATTAAAGACTTAACCACATATTGCAAAATACCATTGAGGTATTCCTACATGAAGCGGATCTTATACTTAGACACACTCAGAGGCTTTCTCATATTATATGTTATTTTTATTCATGCCATTTTATTAGTTATTTTCCAAGCAAACTATGACTATATTGATCTTCTTCCAGTATGGCTTGTTGCATTGATGATTCCCATGCTTCTTATTGCTATGTGGGGACCAATGTTTTCAATGATGTCATCTACAACCAATACCATTATAGTTTATCATCAGCTAGAAAAAGGGAAAAAACTACAAAAAATAATAATTAATAGGATGATTAGCTATTCTCTTATCATCGTCATTCACATCATTAACATGTTTTTTTTCATTCATTTCATCCCCCTTGATGGAAAGATTTATCGATCTCTTATCTGTGGGACTCTTGAAACAGGTCAAATAACGCTTCCAAGCATTATTATGTTTCTAAATTCAGGAACACTCTTATTAATTGGATTATCTGGGCTTTTAATCAACATAATTTTATTAATTATTTGGAGGAATAATGGACATAAAAATCTAATAAAAACAGGTTATATATTTTTTGGTTTGACAATTAGTTTCTTATTTATTAGACCCTTTGTATATCCTTCTATTAATACCTTTATTTTACACCTTTCATCGCAAAATCAAAATTTAATCGCAATTATGTTATCTTGGCTTTTCCGTGGGCAGTTTGGCCTTATACCCATGGCTGCTTTTCCATTTTTAGGAGTTATTTTTGGATTGCTTTTAATTGGGAACGTCAAAAAACAAAGTATAATGAAGATTGGATTTGGTTTGACCGCAGGAATGTTGATTTTTGCATTACTATTTATAGGACTCTATGGCGTTCCAGATTTAACATTACCATACTGGCCTGTTGCAATGGTTGCAGTTAACCTTATGATTATGGTTTTTGTAACAACATTGCTAATTTTAAGATATAAATATTCCTCTGAAAAAACACAAGAAAAAATTATGAAACGATCAATATTTTTTAGAAGGTTTAGTATGATTACACTAACGATATTTGTTTTTGAATCAATTATTGCAGTAATATGGGCAAAAATATTTATTTTCATATTTAAAGATCCATTTCCCTTTAATGTTTTTGCAGATGTATTATATCTATTTTGTGTGATCTCTACTTGGTATATCATTTTAAGGGTTTGGGAAAGATTTGATTTTAAATATAGTATTGAATGGTTTATGATGAAAATTATCAGTAAGATAAATGGTAAAAAATCTCATAAATTAGACGTTAAAACAGTGTTATATCAATCATTTCATTCAGAAGAACAAACAGAAAAATAGTAAAAAATAATTATAGAAATTTATTAATATTATATAAAACAGTTTTATAATGGGGACATCTTGAGTTATAACACTAAAAAATCAAAGCATTTTTTATACATTTTATTCCTTAGTTTTATCTTAATTTTAAATTCTCCACATGTTAAACCAATTCAAAGTACATCATCACAATTAATAATTGTAAGCAATGAAAATACTCAAGGACCTTGGCAAGGATCATGGGATTATCCCTATTTCTCCATTTCAGATGCCATCAATAATGCATCAGGAACGGAAGAAATAATTGTTTTAAATGGTACATATAGAGAACATCTCATTATTGACATACCAATCACAATAACTGGTATTAACACTCCAATACTTCATGGCATGTACAACACATCAATAATAACAATATTTTCAAGTAATGTACAAATTAATAATATTTTATTATGCTATTCTGGGGGAAATAATGAAGATGCAGGAATCACTATTAAGGATAGAGAAAATATTACAATATCAAATTGTACATTTCATCATACTCGTAATGCAATTATTATGGAAAACTGCTCAAATATTGAAATCCCCAATAATACATTCTCAAATAATGGAAATGGTGTGTTTGTAAAAAAAAGTAAAGATGTATTATTGAAACTAAATCGTTTTACTCATAATGCAATTGGAATTGTATTAAAAAATTCGACTTATGTATCAATTAATTTTTCATCTTTTATTGGAAATGGTATGTCCGGAATGTTTTCATCATCCAACAGAGTAGAAATTAGTTATTGTAACGTTAGTGAGAACAGTGTCAATAAAGGTGGTTTTTTTCTTGATGCCTGCATGAATTGTAGTATAGAATATTGTTTATTTTACCATAATGGCGATGGTATAAGCCTAACTTCATCAAAAAATATAAGCATACATAACTGTGAATTTAAGTATCAAACTCATTTTGCAATTTCCCTAAGATCCCCTAGTGAACTCATTGATATCTCAGATTGTATCATTATTGATAACATCCGAGTTGGAATTTACATTGAAAAAAACAATAACTGTAGTATAACAAGATGTAATATCTATGGAAATTATTTGGATGATATTTTTGGTGAGATATTCACCTGTAATGCTGAAAACAACTATTGGGGAACAAAAATTGGGCCATTTCATAAAAAAAATAATATCTTTACCTTTCTTTTCTTTGTAGACAGCAACCCTTGGTCATTGGAGGAACATAAAAACATAGGGTTACAGAATCAATTATTACCAGAAGGTAGTTATATCTATTTTGAGGATGATTGGGTTATTATTTTTGATGATATTGATTCTGATGGAGATTTAATACCTGATTGGTGGGAGCAGAAATGGGGATATTCACCTTATGAATGGGACAATCATAAATTTCTTGATCCTGACGGTGATGCTTTATCAAACATTCAGGAATGTTATACTGATACTTATGGATCTAATCCTTATGTTAAAGATATATTTCTTGAAATTGATTGGATGAAATCACCAGATATGGAAATAAATAAACCATCGATTTCATTAATTCAACAGATCATTGATGAATTTGCAAAACATGACATTATGTTACATGTTGACCTTGGAAACCTTGGATGTGGAACAGAAATTCCAGATTTATGTTCAAAAAGTTCAGAGTATCTTGAATTGCATAATCTTTATTGGACGTGTTTTTTAAATAATTCAATTCAAAATCCTCGAAAAGGCATATTTCACTATGGTATAATCTGTAACTACTGCGCAGACCTTAATTTCCCATTTATTGGCTGGGATGCATTTGATTCCTTTGCTATTTCAGCAGGTTGGCTTGAAGATTCTCTTAAATTTTATGATCGGGGAAATCTTATTGCAGGTGCAATCATGCATCATCTTGGACATACACTTGGAATAACAGCAGATGATCATTTTGGGATTGACAATATGAAAACAATACGACTTTTTTCAAATGAATGGTTAAAGTTCCTCCCATACTACAGTTGTATGAATTATTTTTATAAATATCAAATATTAACATATTCTGATGGTTCAAAAGGTTCAAATGATTTTAATGATTGGGACAATATGGAATTTGATTTTTTTCAAAACAGTAACTTTAATTTATGATCTAAATCACCTTAAATATTTATTATGCAAATAGATTCATATCAAAAAATTTTTATGATCATTATGCATTCATAATTATATAATTTAATTTAATTGAGGTTTAAAATGAAAAAAATTGTGAATATTATCTGCATCTTAATTCTATTATTTTCAAGTATTGGCTTTGTTAACGCTTTTACATCAATGTCTAATATAAATGATTTTGATCCATTAGTTGACACAAGTATTACAATTGATATTTTATGTATCAGAGGCCTTGAAGAATCAATGGACGATGAAGATCCTAATTTATTTATGGTTATTAGTATCGACAAAGATGAATTGTTAGACCCATTATGGGAAAGTTCAATATGGCATAATCAAAAATATATTAATAATCCACAATTCTCAATAACATATAATGTCCCTGATGATGAAGAACATATTACAATTAACTTTAAGTTATTTGATTCAACATCAAACGGGAATAATCTTTGTGATATTGGAAATCAAAACAATGATGTAACAATTACCTATAACATTAAAACAGGTCATTGGACAGGTGATGATTATATTGGTGATCCTAGTGGTTATGGTCGATTAAATGGTTGTGATGATGGAAGTATTTATGAAAATGAGTTAGATTACGAAATCTGGTTTTCGATTTCTCAAACTGATTTTGATCATGATACAATACCTTATTGGACTGAGGTAAATCAATATGGCACAGATCCAGAAATTAGCAATCTAGGAGAAGACATCGATAATGATGGTGTTCCAATTGAATGGGAACATCGTTGGGGATATGATCCACTTGTAGCAGAAGATCATCAACTGTTAGATGATGATAATGACAGCATCTCAAACTATGAAGAATTTCTTACAACATCATTTCGCTCTGATCCTTTCAGAAAAGATATATTCCTTGAAATCGATTGGATGGAAGAGGGACCAAATGGTGAAACCAGTGAATATCCACTTCGTGCACGAGAACTACTTAAAAACCCATTTCACCGAAGGAATTATATGTTTCACGTTGACTTAGGTGAAGAGAACGGAGGAGAACTCATCCCATTCAAAGCAAGAACAGGACAAGATGAAATTAGAGATATCTATGATGAATATTTTCTCCACAATGGCACCTACGACTGGCGACGAGGAGTCTTTCACTATGCAATATTCATCAATGAGTGTTTCCCAGCAGGGTTTGCATTCAGTGGCGATACACCCCCATATTGGGGATACATTCCAGGGACAAATGGTTTTATTGTTGGTAGTAGACTCATGGAAGATAGGAATAGCTCATGGAAATTTACAGATAAACCTCTTGAATATTTCTATGGTTCTGTAACCATGCATGAAATGGGACATAACTTTGGTATTAAAAGTGGAAATCCTGGTGGTTGTGATAATTTCTTTGCAAAATATCCTTGGCAGATTCAGTTTTGGGTATGGAGAACCTATGTAAGTATCATGAACTATCAATATACTTACTATCATTTTGATTATTCAGATGGAACAAATGGATGGAATGATTTTGATGACTGGTCCGAGATAGATCTTTCATATTTTGAAAAACCAAATTAAAAAAAATTGTAAAATAGATCAATTTTGACCTATTTTCTTTTAACAATTTAATCGTTAAGAAGTGTTTTTTTAATCCTTTGGTTGCCATGTTTCTTAATAATGTCAGGATGTGTAATCATTGCATGTTTCATTGAAGTCGAACAAGGACATTTACGATCAAAATTGATTTTTGGAACCAAGGTTTCAATGATATCTGCCATATTGGAATCATTCTTTTTTAAGTTCTCAACAACTGATGAAACACTAACATCTTCTTCTCCTTCAAACCAACAATCATAATCAGTAACCGTTAAAATTCCACAAAGACACATTTCTGCCTCTCTACATAGTTTTGCCTCAGTAGCAAGTGTCATTCCAATCACATCAGCATTCCAACTTCGATAAAGATTTGATTCAGCTCTTGTAGAGAACTGTGGCCCCTCCATACAAATATATGTTCCACGATGAACATCTACACCTTTTGATTTGACAACGTCATATGTGATATCTGAAAAAAATTTACAGAAAGGTTCTGCAAATCCAACATGAGCAACCATGTGTTCTTCAAAAAATGTACTCTTACGTTTAAATGTTCTATCAATAAGTTGATCTGCAATAACAAAATCACAGGGTTTTATCTCTTTTTTAAGAGATCCAACAGCAGCAGTTGATAATAGATATTCTACACCGATTTCTTTCATAGCAAAAACATTAGCTTGATAATTAACCATGTGAGGAGGATACTGATGACCTTTTCCATGTCTAGGAAGAAATGCTACCTTAACACCTTTTATTGTACCTAGGGTTATTTTATCAGAAGGATCTCCAAATGGTGTTTCAACTGAAATTTCTTCAACATCATCAATAATACCCATGTTATAAAGCCCACTTCCCCCAATAATACCAATTCGAATAGACATAAAGCAAAGCAAACAGAAATTACTAAAAAAAGGTTTCTGATTACATATTACTATTTGATAAATAACATTTAGAAAAAATAGCTGGTTGATATAAAATGACTGAATCAATAAAATCAAAGATACGGATGGTCCCACATTGGCCAAAAAAAAACATCATGTTTAGAGATATTACAACACTTCTGAAAAATCCTGTTGGATTCAAGGAAACAGTTGATCTTTTATATAAAAGATATAAGAATAAAGATATTGATATTGTCGTTGGTATTGAATCCCGAGGGTTTATTCTTGGTGCACCACTTGCATATCTTCTGGGGAAAGGTTTTGTACCCATACGAAAACCTGGAAAACTTCCCGCTGAACGGATCTCTCAGGATTACAGTCTAGAATATGGCACAGATACCGTTGAAATCCATAAAGATGCAATATCAAAAGGAGATAAAGTTTTATTAGTTGATGATTTGCTTGCAACCGGCGGTACAATGAAAGCAGCAGTTGACCTTATAAAAAAACTAGAGGGAGAAATTGTTGAGTGTTCATTTGTTGTTGAACTGCCGGATTTGAATGGAAGTAAGATACTTGAAAACGTACCAATTTTTTCAATAGTAAAATTTAGTGGAGAGTAATAAATCTCATAGGTTTACATTATTCTTATAGTAGAGTAAATGGAAAAATTATCAAAATCATATAAATCTGTAAGATATTGTTACTTTTTCCGCTTTTTCACTACATACTTAATGAGGGAATATATTAGGAAGATTAGGAAAGAAAAAGAGAAAAAATTTCAATATCAAATTGAAAGGATCAAATGTACGGGGCATATTAACTTCAAGGTTTACCCATTCACTAACCACATCATGTTCATCTTTTGCTTGTGCTTTAATAATATAATCCTTTTGAGAAGTCCATATATGAGAAACGCTGATTTCTTCATCTGAATTATATGGTCCTAGCCATCCAGTATTACTATTATCGCCCCAGTCAATAAACAGATATACCATATCTTCATCAGGATCATTTATTGAAATTGTATATGTATGTTCTACATTGATATCTCCATTTGCTGGACCATCAAGAGTTGTTATGCTAGGCGGATTTGTTTCAATAGATTCTATAATCTCAATTATGACAATATCATTTTGATCTAATGAAAGTGATAAAGTTTTTGGAAGGGTTGTTTTGGTATTAATTATAGTTCTTTCACCATTTTTTATCATCGCTAACCCATAAAATCCATCAGAAAGTTCATCATCTTGAATTTTAACATTAAAATCAACATTTGATGTATACCAATTAATAAAAACAAATCCTTTCGTTCCATCGTCTTTTCTCCATGCACTATTAAAAACTGCGGGTTCGTGAATTGGAATTCCAAATTCACCCTGAATTGCATTATACCAGTCAATTTTTTTGATCGGTACATCAATTTCAGGGGGTGCAATAGGTTCCCCATAGATAACATATTCTTTTGCATATGTTGTTGCTGCTGTTGCGGTTCTATCAAAGAGTTCAAATAGATCCATATCCAAAGTATATGTCGGAGTTCCACCTACCTTTATAATTTCTCCTGTAACAAACATTTTTCCAAGTGCTCTTGCCATTTGATTATAAAAATTGGCTGAATATCCTTCATCAAGACCTATACCTTCTCCAAATGAAGTAATATACTCATGATATACAAAAGAAAAAAATGGTATAAATTCGATTTTATCCCCATATTTATTAACAATATCCATAAATAATAATCCTTCTGGTGCGCAATCTCTTGAAACATAGGTATCCAAATATGGAAGATAAAATTCACATGGCTCCTCAGTACTCATAATAAAATCTGAATTAAGCATACGACCTTGCACTCTGATTTCTTCAAGCATTGATCTATACGCATTAGATATTTCATTGCTATATCCAACTGGATGACCATGTGATGCATTATAACAAGGGAAAATAGCACCAATTGGAAATTCATCAATTTGAACAACATCACATCCAAGTCGGACGCTTTCAAGTGCATTATACACAATCATCTCATGCCAAAAATCAGTCATAGGACACATTCGTCCACTATGCCAACCAAGTGATTCATATCCCATATCAAATAGAGGAGTTTGATCTATTTTAAGAGCAACCCATGGAAGGCCAATTGAATTAAAAAGCTCATGATCAGCATATCCAATGTCACCTCTTGTTATTCGCCAGACAGTACCAGAAATATATGTAAAACCATGATTTCCATCTTGTTTTAAATCACCCATTGCATTTTGAAATGCTTGTTCACCTTCAACAGGTGGATAATAATATGGCCCAACCCATGCACCATTTTGCTCCCAACCAATGATGAGAACTGTTGTATCAAGTTCTGAGAGCGTTGAGTATTCCTTTGTAATATCTACAATATCCATTAATGAAAAAATTTCAGTAGCTGGATTATCCCTATTTACAAACTGAATAATCGAAGTATCATCAAACCAATCTGGAATATCCTTTGTTTGATTTATTTTTCCACCGGAGACAAAAGGAGTTGTTTCAGCCCATTCTTTATATATGGATGCTGCCTCATACCAATCACCTTGAAATGATCCAACAATTATATCATAATCCATTGTGAAATCATTTCCTACGGATTCAGAGATATAAAATTCAAATGAAGTTGCAAGATGATTTATTCCACCCCATTCCATTGGTCCATAATTTATTTTTTTTGGATTTCCATTTGTATCATAAGCGGCAAAATAAAGCCCAGTTTCATCTTTATCAAAGTGACATAAAAGTTGCATTGAAAGCGTACCTGGATAGTTTCCACCAGCAACAATTAAATTTTCAATCTCCGATAATGGATCATGTAAAAGAATTCCATCACCTGAGGGGTAAAAAAGTGTATCATCAGAGGAATCTGAACCAATTTGTCCAAGACCCCAAATAACTGGGAATGAAATATTTTTAATAACAAAATTTTCATTATTTTCAATTGATAATCTCATTTCAACAAATTTATCTTCATTATGAATCGTTATTGTTGTTCTCGTATGAACATTATATCCATTTATATTTGAATTGACTATTGCAACAGTAGAATAATCCGATTCTGTAATTAATTGATATTCAGTGCTTGCTGCTTGCCAATTAAGCATTCCTTCTAACTTTGAACCAGTATTAAGCCAAAAAAGAAATGTCGTTGCCATTGATCCTTTATCAGGTCGAAAATCTATCCCAGTTTGTTTATCAATAAATGAATAAATACCTCCATGCTCTGATTTATCTAAAACCAATTCTACAAAGTCATTACCAATAATAATATAGGATTCATCCTCAATGATATAAGTGGTTTGATTGATTGTTCCAGATACCTTTAAATTAACAACATTTGAACTAATCAAAAGAACAATAACTGCAAATAATACGATCCCAAAATTTTTTCTTTTCATCCAACACATCTTCTTTTAAGTTTTTTTTAGTTTAGATTTTTCATTTTCGATAACAAACATAGATATCTGTTTCAATTTTGTTAAATGATTCATCAACGAAAACATGAGTGAAATATAGGTTTCCTGTTGTATCCATTCCTACATCACCCACAAAATTAGAAACAATTTCCTCTGGTTCTCCCCATGTCCCATTAAGGTTTTTAATAGAGCGATAAATCGCTGGACCTGCATATCCTTTTGTACTTAACCGGGTAAACCATAATTCGGTTTCATCAGCATTTACAAATGGTTGAGCATCATTTAATAATGAACCGACAGGAATTCCAATATTCTCTGGTTCAGTCCAATTGTTATCCACAAAAGTTGTAGTGAATAAATCTTGTTCACCTGAGCCAGGCATACTTTCACGGTCAAAATAAATGGTGTTTTTATCACCTGAAATATACATTTCGCCAATGTTATACTCGTCATTAAGAAGTTTTCCGACATTTTCAATGTTTTTCCATTTCCCCGCTTCATTTGTTGCAATCCATATATCTCCATCTTCACCATAGTTTCCAACTCGAAACGAAGCAAACCATAAAGTGTTTTCATGAATGCAAACAGGACCATCCAATGCAACATTTTCACTAAGAAGAACTCTAATAGGCTCACTCCATGAATCTCCTTCTTTATGCGACCACCAAATACCAGTCACCCCATCAAGGAGTTGTTTGTTTGCTGGAATATTTGCATCTGGTGTGAAGAAAAAATATAAATCATTTCCATCAGGCGAGATAACAGGTGCATCCTCCACACCTGCAGTATTTATTGATCCGCCTATGTTGATTGGTCCACTTAATGGAATTGGATCCATCCATTCATCAGAATGAATTTTAGGAGGGTAAATATCTGTTTCTGGTGTCATTTTTACTGCATCATCAGGAATTGATTCGTCACGGGTTTTTGCGACATCTGTTGTGCATCCGCTTAAAGAACCAACTAGTATTAGACTCAATAATAAAATAATTATTTTTTTGCTTTTTTCCATAGAATCATCTCAACTAATTAATATAATATGTTTATGATTTTTCATTTTATTTAAATCGGAAGTGTAATAATTCCAATAATATTTGAATTAAAGGATGTAGCATTAATTTATTCTTAGGCATACTTACAACCAGACTTCCCCAGTTACTATTTCCTTCATGAACATCCTTTGCTTTTGCTCTAATGTTAAATGACCCTTGATTTTCCCAGGTATGAATAACTGTTACTTCATCATCAGAGGAATAAGGTCCGATCCATTCCTCTTTTTGTCCGTCTCCCCATTCTATATAATAAAACACATCATTTCCTTCGGGATCCTTTGATGAAAATGTGTATGAATAACTTGTTCCTATCTCCCCATTTGATGGGCCTTGTATATCTGGAATACTTGGTGGATTATTTTCCACATTGAAAGTAAGTTTGTCTATTTTTCCACTCCAACCTGTGACATATACCGTGTTTCCATCTGCTACAAGACCATATGGATGATGAATTGTCGTTATATCTGGATTTCCCCATCCTTGTAAAAGATGAGTGTAATCAATTCCACATTGGACGCCAGGATAATATCCCTTAGCCACAGTATTATGTGTATATTCTGCCCATTCTATTTCAATATCAATACACCATACCCCCCCAGATTTATCACCAAGAGGGGTTTTTACAGCATAAAGCGTGTTTTCATCACCAAAACATACATCTTTAAATGCAGCAGACCAAGAATTATCCCACCATGGGAAATATGAATTCGTCGGAATTTTTATTAAATTCCATGCTTGCGAGTCACTCATATTATTTAACTCTGGAATCCATGAGATATGAAACACAGCAATACCTAGATTAGATGCAACAGCAACCATCCCCGAAGAGCTAACATCAAAATAGGTTATTGATTTTCCTTTCAAACATTGAAGACTTTCCTCTTTGGTGATTTGTATGTCTCTATCTGGATTATCTCTATTTGGTATACCCTCAGGATAATCAATATCAAAAATTGTAATCGTTGGTTCATTTACAAATAGGCCCAGCGAACTTCCAACAATCATCTTTTGTTCAGATCCAATCGTATAATAATACAAATCACTTGCTGATCTATTTGTACCAAAATTATTATCTCCAAATCCAACTAAAAGACAATCTTTATGAATGTCGATAGATGGTGCCTCTGGATTCACAATAAAAGCACGGAATCCATCTGTTCCTGTTGCCATATATACAAGATCATTTTCAGGCCAGACCACACTAAATCCAGGGGTTGCTGAGAGCAATCCTCCTGCTGGATCCATTTCATCAGAAATTGCAAGTTGTCTTATATCTGTTGAGGTCTCTACATATAAAATTCCATACTCTTTATCTCCCCATGCCATGGCTTTATTATTTCCACGAGCAGCAATAAGAGTTCCCAACTCTGGATTTTCTCTTGTACATAATACACTTATTGGATATGGTTGAGGATCATCTAAGCTCCAATCCCATTTAGAATGTTTCCATTGTGATTCATCTGAAACATCCTTTCTATCTGCACTCCAAATACCAGCACCTCGATTTGCAGCATATATTCGATTTTCTGTAAGAAAAAGATTTTCTGTCATTGCTGATGAAGGAGTCCAATGATAATCCTGTTGATTTGTAATTAAATTATCAACATCATTAGTATATTCATATGTAAGAAATCCGCCCCATTCATCTGCAACAATGATTTTTCCATCATACTCCTCTGAATGTTGAGAATACCCCGTTACATCAAATGCCCAATCTAGCGAATCAGTTGATGCTAACGGTGTTGTATCACTGTTGAATGTATCTAAAAGGAATACATCTGGTCTAGCACCTGCCCATGCTGTTCCTACTGTTATATTGTCATCAATTATTTTCACTCGTGTGGTCTTTCCAGGACCAAGTTGAACTGTTTGATCATGCATAAGATGATCATTTCCAGGGTTAAGTGTAAAAGTTTGAAAGAGATCTGTCCCTGAGGAAGTTACTCCTATCCAGAGGATATTATTTCTTGTATCCATATCAAAAGCTAGTGTTTTACCTGTTTCTTCTTTATGATTTAAAGATGGAGATGATGGATCAGAAACATTAATTTCAAGAATGTATTTATTCTCACTAGATAATGTCTCAAATCCCGAGACATATACTTTTGGATTTAATGGATCAATAGCAAGCGCATGCTGTCGTTCAGTATTTTGAACCGAACGTGAATAAGAACCAAGAAATGTGAGTTCTTCTGATTCAAATTTAAAAAAAGGTACTCGCAATATTTGCATGTCTGATACAGGCAAATATTCACATAGAGCAAGAAATGTCCCATCGATTGGTTGACCCGTTTTTTCTTTGACATCCAACGTCATATACGATCCACCTGCAATTGATGCAATAGGATTTGTATTACCTTGTTGTAAAGAAGCACATCTGAAAACATATAACCCATGATCCCCTGAACAATAAAGATAACCATCATGGATTTTTATATCACTTACTCTTTGTGGAAGACTTATAATGCTGCAAAGTTCATAGGGTTTATCATCATATATTTTATAGGTACAAAGAGTTTCTAAACCCGTGATACCATAGAGATATGATCCATCTGTCTCAACCAATAAAGCTGGACCGAATAAACCAGTTTCTTCAAGGTTAAAACCATATGGTTCAAACTGACTCTCAAAAAGTTCATGATCAACAGTAAAATCAACACTGTTAGATTTGATTCCATCTGAATCTTTTATGTATATGAAACCTGATGCAGCATATTCTGGGACAGTAAACTGTATTTCATTTTCAGTCCATGAATTGACAGTAACATGAAGGCCAGTTACCACTATATATCCCTGTAAACTTCCAAAACCATTCCCATAAATAATAACATTGCCACCTGATGCCTCTAAATTGGTTGACAGATGTGTGATTTCAGGGGAACTAATAACATGACTAAATGTATATTTTTGACTAGTTTCAATTGTTTCATCTTTTGCAATTCCATGCATTCCAATAAATGAGTTTGATAACAAAAATAAACATGATAAAAAAATACAAAAGATTTTAACAAAAGAACTTTTATTTTTCATATATTACACTCCTATCAATTTAAATATTATTAAGTATAATAAATTAAAGACATTAATACTTTATATTGTTTTCCAATCAATTTTTTTGAATATTAAAATGTTTTAGAATCCATAAAAATGAAAAATACCTCATGATAGTAGTGAAATAGGGGGTATCCCCCTATAACCCCCATTCCGTCATAGCTCCCTCGTCATGCCCTTCGGTCATGCCGCATCCCCGCTCGACGGGAAAAATATGTCTAGTTTTTGTTGAGCATCATCAATTACATCCAGCTGGTGATGTTGTTTCTGATTACGGATATATTCACGGGATTCATCTAGATCTTTTCGGCCTGTTGATTCATGATGTTCATATCCACTCCAAAAACCACCGCGTGGATATCTTTTACGAAAACCAGGATGTTTTTTAAAAATTTTTTTAGAACTCCAAGATTTAAGCATTGTTTCTGCATCTTTCATCGAATATCGTTTTGGAATGTTCACTTGAAAATGAACATGATTCCCAGCGAAACCAAAATCTCCAAATTCAAACCCCAATCGTTGAAGTTTGTAAAAACCCTTGACACATGTATTAATATGTGATTGTTTTCGAAAACAATTATATCTATTTTTGGT
>Ga0164310_10000606_pt1 | contig 19341 bp, 15 predicted proteins | sample GuaBasSedimGuay1_FD_121795 | JGI IMG/M metagenome (GOLD analysis project Ga0164310, IMG submission 121795) | Subseafloor sediment microbial communities from Guaymas Basin, Gulf of California, Mexico - Guay1, Core 4569-9, 0-3 cm | ecosystem: Environmental > Aquatic > Marine > Hydrothermal vents... | reverse complement strand
TTTGATATTGAAACGTGTTCAGCTGTAATTTGAATGACGTCTTTTACCCCTATCCCTGCTAGGATTGTTTTATCTTTACTTTCTCCTTGAATAGTTAGGGTTTTATCTATAATTATAGATTCATGATATAATCCATCACGTATGATAATTGTGTCTTCTTGATTTGCATTGTTTATTGCGCTTTGAATACTAATAAAATCACCTTGACCATTGATATCAACGATCCATGTGTTAGTTTCATTATGATTGTTTTCTATTTGATCTGCTTGAATCATAGTTGAATTTAGGAAAAATAGGATGAATGCGATGAACAGAAGTTGTTTTATTTTCATATGAGTCCCCTTTGATAATAATTATATGCAAATACATAAAGAAATATGTTTCTATAAAAATACTTGGAGTTTTGATAAAAAATCTATTTAATAACCATTTATTAGCCATAATAAATTGAGATTAGTATATTATGGCGTAGGCGGATCGTTTTTCAATGGAAACCACCAACGAACAATTTCTTGATTATTCTGCTCATTTGATTCTTCAACATCCATTTCAGGATCTGCGATTCCCTCGATAACAATGGCAATGTTTCCATTTGTACGAAATTGATTAATTGGCATAGTAATTTCAAACCATGAAGTGAATTCTTTTGTTTCCCCTGGGAGAAGATTATTATGCAAACCCGAAGTAATGCAGCTACTGAGAATGAAAATAGTTTCAAAATGAAAAAAAGCAAATAAAAAATTCGAAATTTTTTGATGAAATATATTATTAAATGGATCAAAACCTAGTTTAGATAAAAACAACGCTCCGAAGTAATGAACTGACATGTTAACAGACCATTCTTCAGCAACTGCATTTCCAATATTACTAATTGAAAATTCTACAACATAATGTCCCTCTCCATCAATATCGATACAACCAATATAATTATAGACTAGATCCGGTAAATCTGCTGTAGCTGTTACTAGTTCATCCACACGAATATTATTTGATTGATAACTTTCAACAACTGGAAAACATGTAAATAAAAATAGTAATACACATACACATGCTACAATTTTTTCCCTCATTTTTCATCAATTCTTTTTGTTTCAATAATTATAATTCACATATATTATATAAACATTATTAAAAAATAGTAAATCACAACAATGAATTTTTTTGATGTATTAATGGCCTTGCACTTAAAGTCTGATTTTTGCATTTAAACTATAAAATTCTTGTCAACTTCAAGTATAAACCATTTTTTATAAAAATTTTAATACTATTGTCGATATATTATTTATTGATATTGCATTAAACGGAATTGAATATACATGAAAGGAGTCATTGATCGTAAACATATCAACATAATATTATTCATTTTTATTATTGGAATTTTAATGATTCCAAGTATTAATGGAATGTTTACTTTTCATGAAGGTAAAAGATATTTAAATATTTTAAAAGAGAATAATTTAGATGATGATGTTGAATATTGGGCATTACTTGTTGCTGTTGGTGTATATAGAGATAATCCTTCAATGGATCGGCCAACAATGCTTCAAGAAGTTCAACGATTTGAACAGGTATTTGGATTTTCAGAGAATTGGGATGAAAGCCATATTAAGATCATTACAAAAGAAGAAGCAACAGTAATAAATATTTTAGATGGTTTTAGGTGGCTTGATGAAATGGAAGATGAAAATGATGTTTGTCTTATCTATCTGACAACCCATGGTTTTCCTCTTTGGTTCGATAGACCTCCTTTTGATGAAAATGATGGAAGGGATGAGGCATTGGCAACATATACGGGTTTCTTTCCCTTCAATCCAATTGATCCAAATCGATGGGAACCTATGACAAATCCTTTTGGTATAATCACAGATGATCAATTCAATCGATGTTTTAATCGATTGGAATCGCAGGGTGTTGGAGTAGTAGTAGATAGTTGTCATAGTGGAGGGTTTAATGATTATAGGTCAGTAAATGTAAATTTAAGAGATTCTTATATTGATAAATTTGCAAGTAGTATACAAGGACAAAATCGTATTGTTGTCACATCCGTTCCAGAAGCAGACATTTCTTATGGTTCAAGATTTAGCCATAATCTTATTGATGGACTATATGGATATGCAGACTACAATCATGATAATAAGGTAACATTAGAAGAAGCGTTTTATTATTCTGAGGCTATTGTGGAGGATACAACAGGTATGAATCCTCAGATTTTTGATAATTATCCTGGTGAACTTGTTATTATTGAATTATAAATCTTTTTAATGAATGAATCTTTCTTAGGTCAATATAATTTAATCAATGCATGATCATGAAAATTCATCCCATCTTTTGGAAGAAGAGAAGGAAAGTCTGGGAGAACTTCTCTTATTCTGCGGTTGAGATGGGATGGTGATGCACAATATTTAAAAAAATACCAGCCCAGACTTTTAATTTCCTCTACTACCAAGGATGAAATGGTGTTTTAAATACCTTTTTTGTAGGTAATAATGTAGGTAATATCTTTTGTAATAAAGATTGCTTTTTTCAATTTGAGATAGTTAAGTAAACGACATAAAAATAAAATAAATAGCTAGGTTTTAATAGGTCTCAATGATATTGTTTTTTGGTGAGGATGAGATGAAATCAAAAGGAAGAATTACGTTCACTGTACCTAGGCAATTACCGTTATTTGAAGAGGAACAGGATGGACAGTTAAAGCCATATAAAACAGAGCAGCAAGAGAACATCTAGATTCTTCCTCTGCTCCCCATTTCTTTATATATTTTAACATTTTTAGCAAGTAAAAAATGATATTTTTAGTAAAAGTCTCCATCACTCAATTTAATCAGTTAAATAATCTAAACCTCTTTATATTCACCATAGATTTTTTTCCAATATGGTCAGATTAGTCACTAAACCTAAATTTTTTAATCATTAAATCTATCTTTTAATGAAAATTTAGAGGTCTCAGAAGAGTGATCTATTTCTACACGAACTCCTTTAACCATATAATAGATTTTTTCAGCTATTTTACAAGAATGATCTGCACAACGTTCAAGATAACGAGCAATCATTATGTAATTGGTACAACGAGTAATCACTTTAGGATTTTCCATCATATAGCTAAGGCATTCTCTGAAGATTGAATATCGTAGTTCGTCTATTGTGTCATCACGATCAGAAAAATCAAAAAACTTTGAAATATCTTTTGTTTCAAAAGCTTTCATTGCATCATCAAGCATGCCACATACAAGGTCTGACATATGCGGAATACTAATAAGTTTTTTAACATGACGTTTTTCTCCCCAATCTCCAACAAGTTTTGCAATATCTTTACTGTATCTACCAATTCTATTAAGATATGTGATCATTTTAAGAATACAGGCAATTTCTCTCATGTCACTAGCCATGGGTTGATAAAGTGTAATAAGACGAAGTGTTCTTTCCTCAATTATATCATCCATATTTGCAATGGTTCCTTTTTTGGATAATACCCACTCAGCTTTTTCAATATTTAAATCAATTAGTGATTCAACTGATTTTTGAAGCATTTCTTTTGCAAGAACGCCCATTTTTATAACATCTTTATTGAGTTCTTTTAATTCCTTATGAAATTTTTTAACCATATTTTTTTCACCTAACCAAATCTACCTGTCATATAATTTTCAGTTAATTCTTCCTTTGGATTTTCAAATATCTGTTTTGTTTTACCAAATTCAATTAATTCACCTAAATAAAAAAAACCAGTGTAATCACTTATTCTTGCAGCTTGCTGCATGTTGTGAGTAACAATTACAACTGTATATTTTTTCTTTAATGTATTTATTAAATCTTCAATTTTTGCAGTAGCAATTGGATCTAATGCACTACAAGGCTCATCCATTAGTATAATCTCTGGTTTAATTGCCAGGGTTCTAGCAATACATAATCGTTGTTGTTGACCTCCGGATAAACTCATTGCTGAGGCCTCAAGTCTATCTCCTACTTCACCGAAAAGAGCAGCATCCATCAGACTTTTTTCAACGATTTTATCAAGTTTATCTTTATCTCTAATGCCATGAATTCTTGAACCATATGCTATATTGTCATAGATGGATTTTGGAAATGGGTTAGGTTTTTGAAAAACCATTCCTGCCTTTCGTCTTAAAGGAACTGGATCAACTTCTTCACTTAGAATATCAATGTCTCTCCAAATAATAGTTCCATTTGTTTTACAGCCCACTATTTCATCATTCATCCTGTTTAAACAACGAAGTAGTGTACTTTTTCCACATCCACTAGGCCCAATGAATGCTGTTACACTTTTTTCTTCAATATCCATTGTTACATCTTTAATGGCATGGTTGTTTCCATAAAATACATCAACATTTTTTACATGAATCACTTTATTTGAATTTTCTTTACTCATTTTTACCAATCTCTCCTTACTTGTGCTCTATGACGAATAATTATTGCAATGGTATTCATTGAAAAGAGGATTAAAAGTAATACAATAATTGTACTTGCTGCAAGAATATGAAACTCTTCTTGTGGCATAGTTGTCCAATGAAAAATCTGCATTGGAAGAGCAAGAAATCCGTTGAATATACTTGTTGGAACCGTCTTTGCAAAAACAGCTGCGATAAAAAGTATAGGTGCAGTTTCTCCAATAGCACGTGACAATGATAAAATAATCCCTGTAAGAATTCCGGGTGTTGCATTAGGAAGAACATGATGATGAACTGTTTGCCATTTAGTTGAGCCTACCCCTCTTGCTGCCTCTCTAAAACTATCCGGAACTGATTTTAAAGCTTCCTCTGTTGCGACAATAATAATTGGTAAAACCATAATTGTCAAAGTAAGACTACCTGACAACAGACTTGGCCCGAAGTTAAACAATCTAACAAAAATTGTAAGACCCACAAGACCAAAAACAATAGAGGGTACACCAGAAAGATTTTGAATAATCTGTCTAATAAAGCGAGTATACCTCGTATCTTTTGCAAATTCATTTAGATAAATAGCGGCTCCAACGCCAAGAGGAGCGGCAAAAAATAATGTTAGCAACATAAGATAAACTGATCCAATAATCACTGGTAAAATACCAGCTTTAGATGGAAATCTAGATGGAAAAGAAGTTAGAAATGTAGCACTTAATCCACTAGCACCTTGTGAGATAATATTTAATAATAAAAAAACTAAGAAAACAGCTGTAATAATGATACTACCACCAATGATATTAACACCAATTTTCTGTTTTAAATAGCGACGCTCTAACGTTAAAGGGTGCGATTTCCTTAGGTACTTTTTTATATTCTTAATTTTAGAATTTATTTTAATAAAAATTAATATAATAGAACCGAAATTATTTAAAATATTATGAAAACGAACTTTTTTCCCTTTTTTAACAGTTGATCCTGTTTTAATTCTAATAACGACTCGAGCTGCTATCATATTGATAATATAAGTGATAATAAACAATACAAGACCTACTGTGAATCCTGCAGAAACAGCCACACCTGGTGGAATATCGCCAGTTGCAACTTTTGCAATATATGCACTCATAGTCATGGTTTCGTCAAAGGGATTGAGTGTTAAATTTGCAATGCTACCTGCTGCAAGTAATACAACCATAGTTTCGCCAATTGCTCTAGAAAGTCCTAAAAGAATAGATGCAATAATTCCACTCGATGCAGCTGGCATGACAACCTTTGTAGATGTTTCCCATTTAGTTGCTCCTAGTGCTAGACTAGATTCTCTAAGATGATGTGGTACTGCTTTCATAGCATCATCAGATATGCTGATGACTATTGGAAGAAGCATAATGGCAATTACAATAATGGCACTTGCTGCATTGAAGTAACTAGCTTCAAATGTGTCTCTAAGAATGGGACTTATTATAAGTAATGCAAAAAAACCATAGACAATTGAGGGGATACCAGCTAATACTTCAATAATTGGTTTTACAATAGATCTAAGACGATCACTAGCAAATTCAGATAAAAACAATGCTGCGGCTAAACCGAGAGGCGCACCAATAAGAAGTGCACCACCAGCGATTAAAAGCGTACCTGATACTAAGGGCAGCATACCAAAACTTGGATTATTTCCACTCGGCACCCATCTAGCACCTGTAAAAAATTCTAAAATATCTACTAATGGATCTGTAAAAAAAGAAATCGATCCCTCGGCAAGTGTAAAGATAATGGCTATGCTTACTAATATTGCTACACTAGCTGAACCTATGAGAAAGGCCAGGATTAGATTCTCTTTAAGGTTAAATTTTATCTTAAATGGATTTTCATCATTTTCTTTTTGAACTGATTTAGAGCTCCATAGTTTTATCATGAATGATCCCTAACACTGAAGTTCCTATAGTTTTGCTAATTGATCAGTTACAAAGTTTTCACTTACAAGACTTAATCTAACATATCCAATATCTGGGACAATGCTTTGACCTTCTTCGCCTAAGATATATGTAAGATAATAATTAACTGGATCTCCTGCATTGGGGATTCCATCCGTATATATATGTAACGGTCTGGCTAATGGATAGTTTGCTACGTTTTCAAGTGATGGTTCTTCATAATCGTCTTCTTCAGCGATCCATACTGGTGATACTGCATCTTTGTTTTCTTTATAATATGCAAATCCAAAATAACCAATTGCATATTCATTATCATTTATTGCATTTAATATTACGTTATCATCAGCACTTGGATGATATGCTCCATCACCAGCGTCCAATCTAGAGTTTGCTTGCTGTTCGTCTTTTCCCCATTTTGGGATTATTTCTTCGTAAAAGAAATCATATGTTCCGCTTGCCTCATCAGGCGCATAAATCTCTATTTTTTTATGAGGTGCATTAATTAGACCTGATACATCATCCCAATAGTCTGCGGGATTATCATCACTGAATATTTCATAAAGCTGCGAATAGTTAAGCTGATTAGTCCAAGTATTATCTGTATTTACTACAACTGCTAGCACATCATATGCAACAATCCATTTCGTTGGTAAAATTCCACCACATGCTGCACTTACAGTTCCATCTTCATTTACTAAATCTGCTGAGCATCCTACTTTATCATAGTCACTTCCCTTTATTAATCTACTAGCATCTGCCAAATCTGCTTCACCTTTTAGTAAGGCGTTTATACCATGGCTTGATCCACCACTAGATACTAAAATTTCAGCAGAGTGAAATTCTTCAGCCCATGCAATTGCTAAAGGTAATACAGTACTTGATCCAGTTTGGATTAATGTTGGTTTTTCATTGTCTCCTAAACAACCACTAAATGCAACAGAAACAAAAGTAATTGCTAAGATTAATACTAGCTTTTTATTTAATTTGATTTTTTTCCCTTTGGTCATAATTTTCAAGTATGTCATTTTATTCTTTAGATATATACTTTATTCACATATATTATAGATGTATATATGATATATGTAAATCTATATACCTATATGGAACAATTATAAATGGTAAATTGATTCTTAACTTCATGAACAATGAAAATATAGAAATTAGAAGCTTACAGATGACTGGAAGATCATCTTATATAATAACCCTTCCAAAGGAATGGATAAATACTTCAAAACTTCATAAAAATGATAAAATTGGCATAATTACCCAACCTGATGGAACACTATTGATAACCTCGAAAATATATAGAGATCATACTCGAAGAGAAAAACATATTAATGTAAATGATGAGATTGATCAAACTTACCTATTCCGTCAATTAATTGGTGCATATATATCAGGTTATAATTCTATCAAATTAGAATCATCAACAATATTATCTGTATCTGTGAGGAATATTGTCAACAAATTTATCCAAACAACCATTGGTCAAGAGGTAATGGAAGAAACTTGTACTTCTATTACTTTAAAAGATCTTCTTAATCCTGTAGAGATGCCTTTTGATAATACAATAAAACGAATGCAAATTGTTGTTGAAGGCATGCATCGAGATGTAATGAAAGCTCTAATAACTAAAGATAAAATGCTTTTAGAAGATATTATCCTTAGGGACAATATCCTTGATAGATTGAATTGGCTTGTAGCAAGACAATATAATATCATATCTAGAAATTCAAGTCTTGCTAAAAAAATGGAGATTACAATTGGAAGATCATCAACCTCATTTTTGATAAGCAGAACCATAGAGCGAATAGGGGATCATATTGTAAGATTAGCTAATAATATTCTAAATCTTATTGATGTAGAAATGGACAATAAAATTGTAGATCATATCAATTTAGCTAGTGATGTTGCTCTGGATATTTCTAGAAAAAGTATCGCCTCGTTTTTTAAGGGAGAGATAAAAACAGCGAATGATGTTATTGAATCTGTAAAGAAACTTGAAAAGCAATGTAGCGAAATCAATAAACTTGCAATTGAGCAAAAAGGAGCTATTGCTGTATCATTTGGATATATCGTAGAAAGTATGCGAAGAATAGGGGAATATGCAGAAGATATATCTGAGCATGTAATCAATTATCTTATTGATGAAGATAAAAATTTATGATATTTAAAATTGAAATTCATATTCAAACCAACATATCAGATTTGGCCCATAATTATATGAGATTTAAATTCAAAATTAGAGACTAAAAAAATTATTACTTTAATCAACATGAATAATACATTTTTTTTACTAATAAAGTGGTGTTAAAATTTATGTACAAAATTGCTTACTGCTCATAAATTATGGGTATTTGTGTGCAACGTCAATAAAAGGCTTTTTGTTTTGGGAACATGCGTCTTTTAACACTTCCTATTTTATAACTGTAATTATAATAAATCGAAGTAATCCCTCCATTTTTTAACAATATTCCCGATTAGTATTGTCAGTTATACAGAGTTTTTTTGATTCAAGAACATTATAATTGGTTATATTTGATTGATTTTGTATATCAATAGTTAATCCAGACCCATATTCTACGGATATATGGGTGGTATAAAGATTCATAGATTCATTACTCCCATCATCTATGTATAACCTAATATGGTGTGCATCCTCTAAACCAAAATTTTGATGAATTTCTGCATCAATACTTCCAGTTCCTGCACACTCGATGGGTATCCATCCACTATTTCCAATGTTGTTACCAACATAAATTTCAACCCATACATGAGGTGTTAATTCTTGGATGTTGTTTTGATCATTAATTAGGTATCCTCGAATAAAACGTGAGGGGATTGATATTGCTCGGCAAAGCGACATATAAAGAAAGCTTAGGTCATCACAATCACCAGTTTTTTTCTGGTATGTTTCTAAACATGGTTGGACATGTTGGTCAGTTGTGTGATATTGGTATTGTGTGTTTGTTTTTAACCATAAGAAAAGCTCTTTTCCAAGTTGAAAGGTATTGTTTGAATTACTTGTTGCCATTATTGAGTTTGCGATTTGTTTTATTTGAGGGTTATTTGGATCAATAAAGGTTTCAGTGTTGTTTCCTTGTGATTTACAATACTTATTTATTAGGTTTGGTTGTGTGTTTTTAATTTCATCGATGGTGAGTGCGTTTGTATCATTAAGATTTCCTATCATCATGGTTTCACAAATGACATCTGCACTCAATCCAAGGAAAAGATTTTGTGTATCTTGAAATGACTCATTCCAGAAGATCATTTCATTTCCCGCTAGTGTTTTTATTTGAGAATTTAGTTGATTTTGAATTGTGATATTTGTTATTGTTCCAATAAGAGTTTCTGGTAAATCCTCTCGATAGTATACAGTGGATGATCCATAACCATCAAAATTAAGTTGATAACCATAATTGATATGATACTGAATTTTTGTAGGATGTTGCTCATAGGTAACTTTTGTTGTAGTGAGATCTTCAAAATAATCAAGGCATCCTGAAAAGGATAAAAGAATGAGTATAAAGATGCTTATTATGAGTTTTTTTTTATTATTCATAGTTATTGCTTTTTATTTCTAAATAATCCTTTTTTCGGTTTTATTGAACTTTTCGACCTGTAATTGCAGCCACTTTTCATTGGACATTTCATACATTTAGGGTCAGTTTCATGACAGAATGATTCTCCTAGATTTGCAAGTGATTCAAGATATTTGTATACATTTTCATCCATTTTTTGTGCTTCTTCTGAGAGAATTTTCATTGCTTCATTGGAATCATCTGTATCTACCCATCCAAGACGGTTTGCAACACGTGTGACGTGTAGGGCTTTTGCCGTTGCCGTATTTTTCTTTTGTGGCTTTGGCAGGTTTTGTTTTGGTTGAGGTGTTTCAATTGTATCTATTTGAATCGGTGGTTCAATAAAAGAGTCGGTTTCTTTAACTGCGGACAGATTTTTTGATATGCTAACTGAATGGCCTCCATGACTTGTTTCACGTGTTCGAATTTCTGCCATCACTGGCATTTGCAGAGTTCCACCTGCGATTAATGCAACACCTATTGGAAGTCGTTGTATTTCATCTTCTGATTTGCTATTTAACCCTTCAACAGATTGAGTTATAGCTTTAAGATCATTAGGGTTAGTTACTTTAAGAATGATGTTTGTATTACATTGGCTGATAATGTTTTTATCTACTTTTGCAGGTCGTTGACTCACAACACAAAGCCCCATTCCAAATTTTCTACCTTCTGATGCTATAGTTCGTAGAATTGGGGAGGATACTGAACTGCCAAATCCTTTCTCAGGGCAATAATTATGTGCTTCTTCAACAATAAGAAGAAAAGGTTCAATTTTATTTGCTTTCCTGTCATCAAAAAGTTGTTTAGTGAGCCTTGCGACAACAACAGTTTGAACATCTGGTGGCACTCCCTTCATGTTAATAACAGATGCCATCCCTTTTTTAACAAGTTCTTTGGGGTTAGTTCCATTTTCTGAAAAAACACCTATGGAAAGAAGCGATTCAAGAGATGCAATTACATTCCAACGGGCATTACTCTTACTTTGACTGATGGTATCAATGATATCCTGAATTGTAAAATAGTTTTTGAATTCCTTAATTTCTTTAATTGCTTGATAGAGAACCCCTTTTTGAGGGCCTGAAAGCTTTGCAGGAAGAAGATCAAGAATTTCTGCTGCTTCTAAATTAACTCCACTGAGGGTGAGATGTTCCATTTTCCCTCGACTTCCTAGAGGGGAGTATTCTATAATTTGATTTTTAAATGACCGAGGTGTCACACCATATCGTTTCATGTTTTTTTGTTCTTTTTTATTGGTGTTTGGTTTTTGAAGTGATTGATATTCTCCATGTGTATCAATGACAACTAATGGAATTTTGTGTTTGAGGAGCTCTTCAACAAGTACGCCACAAGCATAACTTTTCCCTCCACCAGTTTTTGCAAGAACACATATATGTTTTTGTACCAAAGTGTTTACATTTAAAAAGACAGGAAGATCATGACCTTTAAGAAGCCCAACATAGGCACCATTTTCTTTTGCAGCGCTTAACCCAAGGACATCTCGTATGAGTGCTTCCTCTGCAAGATGAATTTTTGATCCTGCATCAAATGGTGTTCGTGGTGATTGTAAAAGTCCTTGTTTATCTCGGTATCCAATGACATCAACAGATGCAATAACTTTTGTCTTAACAATTGGATTTTCATCATTCTGCATGATGGAGTTTACACTTTCGGATTTCAGATTTGAGTGTTGAGTGATATCGATTACCTGTGCAAGCATTTGACCTTCTTTATGAGGTGCAAATATATAATCGAATTTTCGAATTTCTTCACTGTTAACTGCGAATTTAAATTCAGTGGGGCGTACATCTCCGTAAATATGTCCTACAATATCATCTTTCATTTGCATCCTATCCCTTATAAATTTCAAAGAAGTAATTAATATACATAGAAAGTCTTATTTTTAAATATTTTGAAATTATTTACATAATTCACGGACCATCTATTGTGAGATAATGCTAAGGGCTTCTTTCTCCAAGAAATGAAGTTCACCAGGACAAACAATAGTGTGCATAGGTGGACCAAAGTCCTTATTTTGCATGATGGATATACTATCTGTTTTTACCAATGGTTCTTGCGATCCTGCTCTAGCTACAACACAGATAAGATCCTGATGATTAATGACATGTTCATTTCGTATCTCTTCCATTTTTAGTAAGAGATGAATTCCTTCTGTTGCCGTCATATATTGATTTTTATCTTGTTGAATATCTAGAAGAACAAGTGTGTGTAATCCTTGTTTTTTGTTTTGTTTGATCACATCATAAGGGCTTGTTGGAAAATAGTTTTTTTCAGGTGTAACAAGCGTTGTTACCCGTCCAAATTTATAATGTTGCAATCCAAGAAGACCCGGAACTGCTGTAAAGATACTTGTACCATGGATAATTTCAGTATTGAACCCTTTTTTTATCGCACGGACTCTAAGATCAACGTGAGTTGTTGCCGCCATAGAATCGCCACCTGTAAGAAATGCGATGTTACCTTGTTTCAATGCTGAGAAAATAATATTTGCATTTTCAGTTTGCTCTCTATCTAAAATAGTTATTTTTTTCCCGATGATCTGTTCAATTGTTGGTATGTCTGTTCCAATCATTGTTGATGTATAGAATTCTGCAAAAACAAGGTCGCAGTTGTTGAGTATAAGTTTTGCTTTTACAGTAAGGTCTTGTTCATCAAATAAACCCAGACCAATGAAATAAATAGTATTTTTTTTCATATTTTTCTCTTGTTATTTCGGTATGACTTCTTTTGATAAAAACTCTCTGATTCCTATCTTTTTTTTTAAAAGACAGAGGTTTTTTAAAACATTTATACAATACACAAAAACATCATGCTTTCAATATCATTGGCAATTGTTGCGTTTATTGCAGGTATCATATTTCTTTATAAAGGGTCTGATGTGTTGGTTGAGGGAACAACCCATACTGCTGCACATTTTGGTGTTTCCTCTCTTATAATATCTGTTGTAATTGTTGCTTTTGGTACTTCTGCACCTGAATTTGCAATTTCAGTTGGCGCATCAATTCAAGAATATGCGGGTGCTGTCGAGGGTGGTGCAGCAATTTCAGTAGGAAATATCATAGGTTCATGCATTGCTAATTTTTTGCTTGTAATTGGTATAAGTGCAATAATCAGACCTATTAATATTAAGAAAGGAATTATTAAAAGAGAGTTTCCAATTGTTATTCTTGTAACATTTTTGTTGTTAGTTTTTGCTGTTTTAAATCTTCTTGATACCTTTCATGTGTTTGGTGGATTGTTATTTCTTGGTTTTTTATTTGTATTTGTTTGGTATTTTATAAATTGTGCAAAAAAGGAACGGATTGAAACAGAGGAAATTGGTGAGAGCAATACAAAAAAAAACGTTGTTTTGATTTGTTTAGGGATTATAGGTGTTGTTCTAGGTGCATGGTTTCTTATTGAATCTGCAATAACGCTTGCTGATTTTTTGGGTATTCCTCCTTTGATTATTTCTTTATCGATGGTTGCAGTGGGAACGTCTTTACCTGAACTTGTAGTTTCAGTGATGGCATCCTATAAAGGTGAATCGGATATTGCCCTTGGTAATGTTCTTGGTTCTAATGTATTCAATATCCTCTTGATACTTGGTGCTTCTGCATTATTTATTCCTCTAAGAATCCATGAGGCAATAGATCATCTTTTACTTTTAATTCTTATAACACTTCTTATGATACCTATCTTATTTACACAGGGGAAAGTTACTAGATTGAAAGGGGCTCTATTACTGGTTGTATATGTTATGTATATGGGGTATACGTTTTTTGGAAGTATGTTGTTTTGATGAATCAAAAATCTCTTTAATGTTGAGATGATGTTGTTTTGATTGATGCTTTTTATAACAAAGGATAAAAAACAGGAATTCGCAGCTATTGTCATTATGGGTCTTTTTTTTCTTATCGTGTATGGTCTTGCGATATCATTGGTTCAACCATTTGTAGCTTCTGAGGTTATCGAACCTGCTTTTGAAAACAAAGATGATCCTGTAAATATTATCTATATCTTTTCAATTATGCTTGTATTTACTTTGTTTATATTGTTGATTTCTAAGTTTTGGAAGAAACAACTGATTCAGTTTATTATTCTAGGTGCCATTGGGTATACAGCATTTTATGCGTTTTTCCTTCCATGTTTTACATTGTTACTACCTATGTTTAGTATGCCTCTACACTTGATTATATCACTAATTTGTGCTATTATACTAGTTGCATTGTTATTTCGTTTCCCTGAATGGTATGTTATTGATTTCTGTGGGGTGATTGTTGGAACCAGTGCAATTATTATCTTTGGAATTTCATTAAACGTGTTTCTTATAGTGTTGCTTCTTATTGGTCTTGCTGTATATGATGCGATTTCAGTGTATAAAACAAAACATATGATTGATCTAGCAGATACTGTAATGGATTTGAAGCTACCGGTTCTTTTAGTGGTCCCAAAAGTAGCACATTATTCATTGATTAAGGAAACAAAAAGGTTGAAAGAAAAACTAGAAGATGGGGAGGAACGAGATGCATTCTTTATGGGACTAGGGGATATTGTGATGCCGGGTATCCTTGTTATTGCCGTTTATATCTCAGGCCCTCAGGGACTTTCTGTTGCTCTTGGAACGATACTTGGGACATTGATTGGTTTTATGGTTCTTATGCGTTTTGTGCTTTCAGGTAGACCTCAAGCTGGATTGCCATTGTTATGTGGTGGTGCAATTATTGGTTATTTACTTACAAGTTTTCTATTATATGGGTCTCTTATTGGAATGTCACTACCATTTTAAAAAAAGTTAATAGTTTGATTTATATGTGCATTTTTCACACCAGATTTTTCCATTGAAATGATTCAAGGGAGCCATGCATTGTGGACATTTTGTCTTTTCAAGGAAATGATCAAGCCAGATATCGCGGACTTGAGTGACGGTTTCTTGTTTGATACGGTCAAGCATTTCCTTTTGTTCCAAAGTGGTTGCAAGAGATTCCAATGATGAGTAGTCAATGGTTCTAGGTTTTTGCTCAAACTGTGCAGGTGATACAATTTTATCGTATCCTCCATTTTGGGTTGTTTGGAATTTTCGTTTGATTAGCATTGCAGCAAAAATAACTCCCCCGATAAGACCGCCGAAATGGGCAAAATGAGCAGTGTTGCTTTGGTCTCCTATTAGGACGATTACGGTTTCAAGACCTGCAAAGAGAAGAACCGCGAAAATCACTTTCACTCTGCGAATGATCATAAAAAATCCAATTGGGATGGGTATGACAATTTTATCCTGTGGATAAGCAAATGCGAATGCCCCCATTATTCCAAAAATAGCACCAGATGCTCCAACAAGAGGTACAGTGGAATCAATGTTTAATGCCGCGTGAGTGAGACTTCCACAGATCCCTGATAAAAGATATATTATGATAAAATTTTTCCACCCTACACGCTGTTCAAATTGAAGACCAAGGAAATAAAAAATTAACATGTTTCCTATGATATGTAGGAAATCAGCATGAATGAACATGGATGTAAAAAGAGTATATATTTGAGGGAAAAGCTCTGCGGATAAATAGAATGGTCTGAAACCGAGTTCTCGGATGACAATAGGATAGATGAGGGTGATGACAAAAACGATGAAATTTGTGATAAGTAGTGCATAGGTCATAAGTGGATATTTTAGTTTGATGATGAATAATGATGCAATGATAATTCCAATTGTTGCAATGGACATAATGGTAGGTGTTAGAAAGACAATTTCCATTTTATTTATCTCCAACTATGAGCTAATACAATTATCATTTAAATACTATTAGACCAATAATATTGAATAATTAAAATAATAAATTAAAAATAATGATATTTATGTAAATATATTGTTAATAAGTATATTGTATAGCTACCCATGTACTATACATTTCAAAATGTGTAAAACAGATATGAAAAATTTCGACTATAGTCAACAACCAAACACTCAGGACTTATGAATATAAAATTCAGTATCTGAAAAATAAAAAGAGAATAAGTCCTAAATATTACGTACTTGACTAAGGACCAAATACCAATAAGGTTAAAAATAATCATCTAAATATATATCTTTGGGAAAATTTAAAATGAGTATGAAGACAATTAGTATGTTAACTCCGGTACTGATAGTTATATTATTTGTAACAAGTAGTATTGGGGGGGTAGTGAACAAGCATTGTACAGACAGTGCTGAAACACTTATAGAAACAACATCAATTGGGACAATTTATTATATCGATGCCACAGATGGTAGTGATTCTAATGATGGCCTTTTTGAGGGGGCTGCCTGGAAGACTATGGCAAAAGTCAATTCAGTAAACTTTAATCCTGCAGATATAATCCAATTCAAAAGAGGGGAAATGTGGAATGAGGCATTATCGATTCTATCTTCTGGGTCTGAAGATGATCCAATTATCTTTGGAGCATATGGTGAGGGAACAAGACCTGTGATTTACACCGATACTGATGCATGCATTTACATAGAAGAGAAGGAACACATTATTATCAAAGATTTTGAATTGAAAGGTGCTGAAAGAGGTGTATGGATCACAGGAGATATCAAGGGATCTATAAAATTAAATAATCTAGCTATCCATGATATAACGAATCATAATGGCATTAGTATAAAAGAACGGGAAAATGTATTGATTGAAAACTGTGAGATATATAATTGTTCAAAAGGTGACGGTATTTCTGCATATAATGAAGGCCTCAAAAACTGGGCAACGCTTGCAAATCACAATATAACTATAAAAAATTGCACTATTTATAATAATTACAAAAACGGAGTCTATATCGCAGGACATAACGCCAATATTGCAAACAATACAATTCATTCCAATGGTATGACAAAGTACTATCACAACATCTATTTAATTGGTGAAAACGGCATTGTTGAATATAATGAGCTTCACTCGTCACCTGCAGGAGATGGATTTCGATATGAGGGTGGCCATCTGAGGATACGATACAACTATGTTCACGATAACGGGAAACATGGGATTAGTTTCTGGAACGATTTCCCTGCCACATTTTTTGATAATGAGATTTATTATAATATTGTCGAAGGAATGGATGATAAACATTGGGGTATCCATGTAAACGAGTATGCTGGTGGTTTCGATGGTGTAAAGATTTACAACAATATCATATATGGTGAAAATTTTGAATCAAGAGGTATGGCTTTTTATGATTGTTCTAATATCGATATTAAAAACAACATTGTTTTTGTGAAGGATAGGGTATTGACGGTGGATAATGAAGGAGCTTATGGCTTTTCATCAGACTATAATTGCTGGTTATCTAACATCAACACTCCATTCAAATGGGATGAGCAGTATGGAAATTTCAATGATTTTCAGTCTTTAGGTTATGATGTTCACTCTTACTTTGCAGATCCACTTTTTGTTGACTTGGATGGCAGTGATTTCCACTTACAGTCTGGTAGCCCGATGATAGACTCTGGGGTTGACCTTGGGTATTATCTTGACTTTGATGATAATTCTGTACCATTTGGTACTGCTCCTGATATAGGTGCGTTTGAGTTTCAGGGAAAACAAGGTTTACAGTGTAATGGTGCTCTAAGTTGGAACAACATAAAACCCGGTTCAACAGTAAATAGAAGTTTTACCATTGAAAACGCTGGTGATCCAGATTCAGAGATCGATTGGGAGATTACGGAATGGCCAATTTGGGGCAGCTGGACTTTTGATCCATTATATGGGGAAGACCTTAAACCAGAAGATGGGCCTATTACAATACAAGTATCTGTTATGGTGCCAGATAAACAAAACAAAGACTTTGAGGGTATGGTAAAAATAGTCAATAAAAACGATAGCAATGATTTCTGTATAATTTCTGTTTGTCTTGTTACGCCAAAGAATAAAATATCAAACAGCATATTAGTCCTTCAAGTACTAGAGAAAATAATACAAAAATCCACACTCTTGGAACGAATACTACTTAATTCACTTCAATAAAATATCTTTCTTTTTCATATGTAAAAACTAGCGTGAACACTGCAATAATTATAAATCCAACCAGGATTTTATCTTCTGTTTTATTTTTTGAACTCAATCATCCATATCTGCGGAGAATTTGGTTTGCCCGTTTCTTTGTTAACTGGTGATACTTGAGTAACTATTCTTTTCCCTTCTTTATACCAGTCATAATCTGATACTAAATATCATTTGATATGGCATCATATGCAATCAATTCATGAGTGTTTCCTTTGTATCAGTCAACTCTGCCACCTTTTTCTATCAAAAGTTCCATGTTTTTTACAGGTGAATTATTGGAAAATTCATTAATTAACTCTTTGTACTTAAGTCCTGTTGAAGAAAATTTTCCGGCTACAATGTTTTTTCCTGCTTCGGAAGAAGAAAGTGATATGAGTTCTTCTGGTGATTTCCCACTGACTTTGTCATAGTCAAGATATGCAAAGAAATACTTTGTCCAAAATGGTGATATAAATTCAAATTCCTTGGCATATGCAAGTTTGGTTATGACCTCAAGGAATTTTTGGTCCAAAGGTGCCCAGAAGCTGAATACATCTCTGGCAAATACGCTTGTTTCTGTTATGCTTCCCAGTTCAGTTTCTGCTGTTTTGAAAAGCCATGCCTCAGTCATTGTTATTGATTTACCATTTGAATGTGCGATGTCTGCAATGGTTAATACTCTTTCAAAAAAATCTCCATTGATAGGGTAAACATGAATATCAATATAGTCAATATTGGTAGCAGCAAAACTTGTGATAAATGCATTATATTGCGGATGCCATGTACCAACTCCCGCACCAATTTTAACATCAGTGATGTTGTTATTATCAAGTTCAGTAAGGACATCATTTACATATTCAGTTTGTATTGTAACATTATTGACAGGCTTTCCAGTCTGGGCTTCTTCAGTATCTGGTTCTATTACAATAGTTAAGTAGTCAGGATGTAATTCATCTGCAATAGCAATTCCAGTTTGTAAACGTCCTGAAAGATAATCTGCTAGCGAAAGATAATTGTAAAAATCAGTTAAATTAAATGTAGAAATTCCTTCTTGTGTGAAAATAAAATTGTTTTCTATAATTAATTTCATACCTCTTGATTTAACGTTTTCAGCAACTTCTTTATAAAAATCAAGATATGCATCATGTTCTGCTTGGTCTGTATGAAATGGAGGGTAGAAAAGAGGAAAATTGACAGCTATAACTACACCTTCAACACCTAACTCTTCTAAGCAATCAAGCTCATAGTTAACTCCGATAATTCCATTTGGAGCTAACAGATATTTGCCTCTGTTGGAATTCGCAGTCAGCAATTCAGCAGCAAAAACAGGGTCATGATTTTCATTTGTAGGTATAGGAAGACTATTTTCAAACTCAGTCATTTGAGATAATAATTCATAGTAAAGAGCCCTAAACTCTGTTGGTGG
>Ga0164310_10000605_pt1 | contig 19345 bp, 13 predicted proteins | sample GuaBasSedimGuay1_FD_121795 | JGI IMG/M metagenome (GOLD analysis project Ga0164310, IMG submission 121795) | Subseafloor sediment microbial communities from Guaymas Basin, Gulf of California, Mexico - Guay1, Core 4569-9, 0-3 cm | ecosystem: Environmental > Aquatic > Marine > Hydrothermal vents... | reverse complement strand
GCTGACTTGCCTAAAACCCCTTGCGCCAGGTCGTCTCACAGAAATTTGCCCATGATAGTGAGAGAGAGTATACTAGCAAGAAAGAAGCCTCGGCGCTTGTTACCAAGTCCGAGGCTGTGACCAAGCGGTGAGGGCCGCCCGCCGTCAAGACCGAGGCGGGCAGTTTTGTCCAACTGGACGGAGACACCTGGAAATTCTTTCCCCCGCCTATCTTGTTGCCGTACCTGCAACACCTCTCTGTTAGGATGGAGTCAAATCCATTCTCAGGGAGGTGTACTATGGGACGCAGGCCCAGCCAAGGACGCTTAGACAAATACGAGGAGATCATCCCCGAACACCCCGACACAATCCGACCGAGCCAGATAGCGCAGTTCCTCCAAGTTTCTCGCTCGACAGTGCAACGGGACCTACCCGCACTTGAGGAACAGGGCACACTGTTAATCGAGGACAATCGAGGGCTCCTGAGCCTCTTCCGGCGGCGAGGGTGACAGCCTCCGCCACAAACTAGGGCAGTTTCGGGAGAACTGCCAAACAATTTCAAGCTTTGCCCGAAATTGCCCCATTCTGTTGCGGAATTCGAGAGGCGGATATGGTATACTGGTCACAGATGCAACATAGTGAAAGGATACCCGAGATATGGAACGAGCAACTGGTAAAGCCGAACGACTGTTGCAGATCGAGGCGCTGCTGCTGGCCCATCCCGATGGGCTGACCCAGGCCGAGATCGCCCGGCGGTTGGAAGTAAACCGCTCCACTATCAACCGCTACTTGCCAGACCTGGATCGCTTTTGCATTTACGAGACCGGGGACGGGCGGCTGGCGATTGACCGGGATCACTATCTGACCAACGTGCGACTGACGTTGCACGAGGCGCTGGCGCTCCATCTGGCGGCGCGGCTGATGGCGACGCGCACCGACAAGCACAGCCCGCACGCGGCGTCGGCGCTGCGCAAGTTGGGACTATCTCTGGAGAAGCTGGCGCCGCTGATCAGCGATCACCTGATCGCCTCGGCCGACGTGATGGACGACGAAGCGCGACGGCACGATCCCGTTTACCTGGAAGTACTGGAGACGCTGACGCGGGCCTGGTCGCTGGGACAGAAAGTGCATCTATGGCACCGTATGCCGGATGGTCAGGTGTTCGACTACGACTTTGCGCCCTATTTCATCGAGCCTTACGCCGTCGGGCGGACCGCGCACGTCATCGGCTGGCGGGACCCGCCGAAGGCGCTGCGGACGTTCAAGGTAGAGCGCATCCAGCGCATCAAGCTAACCGGTGAAGGCTACAGTATCCCGGAGGACTTTGACCCCCGCGAGAAGCTGGCCGACGCCTGGGGCATCTGGTACACTGAGCGCGAGCCGGTCGAGGTGGTGCTGCGCTTTCATCCCCGCGTGGCCGGGCGAGTGCGGGAGACGCAGTGGCATCAGAGCGAGCAGGTGGAGGAGCAGGCGGACGGGAGTCTACTCTGGCGGGCGCGGGTGGCGGAGCCGCAGGAGATGTTGCCCTGGATCCGTGGCTGGGGCGCGGACGTGGAGGTGGTGGAGCCGGGTGAACTGCGAGATAGGCTTGTCAAGGAGTCGCAGCATCTGGTTACATTGTATCACGTGCCGGGGCTTGCAGGTGTTCCTGTCTCCCACTTACTTTGGGGCAAAGCGTCTCGAAAGACAGATTCCCTCCATCGCTTGGTTTATCACATGGTTGACGTAGGGCAAGTTGCTCTGGCATTGTGGCAGACAGGTTTACATCGCGACATTCGCCGGCAACTGACCAAATGGATGGGATTGGACATTGACGGCGCTGGAAATCTCGTGGCATTTTTGGCCGCGTTGCACGATTTGGGTAAAGTCAGTCCTGCCTTTCAGGATCACAAGCATTTGCGTGATTTACTGAAAAGTCAAATTCAAAAGGAATTGCGGGTTGCTGGACTGCAATTTCCCAATCGTCTACCTGGTGAAAGTCATACCCGGCACGAGATTATCACAACGTGGGCATTGCGCTCATCCTTGGGTGAAGGTTTGCTACATCGAGTGTGTAAGTTTGACCACGAGGCAGCGGATTTGATAGCCCAAATGTTGGGTGGACACCATGGCGTATGGCCTCGCCCTGACCGTTTTGATGGTACTGAGATTACTGCCGCAGATACAGGTGGAAACGAATGGGCTGCCGCACGCACCGAAATTGTGAGAGCAATAACCCGTATTTTCAAGCTTCCCGATGTGATGATACACTTTGACGAGGATGACGATACATACACAAACATAATGTTAACATATCTTTCGGCTATTATCTCCATTGCAGACTGGATTGGCTCAAACGATGACAATTTCCCTCTCGAAGAAGAAAATATACCGCTACAGTCATACGTGCGCCATGCCAGACTGCACGCTGAATATGCTCTCAAGCGTGTAGACTGGGAATTACCTGCCGAGATGCCCGATTTCACATTCGAAAGAGTTTTTCCTTTTACTCCTACAAATGCACAAAGTGAAGGTATTGCCGCGCTATCCGATGCTGTGCTTCCTGCATTAGCTATCATTGAGGCCCCGACGGGTACGGGCAAAACGGAATTAGCTTTTGCTTTGTACGCTCATTGGTCTCGCCGGAGTCAATCTTCTGGACTCTATATCGCTATGCCGACCACTGCCACCAGCAACCAGATGCACGACCGCACGACCACTTTCTTGGCCGGACAATTGGGTAGAGAGGTTGAGCCACTGTTAATACATAGTCAGGCTCTATTGCACCAAGTACCTGAACAAACAGATTCAGTAGAGGAGAATGAAGGAGATTCAGCAGCAACACAATCGTGGTTCCTACCACGCAAGAGGAGCATGTTAGCGCCATACGGGGTAGGCACCGTGGACCAAGCATTGATGAGTATTTTGCAAACTAAACACTTTTTCGTTCGATTGCTAGGTCTCAGTCACAAGGTGGTGATTTTCGATGAGGTACATGCTTACGACGAGTATATGTCCGAATTATTTGAACGACTTTTGACCTGGTTACGTGCAACGGACACATCGGTCATTATCCTATCCGCTACTCTGCCGGGTAAAACACGGCAAAAGCTTATTCGCGCTTACACCGGAACAGATTCTACATTACCAGCTAAGAAATATCCTCGAATTACCTTTGCCACTGGCGACGAGCCGGTAGATGCCATTGAGATTACCTCTCCTCCTTCCAGAACTTTGGAATTTGACTGGATACCTCGTGATATAGAGGCCGTTGTTGCCAAACTTGGTCAAGTTCTGCGTGAGGGTGGCTGTGCTGCTGTTATTTGCAATACCGTGGGGCGCGCCCAAGAGATATTTGAGAGCATTCGAAACCTCCCCGAAGAAGAAAAGCTTTGTGCTAACGACAATCTCATTTTGTTTCATGCACGTTTCCCGATGGCCTGGCGTGAGGAAATTGAACACAAAGTGTTGGATAAATTTGGCCCCGGTCAGGATAAGGAGAAATGCAATCCAAACCGACCGCACAGTGCCATCGTCGTCGCCACACAGGTGATCGAGCAGAGCCTGGACTTGGATTTTGACGTGATGATCAGTGATCACGCACCAGTTGACTTACTGCTCCAACGCGCTGGACGGTTGCACCGCCATAGTGTGAATGACCCACGTCCTTACCGATATAGTCTCTGGATAACTGAGCCATCTGTGGAGAACGGAATGCCGCAGTTTGACGCCAAAGACACTTTCATATATGATGAATATATCTTGTTACGTTCCTGGTTTGTGTTAAGGAGACAGAAATCGGGAAACATCAGGATGTCAGATGATATAACGGACCTGATTGAGCAGGTGTATGGTGATCAAGAACTGGATGTTGGTGCAGAAATACAATCTGAGCTTGAGCGTGTCAAGCGGAAAATGGTACTGAATGGATCTAAGGAGCGGGCGAAGGCACGCAAGCGACGGGTAGCACAACCGAAAGATGAAGATTTGCTCTGGGGAGACAACCTTGCTCTTGAGGAGGATGATCCAAGTGTGCATGAGATATTCCAGGCACTCACTCGCAGCGGACGCCCCGGTGTGCGTGTGGTCTGCTTGCACAGAATCGAAGGTCACTTGCATCTCGAATTGGAAAAGAACAGTCCCATCTACGATCCAAGTGAGAAACCCGACTCCCGCCTCATCCGAGAATTGGCGCGGCGCTCGGTGACAATCCGGAGGGATGATGTTGAAAAGTACTTTCTCAATCCACCACCTGACGCTGAAACCAGGACAATCCTAAAGCATTGGAAGCACATCTCAGTCCTACGCTATCATCGGGTCGCAATCTTTGAATATGGTTTGTGCCGTTTGGAAGGAACAGATATAATCCTCAAGTTGGATAAAAAGAGTCAACTTGGACTGCAAATCATAAAGGAGGCGATATGACTTACTCGTTCAACCTCGTTGATGAACCCTGGATTCCGTGCTTGACATTTGATGGCGAGCGTGTGGAACTTGGACTGCGAGACACGCTGGCGCAGGCCCACGAGTTGCGGGAGGTACGCGGTGACACACCACTGGAAACCGCTTCGTTGTACCGCTTGCTGTTGGTGATGTTGCATCGTGTAGTCGATGGCCCGCGAAAAAGATCTGCCTGGATCAAGTTGTGGCGGAAGCGCCAAGAAGGTTTTGATCCTGCCAAAGTGGATGGTTACTTGCAGCGGTGGTATCATAGGTTCAATCTCTTTGACCCCGAATATCCTTTCTTTCAAGTCGCAGACGAATCCCAACTTGGGAAACGTGCCACAGTGAATAAAATGATCCCGCAACTTACGCCGGATGCGACACTTTTCGAACACACACTCAACGATGAGAAACAGGGTGCCAGTCTGACAACCGCCGAGGCTGCACGAGCATTGATCGTAAACCAAAACTATGGTCTGGGGTATCAGTTGTTCGTAGATGCACCTTGTGCCAAAGGAACCGTTTTCATCATTCAGGGGATAACGTTGATCGAAACATTGCTTCTCAACCTCGTTCGATACCCTGCTGAAAGTGGTGAGTATATAAGCACGAGTGATGACGCGCCAGCTTGGGAGCGAAACAGTGCTTTTGAGGTTGTCGTTGAGGGCGTTCAATTCTCACGTGACGCCGTTGAGCAAATACGTAACGGTAAGCGCCGATTGAGCTACGAGCGTCATGTCCCTCGTGGGCAACTCGACTATATGACCTGGCACAACCGGAAGATCAAATTGTTCCCTGAAGGACTAGGGGATAGCATTGTCGTGCGCAGTATTGCCTGGGCACCAGGAATGCGACTTGACGATCAAGTCACTGACCCGATGCAGCATTATACCAGAGGCAAGGACGGTTGGCAGGTCTACTCGCTGAAACCCGAACGGTCACTCTGGCGCGATTTGGATTCTTTGTTACGCTTTTTCCAACCTGGCAGCAAAGCACTAGGGGTTTCCAGTATTGCCTGGGTTGCTACACTGACCAGGAAAGACCCGCAGCTTGTTGCCAAGATGTATCTTCTTTCGGCATTTGGGATGGTCAAGGACAAAGCCAAACTGCTCTACCTCCGCCGCGAAACGACGCCATTGCCAATTGATGTACTGCGCGACAAGACTCTATTAGGTCAGCTTGCCCGCGCGTTGCAAATCGCAGATCGTTCCTCTGTTGCTATTCGTAGAGCAGCCTTTGTTCTGGCATGGTTAATTCTTTCCCCAGACATTGAGGTAAAGGCTGTAAGCAGAGACCAGATTGACGCCAAGATCGCCAGAGGCCGAAACACGCGGGGCAAAGACGAGGAGGCAAAACGCATCTACAAATTCTACCAATCCTGGGGTGTCGAACGTTACTACTGGAGTGACCTGGAAGTGCATTTTCATCGCCTGATCCAAGACTTGGCCGATGCACCGGAGCAATCTTTACAAATTTGGCAGAATCAGGTGCGTCGTGCCGCAACGTCTGCCTTTAATCAAGTCGAAAGTTATGCTGGCGGCGACCAACGCGCTATGCGTGCCACTGCTGTCGCCCGCCAGTGGTTTTATATCGAGTTGGCCGCCGTCCTTGGCAAAGCCAATAATAAAAGCCACACTAAAGGAGGTGATGAATCGTGAAAAAGACCTATGAACTGATCGGTGCATTGGAGAGACTGCGCGACAACAACGATCGCGCCAGATTGGCCTCGTTGCGGCGGGGGCTGGGGCAACCACCGGGGACTGTATCCGAAGCAACCCGCGTGATTGAGCACATACTGGATGAGGATGATCCGCCGTGGGTTGCAGACACGTTGTATGTGATCGCTCCTCTGTTCGCCTTTCACCCTGTGTCTACCAAAGACAACCGTTGGAGCAATATGGGAGATCACTTTCATGTATTATTCGGCCAAGACGAGGAGCCACCACCTAACGTCGAGCGTCGTTTCCTGGCCCTGTTGTCCAGCGAACCGAACGATCTACCAGATTCTCTGCGCCAGGCTATCTCACTACTCAAGTCAAAAGAGGTTGCCGTGAACTGGCGTCAGCTATTTGACGACGTTCAACGATGGCTGGATTGCAGGCCGGAGAGTGAAAAGAAACGCCAAGAAGTGCGCTTGCGTTGGTCGCGTGGCTTTTGGCGGTTGCCTGCTCAAAAGATTGCCTCAGACCAACAACAAACAGAAACTGAACTAGCCTAGAAACTTGAAGGAGGAAAATCATGTTTGTCGAATTGCATATCATTCAGAACTTTCCACCGTCGAATTTGAACCGTGACGACCTGGGACAGCCCAAGGACACCGACTTTGGCGGCTATCGCCGTGCCCGTATCTCGTCGCAGTGCCTCAAACGTGCCACGCGCTACGCTGGTCAGAACATGGCGACAGGCACCAAACCGATTTTTGAAAGGTACACCGGTGTGCCGCTGGCTTCTCGGACCAAGATGATTGTAGATGGTCTATTGAAGCGTTTGACGTCTGATGGTGGTCAAGAGGACCAAGCCCGAACAATTGTCTTGGAGTTCGCGCGTGTTTACAGCAGTAGAAAAGACAAGGGGATGGACAACAAGAAGCCAGAACAGACATCTGTTCTTCTGTATATGGCTGAGCAGGAGTTGGACGATATTGCAGATCATCTACGTACGCTACCCTGGTCTGAAGTGGTGTCTGAAATAGTTGACTTGGATTCGAAGAAAATGAAGCCAGAGACTCGAATCACCAAGTCTCCGCTGGCTCGGTACGTTAAAGAATGGATTGCCGATACAAAAGGACGTACCAGCGCCCCGGACATTGCTCTCTTTGGCCGCATGCTGGCCGACAAGCCGGAAACCAACATAGACGCGGCCTGCCAAGTGGCACACGCTATCTCAACTCATGCCATTGACGGACGCACACCCATTGACTACTTTACGGCCATAGACGATCTGAAAACCGAACCGGGAGCAGGCTTCCTTGATGTCTCTTACTTTAACAGTGCCTGTTTTTATCGTTATTCCCGCGTTGATTTTGGGCAACTGAAGAAAAACCTGGGGGGCGACCACGATCTAGCTTGTCGTAGTGTCGAGGCTTTCCTGCGCGCCAGTGAGGCTGCGATCCCTCCCGGGAAAAAGAACGCCTACGCCCACGAGTGCCGCCCCAGCTTTATGTTGGCCGTGCTGCGAGACAAGGAGAGCGATGGTTGGTCATTGGTCAATGCCTTCCAAAAACCAGTGAGTGTGCGCAGTGAAGGCGACTTGGTTACAGCATCCGTCAAGCGCCTTGAGAAACACTTTGCGCATCTCGTTGAATTCTACGGTGACGATACTGTGAAAACATTTGTCATTGCTTTGCCTGATGGCACAGTGGAGAAGGAACAACTTGACAACAGCTTCCGCTCCCAGGTCAAAAATATGCAAGGCTGGGTAGATGCTATCTGTGAGCCGTTGCGTCAGGGAGAGTAGAATGGGCACCCTACTGTTGCAATTGGTGGGCCCCATGCAGTCATGGGGTGTGCAGAGTCACTTTACTCACCGCGATACTGGCCTGGAACCTTCCAAAAGCGGCGTGATCGGTCTTATCTGCGCAGCGATGGGCAAGACCAGAGATGAAAATCATCCTGCCAATGCCGACAAACCGTCACTGGAACGTTTGTCCAGGTTGCGCATGGGTGTGCGTGTGGATCGAGAGGGATTGGTAAAACTGGATTACCACACGGCACAAGATGTGATGAAGGCCGGTGGCAAACCATTCAGTGGTTTGAAGACGACGGAACTCTCGGACCGCTTCTATCTTGCCGATGCTGCTTTCTTGGTAGGTTTGGAAAGTAACGATGCGGAGTTACTACGCTACCTGTATGACCGGTTGCGTCATCCTGTGTGGATGCTTTATCTCGGTCGCAAAGCGTTCGTGCCGGGTGCGCCAGTGTGGCTACCAGATGGGCTAAAGCTCGAACAAAACCTTGAGGAAGCCTTGCACTCGTACCCGCGAATATCCGAACCCAGATATACAGAACACAGTGCCGGCGATGTAATCCACCAGGCTCGAATGATTGTCGAGGATTCAGAACGAGGCAGCATAATTCGTCCCGATCAGCCAGTCTCGTTCGCTAAAGGAAATCGGAAACATACCGTAAGATACGTCCGTGTCGCTTTCTGTGATCTCCCCGAAGCTAAATAGGAGGGAATATGTACCTATCTCGACTGATCCTCAACCCCCGCAACCGCCGCGCCCAGCGCGAGATCGCCACCCCCTACCAGATGCACAAGAGCCTGATGCGCTGTTTCCCTGCCGATCTGGACCGCGAACGAGAGCGCGTCCTCTTCCGCGTCGAGACCAGCCCGCGCGGCAACGTGCCGACCGTGCTGCTTCAATCCACGCTCGAACCGGCCTGGGATTGGCTGGCGGACGGCGGGGCACGCGGCTACCTGCTGGAAACCGGCAGCCCCAACCCGGCCGTCAAACAATTCGACCTGCACCTCGCGCCCGGTCAAACCCTCGCCTTCCGCCTGCGGGCCAACCCCACCGTCAAACGCCGCCGCGAGAGAGCGGACGGCAGCCTGCGCGCCGTGCGCGACCCAATCTATCACGAAGAAAAACAAGTAGCGTGGCTGGAGCGTAAAGCGGGAGCCGGCGGGTTCCATATCATCTCCGTTCGTACCCGCAGCGCACCGGACGTGCGCGGCTGGGTGCGCCGTGACGACGTCAAACATAAACTAAAACTGTTCGCCGTCCAGTTCGACGGCTTGCTGCGAGTGGACGACCCCGACCGCCTGCGCGAGACCGTCCGGCGCGGCGTCGGCAGCGGCAAGGGGTTGGGTTTTGGCCTGTTCTCCCTGGCCCGCCCGTCCTGATCCGTCCGTATCAAGTCCGTGTTCTGAGCGGGATCGCGACCTGCTCCAAAAGAGATAGCGCAAGCCCGGGTTTGCACATTACCAACCGAATAGGAGGTTGTAAGATGCGTGATCTACACGAATTACCCAAACTGCGCGACGGGCTGTCCTACCTCTACCTGGAGCACGGGCGCATCGCGCAAAAACAGAAAGCGGTCGAATTCATAGACAAAGAAGGTGGACACACCATGATTCCCGCCGCCGCGCTGGCCGTCCTCATGCTCGGCCCTGGCACATCCATCACCCACGCCGCCATCAAAGCGCTGGCCGATAACGGATGCCTGGCCGTCTGGGTGGGCGAGGATGGAATGCGCTGCTATGCCCAGGGCGGCGGCGAGACGCGCAAGGCATACCACCTGCTCAAGCAAGCCGAGCTGGCCTCCGACCCCGAAAAGCGGCTCAAAGTGGTGATGCGTATGTATCTCTACCGCTTTGGCGAGCAATTGCAGCCGGGGCTGAGACTGGAGCAGGTGCGTGGCTTGGAAGGGGTGCGCGTGCGCCAGGCCTACGCCCGCGCCAGTCAAAGGTATGGCGTAGAGTGGCACGGGAGACGCTACGACCGCAGTAACTGGAACAGCGGTGACCCGATCAATCGCGCCATTTCGGCGGCCAACGCCCTGCTCAATGGTCTGTGCCACGCTGGCATCGTCTCCGGCGGCTACTCGCCCGCCATCGGCTTCATCCACACCGGCAAGCAACTCTCCTTTGTCTACGATATCGCCGATCTATACAAAGTGGATCTCACCATTCCGTTAGCTTTTCGGATCGTGGCCGAGTCTACGCGCAACCTGCACTCCCGTGTCCGTCAGGCCACCCGCGAGGCGTTCAAGGAACACCGCCTGCTCAAGCGTATTCTGCCGGATATCGAGAATCTGCTCGATCTCTCAGTCGAGGTGCTGACAGCCGGTCAAGAGGCCGACAGCGACTCGGCCCGCCCCGAACCTCTATGGTCACCACCGGATCAAGTGGCCCAGATGGTTGCGCCCGTAGATGGCGTGGATAGCAATGCACGTCAACGGCGTCGCCAACGCGCCCAAGAGGGTCTGAGCAATGGCTGGGCTGTACGCAGGCGCGTGCCTGGCGTGTGGAACGTCGTCACGCGCGCCGACAGCCCGGGTTACACCATCCGCCAAATCGAAGGAGCCTGGCGCTGTGATTGTCCAGATTTTGCCAACAACAAGTTAGGCATGTGCAAACACACCGTGGCGGTTGAACTGACTTTGGCGGCACAAGAATCAGAACGAGGTGTGTGATGGTCGTGATGATATTGGAAAAAGTACCCGCCTCGCTGCGCGGCGAACTGACTCGCTGGCTGATCGAACCTCACAGCGGCGTCTTTGTCGGCCACGTCAACGCCATGGTGCGCGACCGGCTGTGGAAAAAGTGCTGCGACGCCAAGCGGGCCGGCGGCGTAGTCCAAATCTGGTCCACCAACACCGAGCAGCGATTCCAAATGCGCATGGCTGGCGCGACCAAAAGGGACGTGGTGGACTTTGATGGCTTGCAACTGATTCGCGTGCCACCTGACACTTGTTGATCCACAGTGCGCATCGCGTGCACACTATTTTGAATCGTCGGTTGGTAGCGGCAGAAAGATTTTTTAGTATTGTCCCCACACACGTGGGGGTGAACCGAAACCACGTGACGGCAAACACGGAAACCAAAAAATTGTCCCCACACACGTGGGGGTGAACCGCATTGTTCAATACGCGCGCGTTGCTTTCTGCAATTGTCCCCACACACGTGGGGGTGAACCGACCAGCCGCGACCGCCTCCGCGAGGATCTCCGGATTGTCCCCACACACGTGGGGGTGAACCGCTGACCTGGCGCGCGGCCAGGTCAGCTTCAACCATTGTCCCCACACACGTGGGGGTGAACCGCGTTCCGATTGTTTGCAGAAGGGCGCGCTCTCATTGTCCCCACACACGTGGGGGTGAACCGTGGCGCGCCGAATACTATCAGAGCGTGACGGCATTGTCCCCACACACGTGGGGGTGAACCGTAGGCACAGTCTACCCCCTAAATGCAGCGATAATTGTCCCCACACACGTGGGGGTGAACCGTAAACATACGACCCCAAACAGCCAACGGAATCATTGTCCCCACACACGTGGGGGTGAACCGTTCCAACGTTTGAGTCATTATCTTTATCTCACCATTGTCCCCACACACGTGGGGGTGAACCGAATAAAATCGGTCACTAGCCAAATCATATCAAATTGTCCCCACACACGTGGGGGTGAACCGCGAAACGATTCACTGGATCACATATTGGTTGGATTGTCCCCACACACGTGGGGGTGAACCGACGGGGACGGTATTGATGAATGTGTAGTTGTTATTGTCCCCACACACGTGGGGGTGAACCGTTGTATGGCGTGGCGGAGCTGCGCGACAATCAATTGTCCCCACACACGTGGGGGTGAACCGACGGCCAGCACGTAAACCCTGCCCTGCGCCAGCATTGTCCCCACACACGTGGGGGTGAACCGTCAACGAGGATCCCAAGATCGGCAGCCTGACCATTGTCCCCACACACGTGGGGGTGAACCGCATATTCCCTCTGGGGCGTGGCCAAGTGGTAAATTGTCCCCACACACGTGGGGGTGAACCGTTTTCGCTGGTAGAAATTGGCCGCCACTTCGAATTGTCCCCACACACGTGGGGGTGAACCGGGACTAGCGGAGGTCCTGTCGGTAAACAATGACATTGTCCCCACACACGTGGGGGTGAACCGGTTCGGGCAGAGAGGTTGGGCATTACGCATTACATTGTCCCCACACACGTGGGGGTGAACCGATAGCACAACAAAAAAGCGGGCCGAAGCCCGCATTGTCCCCACACACGTGGGGGTGAACCGCAGACCGCCTCAAAAGACCTCCGTACACAAATCATTGTCCCCACACACGTGGGGGTGAACCGATACGGCGCGCCATCAGCGCGGTGCTCGAGCAATTGTCCCCACACACGTGGGGGTGAACCGAGAGTATCATCCTCCACAATGCCGCGACCGTCATTGTCCCCACACACGTGGGGGTGAACCGACCTGGTTGGATAATTGGCGGCGATGGCTGGAATTGTCCCCACACACGTGGGGGTGAACCGTTGGCACCCTGACCCGGCTGATACGCGAACGTATTGTCCCCACACACGTGGGGGTGAACCGTAAAGATCTGCGGACCGCGCGCTTTGTCCACAATTGTCCCCACACACGTGGGGGTGAACCGGAAAGCGGAGAAATTGCACGAGACATCGATGGATTGTCCCCACACACGTGGGGGTGAACCGAACGACTGTGCATATCGAACCGTATCCCGATCCATTGTCCCCACACACGTGGGGGTGAACCGTACCGGGTTCATCATATTCCTCCCCCCCCCCCATTGTCCCCACACACGTGGGGGTGAACCGACAGCTGATGCCGTCGAGGGAGAACAGCCCAAATTGTCCCCACACACGTGGGGGTGAACCTGTAAACACCGATGCCGATCCCGATCAGAACACCATTGTCCCCACACACGTGGGGGTGAACCGTACAATTTCCAGTTTTTTGCTAGTTGAATCTAATTGTCCCCACACACGTGGGGGTGAACCGGGACCTGCCAGTGGGCCTATGCCGAGACTCACAATTGTCCCCACACACGTGGGGGTGAACCGTCTGTGCCGATCATCTCTCGGGCCGCCTTTGCATTGTCCCCACACACGTGGGGGTGAACCGGGTTTCTGAGAGTGGCACCTTGGACATACTGGCATTGTCCCCACACACGTGGGGGTGAACCGCGCTTGCGGCTGCGGATAGCGGATACGCAGCGATTGTCCCCACACACGTGGGGGTGAACCGGTGTAGGGTGTGTAGGGTTGTGACGGGTAGTTATTGTCCCCACACACGTGGGGGTGAACCGGGCTGGGGGATGACGTGACAACTGACGACGTTATTGTCCCCACACACGTGGGGGTGAACCGAGAACGTGGCGGACGTGGAGGATGTAGGCAGATTCGTGGTCATTGTCCCCACACACGTGGGGGTGAACCGGCGTGGCGGGGACATGTATCTACCGTTGGGGCATTGTCCCCACACACGTGGGGGTGAACCGAGCTAAAGACCTGGAACGTACATATCTCGAAGAATTGTCCCCACACACGTGGGGGTGAACCGACTGGCGACATATCCTATCTTGAGCAAGCTGGATTGTCCCCACACACGTGGGGGTGAACCGACACACTCATTGGGGCGCGTGACGCGACAGGACATTGTCCCCACACACGTGGGGGTGAACCGGGCGTCCAGGGAAGCAACCAAGGCGCAGGTGGCATTGTCCCCACACACGTGGGGGTGAACCGGTATTTGATATTGCGCCGGTATCTCTCCCACCATTGTCCCCACACACGTGGGGGTGAACCGTCCAAAAGGCAATTCGCAAGGTACAGGAGGGACATTGTCCCCACACACGTGGGGGTGAACCGTAGCGTTGAAACGTTTGCGCAAAGCTGACAAAATTGTCCCCACACACGTGGGGGTGAACCGTCGGCCCGGACTCCGTGGTCGTAGGCGTGGAGATTGTCCCCACACACGTGGGGGTGAACCGGCGGAGGCAGTAGCAGAGCGGGATCGTCGCAAATTGTCCCCACACACGTGGGGGTGAACCGAAGGACACCCGCCAACAAAATGGACAGAGCGAATTGTCCCCACACACGTGGGGGTGAACCGTGTTGAAAGTCTACCGGGCCAACCTCAATCATCATTGTCCCCACACACGTGGGGGTGAACCGCACACGAACGTAAGGCGAGAGGGGGAATACCGAATTGTCCCCACACACGTGGGGGTGAACCGTATTGGGCATCATTTTACCCCCTATTACACTATATTGTCCCCACACACGTGGGGGTGAACCGGCACCAACCCCCCGCGCGTATGTGGGGCGCACATTGTCCCCACACACGTGGGGGTGAACCGCCAAACTCAAAGCCGGTGGGACTGTGGTGTATATTGTCCCCACACACGTGGGGGTGAACCGAAAAAAGATTTTTCACAATACCACCCACATTAATTGTCCCCACACACGTGGGGGTGAACCGCAATTGCGAACTTCCTGTTTCACAGTAGAGCCATTGTCCCCACACACGTGGGGGTGAACCGTACCCGTCTCTGTTCAGTTGCGATGTGGGTGAATTGTCCCCACACACGTGGGGGTGAACCGAGTTCGAGCGGCTCTATCAGCAACTCGATGCAATTGTCCCCACACACGTGGGGGTGAACCGTTTATGGCAGTTATTGAGTCGGCAACCTAACAATTGTCCCCACACACGTGGGGGTGAACCGCGATGCTCTCGGATATGAGTGGAGCAGAGCCGATTGTCCCCACACACGTGGGGGTGAACCGGGATAAGCAGAATCTTGCAGTGTTACGCGCCCATTGTCCCCACACACGTGGGGGTGAACCGCGTTGCTGCCAAAGGGCAAGAAGCGGCGGCGGATTGTCCCCACACACGTGGGGGTGAACCGTCTGGTCAATGCGGTTCCTTCAGCACTGAACGTATTGTCCCCACACACGTGGGGGTGAACCGTTGGATTATCTCGTTGGCGCTGTTGGCCTGATATTGTCCCCACACACGTGGGGGTGAACCGGGAAGTTCCTCTCGTCTGCACATCCGGGGCGCATTGTCCCCACACACGTGGGGGTGAACCGCAATTTACCAACGCGCTACTAGCCAGAGAAGCATTGTCCCCACACACGTGGGGGTGAACCGGGCAGCCCCTGCCTCTACTACCTGTGTTGTCTCATTGTCCCCACACACGTGGGGGTGAACCGCAAGCAAGGCATCTGGGATAGGGACGGCCCTCATTGTCCCCACACACGTGGGGGTGAACCGTAGGCTTGCATCGCCTGGTATAACTCACGTTCATTGTCCCCACACACGTGGGGGTGAACCGAAAAACGAGCTGGGCCTTGTTGATTATGCTCGCATTGTCCCCACACACGTGGGGGTGAACCGTGTCGAACCGATCAACGATCACCGCCGCCCACATTGTCCCCACACACGTGGGGGTGAACCGTTGTGACCGGACGGGGAATCGAACCCCTGCCCATTGTCCCCACACACGTGGGGGTGAACCGGTATGCGCCTACCAGGTGGCGCTTGTCGGTGCATTGTCCCCACACACGTGGGGGTGAACCGCGTTCCTGTTCTTCCTGAGCGGCTCTGATTTGATTGTCCCCACACACGTGGGGGTGAACCGTAAGCAAACTCGCCGTCGGTGAGCGCCTGGCATTGTCCCCACACACGTGGGGGTGAACCGTCCTGCCGCCGCCCGGCGTGCTTTTCCTCTTCATTGTCCCCACACACGTGGGGGTGAACCGACGCACCGTCACCTGCGGCAACATTCGTCACGATTGTCCCCACACACGTGGGGGTGAACCGCAATGTCAACCGATGACCAACCGCCGCGAGGTATTGTCCCCACACACGTGGGGGTGAACCGTCGATCGCAAACAGATGCGAGACAACATAGCAATTGTCCCCACACACGTGGGGGTGAACCGCCCTTTCATCCGCCCGTTTCGCCTGCTTCGCTATTGTCCCCACACACGTGGGGGTGAACCGTGCTCGTGCATCCACAACGCAAGACATCAGTAATTGTCCCCACACACGTGGGGGTGAACCGGGCGCTATCGTGTCGTCCCCCATAGCCGCCATCATTGTCCCCACACACGTGGGGGTGAACCGTGCCTCCACGGTGTAGACATTCCCGTTCTCGCATTGTCCCCACACACGTGGGGGTGAACCGCGGTCAATACCGAGGCCTACGAGTTCACCCGGCATTGTCCCCACACACGTGGGGGTGAACCGCTCTCACTGCCTATCTCGCCACCGGCGAGAGCCATTGTCCCCACACACGTGGGGGTGAACCGATAGGATTGCCGAGCAGTTTTACACCGTCAATCATTGTCCCCACACACGTGGGGGTGAACCGAAGCGGCCATCACCCCTCTCCTTCTTCCTCGCATTGTCCCCACACACGTGGGGGTGAACCGTACCCCCGCTCTCGTGGTTCGCGCCACGCGCTATTGTCCCCACACACGTGGGGGTGAACCGGTATTCCTGAATAGCCCGTACCGCATCAGTTGATTGTCCCCACACACGTGGGGGTGAACCGTCGTCGCACTTGCTCATACTGCCTCATTACCTATTGTCCCCACACACGTGGGGGTGAACCGTCGGCCTGCTTGCCCCAATCCACACCCGCCACATTGTCCCCACACACGTGGGGGTGAACCGAGCTTGCGCTGGTAAACACGCGCCGAGATGAGATTGTCCCCACACACGTGGGGGTGAACCGCAAGCGATAATTCCGTTCCTGGTATCTGAAACATTGTCCCCACACACGTGGGGGTGAACCGCGCAGCAATAAGCCAGGTAACGACTAGGCCAACAATTGTCCCCACACACGTGGGGGTGAACCGGCCGGTGGTCGGCCGGTTTTCTGGCTACAGGCATTGTCCCCACACACGTGGGGGTGAACCGGCTCGTTCAAAAAAGGTGACCCGCGCATAAACATTGTCCCCACACACGTGGGGGTGAACCGGACAGCTCCGATGTTCTTGATGAGCTGGCAGAATTGTCCCCACACACGTGGGGGTGAACCGGATTTCTTGCGGATTGTCCACCATCTCATAGCATTGTCCCCACACACGTGGGGGTGAACCGCTATGCTCGCATTGTAGCAGGCGAGGCAACACATTGTCCCCACACACGTGGGGGTGAACCGGTTGCCAAGCCGGAATGGAAAATTGAGATCGTATTGTCCCCACACACGTGGGGGTGAACCGTTTTGTGAGCAACAAGCGCGAAATGTGGAATCTATTGTCCCCACACACGTGGGGGTGAACCGCGTATATGTAGGCATAATCAACCTTCCAGCGCATTGTCCCCACACACGTGGGGGTGAACCGTAAACGCATACCAACCAGGGAAAAACTCCTCCATTGTCCCCACACACGTGGGGGTGAACCGCTGATGGTGTAACATTCCTGGGCTGGCTAGCTATTGTCCCCACACACGTGGGGGTGAACCGTCGGGCGGTGTGTTGTCTGGTCAATTGGAATTATTGTCCCCACACACGTGGGGGTGAACCGGAAAAACCCGCCGAATCTCCAGCCGCCGCAAAATTGTCCCCACACACGTGGGGGTGAACCGCGACCAATCACGACGAGTCACAACGCTCCCTCATTGTCCCCACACACGTGGGGGTGAACCGAAGGAATTGAGATGACGAGCATAATCGACAAGATTGTCCCCACACACGTGGGGGTGAACCGAGGCTATCATCCTCCACAATGCCGCGACCGTCATTGTCCCCACACACGTGGGGGTGAACCGTTGACGAGTACGATCTCCCCCGCACTCCCATCATTGTCCCCACACACGTGGGGGTGAACCGTTATAGGCTTGCTGTGCAGCGTCCGTGTGGTGATTGTCCCCACACACGTGGGGGTGAACCGTAGACCATCGGCATCATCGAGCTAATGACGTTATTGTCCCCACACACGTGGGGGTGAACCGGGCCGCGAGGTTCTACACGGGACGACTGAGGACATTGTCCCCACACACGTGGGGGTGAACCGCGGCAATTCGAGAAAGCCGCGAAGGTGTTAGAATTGTCCCCACACACGTGGGGGTGAACCGAGATTGGGGTGCAGGTTATCGTAACCCACGATATTGTCCCCACACACGTGGGGGTGAACCGATACCGGTTGGAATTTGCAGACAAATTGAGTAAATTGTCCCCACACACGTGGGGGTGAACCGTTATGAGGGCAACGGGCAAGGTGTTTGCAAGCATTGTCCCCACACACGTGGGGGTGAACCGCAGGGCGGCACGTATCGGGAGATTGCCGAGCAATTGTCCCCACACACGTGGGGGTGAACCGTTTTAGGAGGGGCAAAATGAAAATCCTTTGGAATTGTCCCCACACACGTGGGGGTGAACCGTGATGAGGATATGCCAAGGCGGTGAATTTGAGATTGTCCCCACACACGTGGGGGTGAACCGTTGCCAGCAATCACCGCGACGGCAAGCCAGGCATTGTCCCCACACACGTGGGGGTGAACCGTCGGGCGCGATGATCTCCGAGAGCGGCGCCAGATTGTCCCCACACACGTGGGGGTGAACCGTGAGTGTAGCTCCGCCTGAGTGCGGGACGAGATTGTCCCCACACACGTGGGGGTGAACCGACTTTGGCGGGATCCAGAGCTTGCAGTTCAAGATTGTCCCCACACACGTGGGGGTGAACCGGGAACAAGGGTGACATGTGGCACGACACCGTCATTGTCCCCACACACGTGGGGGTGAACCGGTGGCGCTTCATTGCCTGGCGTGCCTCAATGCATTGTCCCCACACACGTGGGGGTGAACCGTTCTCCGCGCCGCCCAAAAAGGCGTAGAACGCATTGTCCCCACACACGTGTCAATTTTCGCCCATCATGGGGCCAGTGGTTTTCGGCCAAGATGGGCCACTCGGAGCGATGACGATAGCGAAATTCCAGGCGCAAAAAAAGTGACGATAGTCGATTTCTAGTTCGCCGTCGACTCGATAGGCTCCTCCTTTCTGGCCTGTTCTGACCCGTGCGCTCGGAAGCTGGCACCGGTGATGATCACGACGTGTGCATTGTGGGTGAGCCGGTCCAGCCCAGCCGAGGCCAACAAGGGCGCACCGAACAGGTCAGGCCACTCTTCGAGAGCGCGGTTGGAGGTGAGCAAGATGCTGCCGCGCTCGTACCGCTCGTTAATTTCATTTTCAGCATAGGTTTTCCGGTATGTGGCGAAGCATCCGTCAAGCACCTTGACAATTGAATAAAAATTGAGTATTCACTGGGTAAATCACCGAGACCACAAGATTCACGAGGGATTATCCGATGGATACTACTGCTTTCCCCAACGACGCCACGCTGAAACCTCAACCCGGCGGCGTCGAGAACCCAAACGGCGGCTACCACATTCACATCCGGCTCGACGAGCGCAGGCCGGACACAACACTCAACCGGCTTCTCAATCCCTG
>Ga0164310_10000604_pt1 | contig 19356 bp, 13 predicted proteins | sample GuaBasSedimGuay1_FD_121795 | JGI IMG/M metagenome (GOLD analysis project Ga0164310, IMG submission 121795) | Subseafloor sediment microbial communities from Guaymas Basin, Gulf of California, Mexico - Guay1, Core 4569-9, 0-3 cm | ecosystem: Environmental > Aquatic > Marine > Hydrothermal vents... | reverse complement strand
GGGGGTGGTTGGAAATGGGGAAAGTGGTAGAAGAACTTTATACTTCTACGCCATCATCATCGAAGGGATCCTTATAGTTGTAGCAGTGATTTACGCGTTTATATATAAAATGAGAACAAAAGGAAAGAAGGAAAATTCCGGTGCAACGACAGATGAGTCCGGGTGATGAACTGATTTGAACTTCTGGAGACCAGTAAGGGATCAGGTGGAGAGGGGTTAGAGTTCAAGATTTTTGTTCTGGGTGGTCTGGTTCTTATGATGTGCATTGTGGCTGTTCTTCTATATTATAGAAAGGGTGGTCCACGTAAGGGATGACTGAGTGTGAGAAGGGCGAAAATTCTTCGTGTTAGGATAGAAAAAATATACCAGCGGATCCATTCATTTCAGTATGTAGGAGCGGTACGCGTGGAGGCGGGGAGGTTAGGTTGTTGCAGTTGAGATGAGGTGGGGAATTGCTGAGAGGAGGGGGATAACGGTTTGGTGGTGTTATTCTTAACACTACAGCAGTGGCTAAATATGGGAAAAAATCAGGTTGTTGTTAATAGCCTAAGTGGGAGATCTTTTTAACACAAAATGAGGGGATAGCGAGGGGTTACAACATCAGCCTCAAGACAGTGAGATTTTGAACGCTTAAATTAGTACCTAGGAGGACGTTGTGAGATAGACTACCTCTCCTATAAGGTTCCATGAGTTCCCTGAGTCCTGCCACGTGATGATTCCAAGCGGTCCCCGGGAGGTGATAGGACCTGCCGAGATGCAGGAAATCTCCACCTTCCAGACCCCTCCGGTGCCCTCCCCTATGTATCTGATCTCAATCCTTCCGTCAGAGGCGGTTCTCTCCTCCACCACGTCGTTCCCCGGGGAGATGAGCCGAAGAGAAAACTCGTCCGGTTCGTTTCTCTGGTATGCCCTCACGGGCTCATCCTGCCAGAGGAGAGTGAGGTTGATGTGGAGCACACATCCTGTTATGTTGTAAGAAAAAGTGCTCACCTCGCCCTCAGCAGTGTAGCCGCTCTCACTCAAATCCATCCGAAAAGCTTCCTCCACCGCCTGCTGGGAAGGGGCCTTCTCACCCTCGGGAGGGTAGTAAGTGGATGTGCCCATGGCATAGGAGCCGAGGAGCAGAACCGGGATGAGAAGGACTGCAAGGGTCAGTGCGGAGCGGGACTCCAGAGAGGAGGGTCTCCTAGCCCTCCTCAGGACTTCTTCCACCGCGAGATGTCTGTCTTCATAGGCTACCATCCTTCTACCCAGGGTGTTATTATACACGATGAAGGTTATCAGGGTGAGGAGGCCTATGGAGGCGATGATGCCCCAGAAGAACTTCACCATATGCCAGCCCTCGGCAACGTACTGGAAGAGATAGGCACCTACCATATTCCCCAGGGTTATCCCCACCATGGAAGGCAGGAAGGTTGCACCCATGTAGATGGCCATTTTTTCTTTCGGTGCAAGCTTTGATATGTAGCTCAAAAATGCCGGGGCCACGATGAACTCTCCGATGGAAAGGACGATGATCCCAATGACGAAGGCATAGAAGTCGAGTATGAAGCCGAGGACACAAATGCCTATGATGTATATTATAACCCCGGTGAGCATCGCCTTTAAGGTGTCCACCTTCTCCACGGCCTTACTTAGGAGGGGACCTGCCAGGACTATGGTCAGTGGGTTGAACACCGCTACACCTGCTGGCGGAAACCATGCGGGGAGCACACCGAACTCAAGCCCGTGGAGGACCACCACAACGTTGTTCATAGCGTACATGAACCAGAAGCCCGCTATGATGAGAAGTAAAACGGCGAACTTCAGGTCCCTAACAACCTCCCAGATATTTAGGACGGATCTCTTCACAGTGAGTGTGCGGTCGGGCTCAGTCGCATCTTTGAAGAAAAAGAAGCAGAGGACAAAGTCCGCGAATAGAAGGGATGAGGCTACGTAATAGGCGTAGACGTAGGCGGAGCGGGGGAATGTGAAAGCGAAGATAGCCGGTGTTATGGCGGCTCCAAGGTTCACCACCCAATAGTAGAGGCTGAAGGCTAGGTTTCTCTCCTCAGTCGGCGTAGCCTTCCCGATGGTTGAGGAGATAAGGGGTTTGTAGGAGCCTATGCCGAAACCTATAGCCATATAACCAAGAACGAGAAGCTCGAAGGATGTGAGGCGGGGGATGAGGAAATAGACTGTGGAGAGGAAGCCGAAGGCGAAGAGCATCTGCCTTCTGTACCCGAACTTCTCTGCCAGGGCCCCACTGAATATGGGGAGGAGATAGAGGAAGGGCATCATCACTCCTGTTATGACCCCTACCCTTCCGGCAGGGATGCCGAGGGTGTACCTGGCGTAGTAGGGCAATATGGCCAGCATACCATAGTAGGCCGCCCTCTCCATAAGCTCAAAGGTGATGACCACCCAGAATATGGGGGGGAGCTTCTCAAAGAGCTTGATTCTCTTCAAGGAGTACGTGGAGGGCATACGGCGCTGAAGGGGAGAATGTTATTTAAAGGATTATCCCGACCTTAAGCAAGTGAGGAGAGAACCTGAAAACGGTTAAATAGAACGCCCTCAATCACCGCATCCGTGGAGGCTGAAAAGGAGGCAGGCTTCAGAAGGTTTCTCACAACGGACCTTCAGAAGAAAACGCGTGATATTATCATTTTTCAGCTTACCTTCCCCTTCCTTCTAAGCGCTCTCGGCATAATGATCCTGTATTACTACTGCTTCATCTTTTTGGACAAACACCTCTTTTTCGTTCTTGGAGGCTTTATGCTAGCATACTTCTTTCCCCCTGCTGGAAAAGAGTCTGTCATACCGATTGCCATATCTCAGGGGATCCCTTACTACTTAATTGCCCTCTCTATTACCTTCATAGATTCTATGGTCTCCCTCTTCCTCATCTGGAACTACGACTATGCCAAGAAGATACCCTTCTTCGGACACCTGCTCAGGCTCGTTGAAAGAAGGGGGAGGAAGGTTATCTCTCAGTCAAGGCTCCTCTCCAAGTTTGCCTTCACGGCGCTGGTTCTCTTCGTGATGATCCCCTTCCAGGGCACTGGGGGGGCCGGTGCCACCGTGATAGGGCGGTTGATCGGAATGAACCCTTATAAGGTGTTAGCCGCCGTTGTGACAGGTGCTCTGCTCGGCACCTTTCTTATAGGCTTCCTCTCGAGCAACATTTTAAAATACGTAAAATTGGGGGCCCTTGGGGTGGTGGTGGTTATACTTGCAGCTATCGCAGCTTATAACGCTTATACCTACGTCAAGGAGAAAAGAGAGGAGGCCGGAAGATGACAGGAAAAAGAGTTCTGGTTACCGGAGGGGCAGGCTTCATCGGAAGCCATCTGGTTGAGGAGCTCCTCAAGAGGGGAAGAGAGGTTGCTGTCGTCGATGACCTCTCCGCGGGCAAGCTAGAATACCTTGAGGGAGTGATGGACCACCCGAATATGGATTTCCATAAATTGGACATCCTCAGAACCGAGGAGCTGAAGGAGTTTATGGGGGGGGTGGAGGTGGTCTACCACCTAGCCGCCAACCCGGAGGTGAGAATCGGCGAGAGCGACACCTGGATACACATCGAGCAGAATCTTCTCGCCACAAGAAGTGTCCTTGAGGCCATGAAGGACTCAGGAAGGGCGCGGACCATACTCTTCACCTCAACGTCCGCTGTCTACGGAGATGCGGAGGTGATACCAACCCCTGAGACCTACGCCCCGCTGTTTCCCATATCCCACTACGGCGCTTCAAAGCTTGGTGCCGAAGCTCTTCTTTCCTCCTACTCTCACTATTTTGGTTTCCACTCCCTTATATTCCGCTTCGCAAATTGCGTTGGCCCAAGGCTTACCCACGGAGTTATCTACGATTTTGTAAATAAGTTGAGGCGGAACCCTCAAGAGCTTGAAATACTGGGGGACGGCACCCAGAGGAAGTCCTATGTGCACGTGAAGGACTGCGTTGAGGCCATGCTCGTTGCGGAGAAAAGGTGCTCCAGGCAGGTGGACGTTTTCAACATAGGCTCCGACGATTGGGTGGACGTGAAGAGGATCGCAGAGATAGTTGTGGAGGCCATGGGCCTTGAGGGTGTGCGATTTAAATACAGAAAAGTGACGGAGGACGGCAGAGGCTGGAAGGGTGATGTGAAGTTCATGAGGCTGGACAACTCCAAGATAAAATCGCTGGGATGGAGGCCCACCTTCACCTCCGAGGAGGCCGTAAGGGAGACAGCCCTCTACGTGGCATCGCTTCAGTAGCGCTTCAGCCTATCTTCCCCCCGGAGAGGTAGCTTAACCTAGCCAGGAAGGCCTCCAGCTGTATCCTCTCCGAACCCCCCTCCACGATGCGGTATTCGCACTCCGAGAGGGCTTCTATAATCTTCACCTTCATATCGTCGGGAAAGGTCATTCTGTATATTTCACGGTGGAGTTGCTTTATCAGGTCTTCCCCCCCCATCCCATAGGTGTTGAAAATCTCGGAGAGGGTGTTCCTAGCATCCACAAACCTCCCCTCTGCCGCGTCGGTGAGGAGCTTTCTCACCTCCTCGGGCCTTGCGGTGGAGGTGCTTTTGTAGAGCACCTCGGGGTCTATTTTATTTGAGAAGCTCGCTGCTACCTGAAGGGTGTTTATGGCCTTCCTCATGTCGCCTTCGGATATGTAAAGCAGGGTATCCAAGGCATCATCTGTTATCTCAAGACCCTCTTTCTCTGCTATTCTCAGCATCAGCTTTTTCACGTCCTCTGCCCTCAGTTTGGTGAAGCGGAAGACGGCACACCTCGACTGGATGGGGTCAATGATCTTCGAGGAGTAGTTGCAGGAGAGTATGAACCTGCAGGTGCTGGAGTACCTCTCCATGGTTCTCCTCAAGGCTGCCTGGGCATCCGCAGTTAAGGCGTCGGCCTCATCAAGGAAGAGTATCTTGAATCGCGCCTCCCCGAAAGGGGCTGTCCTGGCGAAATCCTTTATCTTCGTCCTTACGATCTGTATCCCCCGCTCATCGGAGGCGTTGAGCTCCTGGAAGTTCTGCCTCCAGAGCTCCTCACCGTACATCTCCCTTGCCAAGGCTATGGCACAGGTGGTTTTCCCCGTGCCAGCAGGTCCCACAAAGAGGAGGTGGGGCATGTTTTTTATCTTAACGTAGGACTTCAGCCTCTTGACGATCTCCTCCTGTCCTACCACCTCCTCTAGAGTCTTGGGCCTGTACTTCTCTGTCCATATCTCCTGCATCTATCTTCACCCCTTCTCCTTTCGATACTTTTCAATCTTCCCCCTTCTCCTTATCCTCTTCTCATCGTTTAAGGGCTCCGTCTGAAGCCACTCCTTCACGATGGACCAGGCGAGCTCAGGGCCGACGACCCTTCCTCCCAGACAGAGCACGTTGGCCGCGTTGTGCAGCCGGCTCATCCTGGCCATGTACTCGTTGGTGCAGAGGGCGGCGATCACGCCTTCCACAAGGCTGGCAGCGTTGCACATTCCTATGCCGGTCCCGCATATGAGTATCCCCCCCTCCGCCTCCCCCCGGGAGACCTTCTCCGCCGCCTTGAAGGCGATATCCGGGTAGTCTACATCCTTGAACTCTAGCACCCCCACGTCTTCCAAGAGGTAGCCCTCATCCCCGAGTCTCTCTTTAAGGAATTCCTTCAGGTGGTATCCGCCGTGGTCTGCACCTATGACTATCCTTTTCATTATCACTCCTCCAGGGTCCTTTTAGCTCTCATAAGGCGTACCCAGTAGAAAACAGCTATGAGTAGAGCACCTATGATGAGTGCTGCAAATGAGAGTGTTAGGATGTAGTTCATTTCGCCGTCCTCCTCGCTCTCTCCCTTCACTTCAATCTGCGACTCATATATCGTTGTTCCCCGGGGGGTGTAAAGAAACACCTCCACCACCTCTCCCTCCTTAAGGGGTTCTGGAAATGTGAGGAGCACCTCCCCGCCCTCCCCCTTTAGGGTGAAGGACTCGTAGGGTCCACCACCTACTCCGCCTCTTCTCATTCCAGCAAAGAGCTTCAGGTCGGAGTGAAGGGGAGAGGTGGTGTTCACTTCAATGAGTATATATTTGCTACCGGGCTGGATGCCCTTTACTTTCACCCGGATGACCTCCCGCAAGCTGAAAACGTGTGCCCTCACAGCGACCTCCTGGGAGAGGTCAGCAACGCTGATGTTGAGGATGTAGGTATGGTTCCCTGGGAGGGCAGAGGGCTCCCTCGAACCGTTGATGGAGAACGTGATCTTCACCGAATCGCTGCGAGACTCCACTGAATAATTGAGGGCCCCGGGGGCTCCGACAACGGCCACGGAGGGGAGGAGGAATCTGTAGATAGGGGTAGTATTTACCCTGAAGGTGACATCCACCTTCACCGGGTCGTCCACGAAGAGGTCAATGTCTACCACCTCCGGTTCCACCATAAGCTCCTCGATCTTAACTTTCTTCACCTCCACCGGGTAGGTGAAGAGGAAAGAATTCCCGGAGTGGTTGATGAACACATAGAGGGTATAGTTCCCCTCCGGCGTCTCCGGGAGGAGCACAATGAAAAGAGTGCATGAGAGCGGGAACTCAGGTGTGGCCGTGACCTCATCTAAAAGCCGTGTGAATATGGTTGAGTTATCTCCCTTTATTATTATCCTTCCAGATATGTTCCCAGGGGTATAGATGGTGGCAGAGAGGGTGTAGCATGAGAGATATCCTGGGTAGAGTTCAAGGCGGTCAACGGGCTCTCCCTCCTCGTCTAAAATCTTAAGACTTACCATCCCCTCCGCGTAGTATATCTTGGCAATGTAGCCGGTGTAAGCGGTGACATATATCTCGTTCCCTTCAATTATGGAGTCAAAATCTCCTATCAGCACTCCGGCGAGCTCGAACTCCTTTATGTTGGGAGAGCTCCAGACTACCCTTGTCTCTATATTCCCACCCACCTCGATCCCCAGGGCGAGGATGTTGGAGTACCCTGTCATGACGGTCACGTTCACCTCCCCGTCCACACTGAGGGGGCCAGTGGAGAGGCCCTCAAGTCCTCCTTCCCCTTCGGTATCATATATGACCTCTTCTCTGAGCACTCCTCCGGAGTAGCTCAGATGATATGCTTTTCCGGAGAGGCTCGTGACCACAAGCTCCGCTCCTTGGTCGTCGTCCAGCAGGTTGGCCTCCTTCACGTTGGTCAGGAGGAAGCGGTCCGTAAGAAGGCTCTTCTGAACGATACCCCCGCTGCTGTTCATCCATATTTCAATCAGGGTGGAATTCTGGGGATAGTCTAAGGTGGCGTAGAGTTCGCCCCCGGGAAGGGTGGGGTCGAAGTCGGTGTAGAGGAGGCTTTTCACGGGGGCAGAGGTGTTCAGGACGAAGTGCTCCCAGAGGCCCCCTTCCCTCCACAGGACGATTATATGCGGGGTCTTCCAGTCCCCGAAATAGAGCTCCTCTCCGCTCACGTTCTTAAGAAGATCCCCCTTAGCCATGGCGAATAACTCGGCCTCCCAGGTGAATACCGTCTCGGTGCTCTCAAGAGCTAGTGAGCTGTCAAAGGTCAATATCCTCACAGCGCCCGAGTATCCATAAACCATCACCTGGTTCTCCCCCGTGAAGTTCCCCCCGGGCTGCTCGATCCCCATTACAGGGTTCTCCCCCTCTTCATCGGGCTCCTCACTGAATACTATACTTGCCCCCTCCTTACCCTCCTCCTTAAGGAAGACCTTTCCGTTCCAGTCGGCGAAGACAAGCTCTCGGCCGGAGTCGGAATTCAGGTCGGTGATGGCAAGGGCCCCCGTAAGTGGCGTCTGGGACTGGTAGACGATCTCAGATGCGAACTCCTCTGGGAAGGAACTGGCTCCGGATGCAGTCTTCAGGGATGTATAGGCCGAGGAGAGAACAAGCAGCGTCAGGATGATACATTGGTGGAGGCGTTTGCTCATGTGGTATTCTCTATATGTGAGGGTATATAAATTGTGTTGAGGGGGCAGTGCAAGTTTAAACCAAAAATACAATAAATAAAAAGCTCTGTGTAAACCCCGCCCATGGCGAAAAAAAAGATGGATTCTGTGCTCTCCCGCTACAGGGAGGTCTCCCCGAGAGCGGTGCTCCTCACGTCGCTGTCGGTCATAGTCATCGTGATGGCAGCCTTCAGGTATGCAGAGGAGAGAAGGGAAGAGGTGTTCCGTGAGGCTGCCGAGGGGGAGTACAGAAGGTTTCTTCAGGAAGCAGGGGTCTTCTCCGGGGGAGATGTGGGGGTTCTTGCGATAAACCTCACCAGGGCGAGGGAGTTCGCCCCCACGGGGAAGATGGGGATTGAGATTAGAATTGAGGTGTATGGGAGAGAAGAACTTCACCTGAAGAAAGGGCCCTTAAGTGGCCCTTATGAGTACCGCCGAGAGACTAGGCTTCTTCTCTACGACTCCGGGGTGTACCTCCCAGCCATCCTGGAGTTCAGGGTGAGGGGGGAGGCGCCTTGAAGATTACTATCCATCCCATGGAGGCCCTCGCAGTTGCCCTGGCCGCCACTGCCCTCATCATTACGGTCGCATCTCCACATCAGGGAAGTGAAGATGTGGGTCCGGATCCTGAACAGGTCCGGGAGGGCGTGTCAGCTCTTCTTTACTCCACTTTGAGCTACCCGGGGGGAGCTACAGTGACTGTGGGGGAGGCGCTTCTCCTGGCACTCAAGGAGGGGACGGTACCAGAGGACCTTCGGGAGGAGGTCTCATCCCGACTGGACTTCCTCTTCTCTCCACTGAAGTATCAGGTCATATTCTTCTCTGGGGAGGACAGCCAACCCCTAACCTTCGGGGACCTTGAAGGGGGTCAGCAGCACCTCTTCCGCTACACCTTCTCAGGGGAAGAGCTCGGGGTTATTGTTTCATTGGAGGTGAGATAGTGCTGAGGAGGTTCCGGAAGCAGCTCCCTTCCATAACCTTAGCGGTCATCTCCGTTATCGCTTTGGTCATCACAGCGCTGCCCGAGGGACGCAAGGAGGGTAAGCTCGGCCAGACCAATGAAGTCTCGGCGGTGGAAGGCAGAATCGAGGCGTATTTAATGGAGGAGACCGGGCGCCTCCTAGCCGACCCGGGATTCTCAGAGAACTCAACAGGTCTCACAGGACTACTTGAAGAGCTTTCGGAAAGACTTACAGAGGGCGGAAGGAACAGAACTTTCACGACCAGAGATTTCCGTTTCCGTCTGGAGGATTTTTCCGCCGTAATCCTGCCTATCTTTGGCAATTCCACCCCCTCTGGGGTGGGGAGATACACACTCCTTTGGGGTGAAGGGGGGGTCCCGGCGGCCCTGCCGCTCAGCGGTCCCCCCTCCCCCCGGGGGATAATATTCCACGTAACCTACACTGCCGCCTTTCAGGAGGGGAGGGGGACCGAGAGGCTCTCAGGGACGATACAATTCGACTACTACACCCCCTACCTCACCGCCATATCAGAGTTCTTCTCCTTCGCGAGCGGTAGCAAGGTGACGCTTGAGGGATACCTGGCCAATATGCTGAACGCCCTGGTGAGGACAAGGGCTGCCCTAGGTGTGGGTACCAGGAGCGGAGACAGCATCTTCGAGCTCCTCTCCCCCCTGGACCTTGAACTCGCCCTGAACATAGCCCTTCTGCTCTATGAAGTGGAGACCTTCGGCAGCCCGGTGGAGGGTTCCGTTGGAGCCTTAGAGAGGAACTTTTTCAACGTTTCCAGAGGGTTCTCTTCGGATGGAGAGGTCAACCCGACCGGTTTCAGAGTCTGGAGCCAGCAAGAGAAGGCGCAGTACAGAGAGTACCTCACAAGGAGGGTCACACTCCCGGATGCCACAAAGAGAAGGATGGGAGAGCTTTTAAGGAGCGCCGAGGAGAGGGGGCTCCTGTCCCCATCTGAACTTCTCCTGCTCTATCTGGTCTACGACAGGGCTCTTGAGGAGAAGGGCATCACAGTGGATCCCTTTGACGAAAAAAGCGTTCTCTCCGAGAAGGGATTGGCCAACCCAAGGGACCCCTACTCCACCTTTGACCCAGCGAACCCGGCATGGATGGCCTCTCTAGCCCCCCAGGACTTTTGGGGCAACCTGACCGGCCTGCACCCCGGCGCTCAAAGAGGTGTCCAGGGCGCTCAGGGCCCTTTCACAGTGAAGAGAGAGCAGACATACCTTGTCCTGGGAAAAGACTTTGAGGCCGAAGGCCTCTATACCCCCCGGGGCTGGTATACCAACGTCGACCTCTCAAGGAACGAATCAGAACTTATAAATTACAACAACACGCCGACCCGCGGGGGTGGTGATTGGGAGGAGGAGACCCGCTGTGGGGGAGTACCTCTGCCACCCACACCCCCCGACCACGACTTCAGGATAAAATGGGAGATTCGGCTGAGGGGTGAGATTCGCTATACCTTTTCCCTCCCCGGGGGTCCTGCGGTGCTCAGGAAGGAGGTTGACCTCTCACCAGCCTTTACAGTCTTCTGCTGGTACCCCGAGCGCCCCACCTTCCCGGCTGAGGAGATCACTTTCAGGAACATAAACACAGGCGGTGCTGTTCAGACTCAGAACTACTCCATGTGGCTCATAACTCCTGTGGCCAATGCTACGGAGTACTACCTGAAGTACATTTGGCAGGATCTGAGGGACTTTTTCGGTTGGGGTTACATACTGGGATCGCTCCTTCGATCCTCCGCTGCCCGAGATATGACCTCATTGCCTGAGGCGGCCCTTGACATCTACGCAGTAGGGGTGGAGGCCACATCCGCGGGGAGACAGGAAAGGCTTTCAGGAACCTACGCCAGCGTGAAACACTTCATGGAGAGGTACATAGCTGGCAAGGGTATTCACCTCTCCGATCTAGGCTATATTGAAGAGGACTCCTTCAACATGACCCTATCCTACCACACAGAGACAGACCTCTTCATCGTAACCGCAACCCTAAATAGTGTACGGGTGAGGCTGGAGCTCTACCGAGCCCTGTCTTCTCCGGAGGGGGAGGTCTTCATGGAGATTGCCCCTTCTGGTGAGGCTAAGGACGAGACCGGCGTTGTGTACAGCGTGAGGCTTCCCCTGTACGGGACCACCCCAGAGACCCCCGGGTTTACACTTGGGGGGGGTTCTCTTCCTGTGAGAGGGGACTCGGAGGTCCTCACACTTACCGCGAAGGAGCAGCTCTCGGGCTGGTCTCTGTACAGTGAGATAGTTCAGGGCCCAGCAGCGTCGTTCTCATCCGGTGTTACGTCTCTAAACGGCAGTGTCCTCTGCTGGCAGAGGTCACTTGTGATGGCTGAAGAAGGCACTCCTCTATCTGGCGAGGTGGAGGGGGTCATTACCCACTTCCTTGAGGTGAATCCCCCTCACCCCTCCCTCCCCTGGTTTTTCTCTCTTCTCGCCCGGGAGGGGGGGAAGCTTTACCTGATCCTCCCCCTGTGGTACCTTATTGACCCTGCTCTTCTGGGCGGAGTACTCACGGCCCCTGCGGGAGCTAACATCTCAGATGCCTATATCTCAGTAGAACTGAAATTCACAGGTGGTGGAGGGGGGGTAGCTTCCCGCTTCACACTGGGTATTTGATCAGATGCGCACTCCCAGGGATTTCTCAACGAGTCCTATGACCTCATCGCACCTTCTCGCAGAGTCTCCGATATAGTGCAGGGGGTCTAGTATCTCAGCCAGCTCCTCTCTGCCGAAGAGCTTACCCACCACCCCATCCTTCAGAGCCGCATCCAGCATGTGTTGACCTCTCTCCTGGGCTCTCATGGCTATGCGGCGCACTACCTCGTGTGCCTCCTGCCTCCCGTATCCCTTCTTTACAAGCTCTATCATGAGTGCCTCAGCCATGACCGCTCCTTTGGTCAAGTAGAGGTTCTTCAGCATTCTTTCTCGGTCCACGCCGAGGCTTCCGATGGCACCTTTCAGTTTCACAAGGATATCGTCCGTCAAGATGAGAGTGTGGGGGATAGTGAACCTCTCCGCTGATGAGTTAGCCAGATCCCTCTCGTTCCACTGGATGGAACTTTCAAAGGTGGGGGTGAGGTTCGCCCTTACCATTCTAGCGAGGCCTGTTATGTTCTCAAGGGTTATTGGGTTCCTTTTGTGGGCCATAGTGGATGAGCCCACTTGCGATTTCACGTCAAAGACCTCGTAGAGTTCGCCGATCTCGGTTCTCTGAAGTGTCCTTATCTCCGTGGCCACCTTCTCCACTGTGGTGGATATGTTGGCCATTAAGGAGATGAGCTCGTTGAAGCGGTCCCTCTGTACTATTTGGGTGGAACCCTCTTCCCTCCCCAGCCCTAGCTTTTCAAGGAGCCTCCTCTCGAACTCCACGGTATCCTCCACCCCAAGGGCCTTGAGGGCCGCACCGGTCCCGGTGGCTCCCGACATCTTACCTACAAGGACCCTAGCTTTAGCCTCCTCAAGCCTCTTTAGGTGCCTCAAGAACTCGGCGGTCCAGACCGAGAGTTTAAGACCTAATGTTATGGGGACTGCGTGCTGGCCATGAGTCCTCCCTATCATGGGGGTCTCTCTGTGCTCCTTCGCCTTTCGGGCGAGCTCCACTATGAGCCCTTTGAGGTCCTCTTCTATCACGTCAAGGGCGTCCTTCAGCTGTAAGGCTATGGCGGTGTCAATGATGTCATATGAGGTGACCCCCAGATGGATATACCTACCCGCGTCGCCTCGGCAGACCTCCGTGAGAGCCTTCACAACGGCCATTAAGTCGTGTCTGATCTCCCCTTCTATCTCCTCGACCCTTTTGAGTGAAACATGTTCTAAAGTGGCCTTCTCCCTCACCTCTTGCGCCGCCTCCGGGGGAACGAGACCCTCTTCTGCAAGCTCCTCCAGCAGGGCAGCCTCCACCTTGAGGATGTTCCTCACCCTCGCCGGGTGGGAGAGTATTCTCTTCATCTTATCTCTGCCGTAGCGAAAATCCAATGGACAGACAGGTTCGAAGAGGTCTTTCATGGTTGTTCATAATGGAAGGCGGGATTAATAACGTTATGCCTTGCCCTTCATACTATTGCGCCTCAGAGGTTGACCCTCTTTCCACAGGAAGGACAGGTGACGCGATCACCTGTGGATGGGTAAATGGGGATAAGGGTCTGACAATGGGGACAGGTGACGAAGTCCTTAGGATGCTCGTATATCTCCTCCATAGCCTCCTCCTTCCATTCCTCCTCGGCCTCACCCACCTCTTCAAACTCCTCTTCCTCCTCCCCCGGCAGCTTCATCTGTTCTTCAGGGAGTTCGTAAATTTTTGTCTCATCCTGGTGATAGACAACCTCCGCTTCCTCCACCGAGACTGTCTTCCCCTCACCAAAATCAAGGACCTCCTCGGAAGGTATGAAAACAGGGCTCTTTATGCCCTCAAGCTCCGCCTCCACCTCCGCCACAGGGAATCTTTTAAAGAGAAGCTCATCCATATAGGGGCTCTTTTTCTTCTCAAGTGGCATATTGTTCACCAGGAACAAAAAATGGTACATGGCATATAATATTTTCCAGAAGGAAAGAGGTGTCGTACAGCGGCTTTAGGTGAATCTGAGAAAAAATATATGGGATAAAAGGATAAGGATGCAGCAAAAGGGGTGGTTGGAATGACCAAAAGGATAGAACTTGAAAAGCTCCGTTATGGAAGCGAGCTCATAAAGAGAGGCTTCGCCAAGATGCAAAAAGGCGGTGTGATAATGGACGTGGTCAGCGCCGAGCAGGCAATCATCGCTGAGGAGGCAGGCGCTGTTGCTGTCATGGCGCTAGAGAAGGTCCCTGCAGACATACGGTCCTCTGGTGGTGTTGCGAGAATGGCAGACCCCAAGAGGATAGAAGAGATCATGAACGCTGTCACAATACCTGTTATGGCAAAGGTCAGGATAGGGCATTTTGCAGAGGCCCAGATACTTGAGGCCCTGGGGGTGGACATGATAGATGAGAGTGAGGTCCTAACTCCCGCAGACCCATTTCACCACATAAACAAGAAGCTCTTCCGTGTGCCCTTCGTCTGTGGGGCAAGGAATCTGGGTGAGGCGCTGAGAAGGATTGACGAAGGGGCCGCCATGATAAGGACCAAGGGTGAGGCGGGAACTGGGAACGTTGTTGAGGCTGTCAGGCACATGAGGCTCATAAACAACGCCATTGCAGAGCTCAAAGGACTGGACGATGAAGAGATGAGAAAGAAGGCCCTTGAGATGAAGGCACCCTTTGAACTTGTGAAGGAGACAGCTGAGCTGGGACGCCTTCCTGTTGTCAACTTCGCAGCGGGCGGCATAGCCACCCCAGCTGATGCCGCGATGATGATGCAGCTTGGTGCAGACGGTGTGTTCGTGGGCTCGGGCATATTCAAGTCTGAGAACCCAAAGAAGAGGGCTAAGGCCATTGTTGAGGCCGTAGCCCACTACGATGACCCGGAGGTTCTCCTTGAAGTCTCAAAGGATTTGGGGGAGGCTATGAAGGGCATTGAGATAGAGGCTATACCCAGCGAACAGAGGCTACAGGAGAGGGGCTGGTGAACATTTAAGCGGAAATCTTTATATAAGAACCCCTTCTGTCCAGCCCCGGTGAAGATATGATAGATATTTCAGATGAAGATCGCAGGGCGATAGAAGAGGACCTCAAGAAACACATGAAAGGAGGCATTCACATCCTCTACTACGGGGGTGGAGGGGAGTGCCCTTACTGTGAGGATACCCTTGAGATCGTAAAGCTCCTAGCCTCTCTCACCGACAAGATCCATGTGGATATAATTGAGGACGAAGAGCACCCTCTTTATAAGAAGTACACCCCAAAGTACGCCCCGGCCATAATACTTCTCGAGGAGGACATGACCGACACGGGAATACGCTTCTACGGTATTCCGGCGGGGTACGAGTTTGAGAGCCTCATGGACGCCGTAATCAACGTCTCAAAAGGGGTAGATGATGTTCCCGAGGAGCTTGAAGAAAGAATAAAGAGGCTTAAAAAGAAATACATCCTCTCCGTTTTCATCACACCCACGTGCCCCTACTGCCCAATATCAGTGAAGATAGCTCACAGGCTTGCCTATATCAACAGAAACATAACTGGAGAGATGATAGAGGCAATAGAATTCCCGGAGTTGGCCCAGAAGTTTGAGGTCATGGGGGTACCGAAAACCGTTATTTTCCATGACGGTAACCATCAGTCCTTTGTGGGTGCCTACCCTATAGAGGAGGTTGTGAACTTCCTTGAGGCCATAGAGAGGGGGCCCGATTAGGGTTTTGAGATGGCGCTCTTCAGCTTCCTTACCTTCTCGCCGCAGCTCATCAGGTAGCCGCTGTTATAAAGGTTCACACAGGAGAGGAAGGTTTTCAGGTACGCTGATATGTCTACACCTGCTGCCCTCCTGTTGTCTAGAACCGTTGAGAATGAAATCAGGGTGGTCTTGAGGTGTTTGGCTAGATGGAGGTAGTTGTAGAGGGTTTTGGAGATGGATCTGAGGAAGTAGGTGGCCCTGAGGATGTCATCGACCCGTAGGTAATAGGAGGCCTTCTGCAGCTTTTTCTCAATAAGTGCCTTATCGGGCAGGTCCTTCGCCTCTTCTAACATTTTTCTGACCAGCACTATAAACTCCTCATAAACCTCCCTGGAGACGGGCTCTCCTTGGCCCACCGTGTCTAGCAGCCCCGGGAGAAGTATCACCCAGCTGTACTCCTTTATATAGAACTCTTCATCCCCTATATGGCCGAATATGAACTGAGGAGAACTGTCAGGTTCCCCGGGGCTTACAGGATGTGTCTCCTCCTCTGTCACCTCAGGGGCTTCTCCCCCCTTCGGCTCAGGGACAGTCCTTATGAGGGCCCCAAGGCCCTGCGGGGAGGTTTTCTTCTTGAGCCCGTCATCCATGATCCTAGCTTTCATATAGGCTTCAGATGCCAGACGTGATATTCCTTTGAACCCCGTTCTCTTCGGAGCCTTTTCTTTCTTCTCCTTTTTCTTATCTCTTTCCGCCGCCTTTTTGAGGAGGTCGTCTCCGCTACGGAGTGACTCCTCCAGTGCTTTGAAGTTCCTGTCATACAATGCCCTTTTGATCCTCTCCGCCACCCCAAGGGACCTTTTCTCCCCTGTGGATGTGAGCTGTTGGTACAGCTCCCATGACTCCTCCACCATCTGCATCCTTCTCTTAAGTTCTGAGAGCTCTGCGTTGATGTTCTGGAGCCTGCCAACCTCTAGTGTAAGGGATTCCTCCCGTGTCTCCCTTTCAAGCTCCTCGAGCCTTTTGAGAAACTCCGCTCTGAAATCGCGCCAAGGAGGCTGCTTTAAATCCCTAAGTTGCAGTGTTATGAGGTCATAGAGGGACTCTATCTTGCTGTATATGTTCTCCACAGTCTGCATGTTCTGCGTCAGATTAAGTTCGCTGAGGATCTTCTCAAGGTTCTCAGTGGCTTCCTCAACGCTCTTTACGTGCCCTTCTTTGAAGGCCTTCTCTGCCTCCTCTTTGATCCGCTCGATTTCTTCCATTCTGGAGCTTTTTATCGTCCCCTTCTTTATAAGCGATGTAGCTAGGGCTTCGGCCTCTTCATAGACCTTCAAAAACCGTCTGTTATAGAGGACCTTCAGATACAGGTCCTTAGTCTCCGCCAGGAGTTCCTTCAGGGCCTTCATCTCCTTGTTCTCTCCCTCCAGGCGTTTCCTGTACCTCTCCAGAGAAGCTAGAAGAGCCTCTGCGTTCTCCCACCCTTCCGCAAGCTTCTCACACTTCTCTATATATTCCCTTATGTTACCCGCTACGGTAGCCTTCTCTACCATCAGCATTGAGAGGAGCTCTTTCTTAACCGCACTCCCTTTCTCTATAAAGGCTTTGATATTGTCCACCCCAGCGCCTTTCAGCGGGGTGGAAAGAGAACGGATGAATTTCAGGAATCTCTCCGGGGGATCCATTACCATGGAGAGCTCATTTACAATTCCCTCAAGCTCTTCCTTCAGTGACTTTCTATACCTCTCAAAAGCTCCTTTTAAGGCCTTGCGGGCTCTTTCTTCAACTTCCCTATAAAGGGCTACAGACTCCAGTATTTCTCCGTTCTGATACAGAGACCAGGCCCTTGCCCCCTCCGTCTGGACATCTATCAGGACATCTGGATCGCTTGATATCTGAAGGGTCTCCTGAATGATGTTCCTTATTCTCTTCTCGGTCTCCCGAACGAATTTGTTCAGACAATCTCTGCTCTGTCTTTCGTAGAGCTTTTTAATGCTGTGAGCGTAGAACATTCTGAAGATATCTGCGTGCTCCCTCTGCGGACTGCCCATCTCCCCGTAACCTGCCTCTTTTGCTACTCTCTCCACATCGGGGCAGATATCCTTTATTGTTCTCGCCACCTCCGAGGCGTTCTCCGTAACCTCACGGATGATTTCTGCAAGGCTCTCTTCATACGTAAGAAGCATACTTGTCATGTCTGTCAGTGCTTCCATGTAGAATGAGTAACTATCCTTCAAAAGGTTTCTAGCCTTTGCCTCGAGGGAGACAAAACGGGTGTAGATGAGATACTTCATCTCCGACCTCTTGAGCTCTCTTATGATGCTGCTCAGGACGTCCATTACAATCTCTTTACTGCAGGAATCCTCCTCTGGTGTTATCCTATCCAGATACTCTTTTACTATCTGAGAATATATTCCTCCTACCCTGTCGTACGATTCCCGGGATATGAATTTCTCTAGGATGTCGAGCACTGATTTGAAGTAATACCTCTCCGGAGCGAAGGATTCTGCGCTCAATGAGATTATTTTCAAAATGATAGAACTATTGAGGATGCCTATCGCTCTCCTTCTCTTCTCTTCTTTCAAAACCGCCTCGAGTTCATTGAAAAGCTCGTTGATGCGGTCAAAATATGTCTGAGGGTTGACCCCCCTCCTCATCTCTTCCATCTTTTTTAATTCGTCTCTGTAATCAGATGTGTCGTATCCCAGCCTCTCAAGTGAGGTGAGCTTGACCTCAATTTCCTTCAGGAGGTAATCGCCCTCCTTCACCCAGAATGTTCTGTTGATCTCCTCTATCTCTTTCTTAATTTTAAGGGCACCTTCTATCTTCTTCTCCACTCCGGGGAGGTTCTTGACAGTTTGCAGTTCTTTTCTGAGGTAACCCACTGGAAAGTCGTTTTTCTCCATCTCGTTCAGCTCGTCTCCTATGCTTTTCAGAAACTCTTCGAAGCTCTCCCCGAAGTTCCTGTAAAAGTTGTCTAGAAAGTGAAAATATAGGTCAAAAAAGAGGTAGTATTTTTCCGGGGAGCTCTCCCTCCTGTCGATCTCTTCAAAGCTGTTGAACAACTCCTCGGAAATAACCCCATGGTCGTGGAGAAGCTGGACGGTTTCGTACTTCTCCTCATATAGCTCCTCCATCTCCTCAGTGCTCTTCTCCATAAGGTATTTTATGGTCATGTTGAGGCGTTCAACGGTGTGAGCAGCGTCAAAGGTTAGACCTTTAGCGAGCTTCTTTTCAATTAGTTTGATATTCTCCTCAATATAGACGTTCACCTCTGAAGCGAGCCACTTGTCCTTTACCTTTTTTATCTCCTCTATGTTTTCTTTCACATTTTCCGTAAGCGATTCCATTTCAAGGAGTATTGTGCAGAAGTAATCCACATATTTTTCGGGAGGTGCTCTTCTGACAAGATCCTCAAGGTTTATTGACCTGTTCACTATGCTCTTAAAGAGATGCTTCAGCCTATCTTCATAGGAATCCCTGTAATAGTTCAGGTTCAAAAGACGCATTAGCCCCTCTTTGAGCTCAAGGACCACACCACTCCATCTGATGTGTGGATCAACGGAATATCCTCTTTTGAGGGCCCTGACCGCTTCTCTATACTCTCCTCTGAATATGTGCGCCTTTGCGAGATATATGTATGCCAGGGCGTCGTCTTTGTTCTGCTCAAGATAGCGCGAAAGCGTTTGCAAGGCCGCAGAGTATTCACCGAGGGAGATGGCTACGGAGGAGTACAGCATCTGGAAATGGGGTGAATCGGAGAACTTGCTGCGGTATCTCTGCAGAAGGAAATACGCTTCAGGAAGGTTCTCCTCTTTGAGGAGAAGTCTCACCACCTTGACGCACTCTGTGCTGAAGTTTATATTAAGGTTTTTAAGGAGAGGAAGGAACCTCTCCGTGACCTCTTCAACCCCGTCCCCCTGGAACAGGTTGATGGTCTCAACTAGGCAATCAACCCACCTTATATCTCCTTTCTCCAGTGCTGTGAAAAGCTCCTTTTTTGCTTCCCGCGGCATATCGCTAAAGAACTTTAGTTTCGCAAGGATGAGATGAGCTTCGGGGCTTATATGTTCGGGCTCCGCCTTCCCAAACTCCCTATCTAGGATTTTCTCAGCCTTCTTGTACTCACCCTTCTTGATGTGGATCAGTGCATGTATGAGAGAGAGGTCACTGCACTGGGGAAACTCTTTCGCAAGCCTTGTGACAGCGTTCTCATAGACATCCAGGTC